>OKVV01000798.1_pt1 | contig 13566 bp, 10 predicted proteins | sample 1606871 | NCBI WGS metagenome assembly OKVV01 (sample SAMN03281011, study PRJEB24777) | human gut metagenome | isolation source: fecal sample PR176 from 1 month old male Indian infant, caesarean delivered... | place: Singapore | collected 2006-01-13
CCTGTGCCGCCACTCCGCCGCGCCCCTGTCCGAGGGCCGCATCTTCACCGCTCACACCGCCGACGACCGCGTGGAGAACTTCTACATGCGCTCCATGGTGGGCACCGGGCCGGGCGGCTTCCGGGCCATGAAGTACGCCAATGGCCCCGTCGTCCGCCCGCTGCTCGACGTCGGCCGCCAGGACCTGCGCGACTACGTGCAGCAGCGCGAGCGCGAGGGCCTGCCGTGCGCATGCGACGCCGAGGGCTGCCTGTGGCGCGAGGACGCCACCAACGCGCACACCGACCGCTTCCGCGCTTACGTGCGCCACGAGGTCATCCCGCACGTGAAGGAGCGCAGCCCGCAGCTGCTCGAGGTGCTCGGGCGCACCATGAACCTGATCGCCGACGAGGATGATATGCTTGAGGAAATGGCATCCGACCTGGTGAAACGCCATATGGCATGGATCGAGGCGCTGCCCGACCGACCGCCGGCGTACGAGGAGGGCGGTGTGCTCGCCCCTGAGCTGGGCACCCAACCTGTGCCGTTGCAGCGTCGCGCGGCCGTGCAGGTGCTGCAGGCCATGCTGGGCCCCGACGCACGCGTCGAGACCGCATCGGTCGATGCGGTGCTGGCGGCGTGGGACGAGCCCGGCACCCCGCAGGCCGCCCCGCACGGTGGGTATGTGGCCAACATCCAGGGAAACCTGGCAATCAGCGCGAACAAGCGCGGCGTGAGGCTCGAGCCCATGGCCGCATTCAGAGCAAGGAGAAGGAAATGAGCGAACAGCCCATGCCGCAAGATGCGGCGCAGGAGAACGAGCAGGCCGCAGCCGAGCAGGCGCAGGCCGCTGAGCAACCTATGACCGTCGATGTGATCCTTGCCAGCGGCAGCCCGCGTCGCAAGGAGCTTCTGGAGCGCGAGGGCGTGAGCTTCACCATCCGCGTATCCGAGGTGGACGAGTCGCTGGAGCCCGACCTTGAAGCCAACCCGCCCGAGGCGGTGAAGAAACTGGCCGAGCGCAAGGCCGGCGCCGTGGTGCAGGAGGTGCTCGGCGAGGGCTACACGGGCATGGCGGCCATCATCGGCGCCGACACCATGGTGGTGTGCGACGGCGAGATCTTCGGCAAACCGGCCAGCATCTCCGACGCCAAGCGCATGCTGCGCCGCCTGCAGGGCAACACGCACGAGGTGCTCACCGGTGTGTCGGTGTGGCTGGTGTCCGCACCCAACGCCGAGGACGTGTCGCTGGGCTTCCGCACGTTCGTGGACCGCGCTGCCGTCACGTTCCATCCGCAGACCGACGAGCAGCTGGCAGAGTACCTGAAGTGCGGTGAATCGTTCGACAAGGCGGGCGCATATGCCGCCCAGGGCAACGGCGCCAAGCTCATCAAGCACATTGAGGGCGACCTGGATACCGTCATCGGCCTTCCGGTGACGCGCCTGCTCAAGGAGTTTCCCGACCTGAAGTAACCGGCCCTGCCGTTTTCGCAAGCAGCGGGCCATCGGCATCCCGGGGCGCTGCGGCGCCCCGGTTCGCGTTTCGGGCCGCCGGCGCCTGCGCGGCATCTTTCGCCGCCCCGTGCGGCGGGTTCGCGCCGCACGTCCGCTTCCGTGGTTTCGGCAGGTCCACGGGCGCTCGTATTTATGTGGCGTTACGGTATTGTCATGTGCCCGGTCGGGCCGAATGGTACACTTGTGCTCGTTCATATAAGGGCGCTCAGGGCGCTCTTCAGGCGAAATGCATCGAAGAGGTAATCATCGTGCACGAAAACATCGATCGCATCCTGTTCACCGAGGATGAAATCAAGCAGCGCGTCGCCGAGATCGGCGCGGGCATTACGCAGGACTATAAGGACGACCCCGACGGCGTTATCCTCATCTCCGTCCTGCGCGGCGCGGCCATCTTCATGGCCGACCTGGCACGTCAGATCCAGCTGCCGTGCGAGATGGACTACATGGCCGTTTCATCCTACGGCAACGGCGTGAAAAGCTCCGGCGTGGTCCGCATCCTGAAGGACCTGTCCTCCCAGATCGAGGGCCGCAACGTGGTCATCGCCGAGGATGTCCTGGACTCTGGCCTCACGCTCACCTACCTGCTGAAAACGCTGAAGGCGCGCAACCCGAAGTCCATCGAGGTCGCCACGCTGCTGCGTAAGAAAACCCGCGCGCAGGCCAAGATCGACTGCGCATACGTGGGCTTCGAGTGCCCCGACGAGTTCATCGTGGGCTACGGCCTGGACTACGCCGAGCGCTACCGCAACCTGCCGTACATCGGCGTCCTGAAGCCCGAGCTCTACAACTAGGAAAGCAAGGCCTATGCCGCAAAACAACAAACCCCAGATCCAACAGCCCAACCCCCGGACAACCATCATCTCGGTTGTCCTTTTCCTGCTGGTGGCCTTCTTCGTGGGCCAGCAGTTCATGAGCATGTCGGAGTCTTCGCAGGGCACCACCGATAAGCTGGTGGCGTCCGAGTTCCTGCAGGCGGTCGACCAGAACCGCGTCACGGAGGTCACGTACAGCGCCGGTGACTACACCGTGTCCGGCACGTATTATCCCGCCGTCACGGCCGGCGATTCCGCCGCCGACGCGTTCAACAGCGCCATCGACGCCATGAACGCAGGCATGGCAACGCTGAAGGACCCGAACACGGGCAAGCCGCTCTCGGGCGTGGGCACGCAAGACATCGAATCCCAAACGCTCGGCCAGGAGCACAAGTTCACGTGCACCTGGGCCGGCAGCTCGCTGTCCGACCTGATGGCCCAGCACCCCGAGATCAAGTACGAGGTGAAGACCCCCAGCCCGTGGGGCGACATCCTCACCACGCTGCTGCCCATCATCCTCATCGGCGCAATGTTGTTCTTCCTGTTCAACCAAATGGCGAAGGCCAATAACTCGCAGATGAACTTCGGCAAGGCCAAGGCCAAGCAGAGCATCGAGGAGCGCCCCGACGTGCGCTTCGCCGATGTCGCCGGCGTGGACGAGGCCGTCGAGGAGATGCAGGAGATCAAGGACTTCCTGGCCAACCCCGCAAAGTACCAGTCCATGGGCGCGAAGATCCCGCGCGGCTGCCTGCTGGTGGGCCCTCCGGGTACCGGCAAGACGCTGCTGGCCCGCGCCGTGGCCGGTGAGGCGGGTGTGCCGTTCTTCAGCATCTCCGGTTCCGACTTCGTCGAGATGTTCGTGGGCGTGGGCGCCTCCCGCGTGCGCGACCTGTTCAAGCAGGCTAAGGAGGCAAGCCCCTCCATCGTATTCATCGACGAGATCGACGCCGTCGGCCGCCAGCGCGGCACGGGCCTGGGCGGCGGCCACGACGAGCGCGAGCAGACGCTCAACCAGCTGCTCGTCGAGATGGACGGCTTCGAGGCCAACGATTCCGTGGTGCTTATCGCCGCCACGAACCGCGCCGACGTTCTCGACCCCGCGCTGCTGCGCCCCGGCCGCTTCGACCGCCAGATCGTGGTGGACGTGCCCGACGTGAAGGGCCGCGAGCGCATCCTGAACGTGCATGCGAAGAACAAGCCGCTCGGTAGCGACGTGGACCTGTCCTCCGTGGCCAAGCTCACGCCGGGCTTCTCGGGCGCCGACCTGGCCAACCTGCTCAACGAGGCTGCGCTTCTGACCGCTCGCCGCAACAAGAAGATCATCACGCAGCAAGAGGTCAGCGAGTCCATGGAGCGCGTCATCGCCGGTCCCGAGCGCAAGGGCCGCGTGATGGACGACCAGACCAAGCACACCATCGCGTACCACGAAAGCGGTCATGCCCTGGTGGGTCACCTGCTGCCGAAGGCCGATCCGGTGCACAAGATCAGCATCATCAGCCGCGGCCGCGCGCTGGGCTACACCCTGTCCATCCCCAAGGAGGACAAGGTCCTCAACACGGTGGGCGAGATGCGCGACGAGCTGGCGGTGTTCATGGGCGGCCGCGTCGCCGAGGAGATCTTCTGCGACGATGTGACCACCGGCGCCAGCAACGACCTGGAGCGTGCCACCAAGATGGCCCGCGCCATGGTCACGCAGTACGGCATGTCCGCCGAGCTGGGCACGCAGGTGTTCGGCCAGCCCAACCATGAGGTGTTCCTGGGCCGCGACATGGGCAACACGCAGGACTACTCCGAGGAAACGGCTCGCCGCATCGACGACGAGGTCGCGCGCATCATGAAGGAAGCGCACGACCGCGCCTACGAGATCCTCAGCACGCACCGCGAGCAGATGGACCTCATGGCAAGTGTGCTGCTCGAGCGCGAAACCGTCGAGGGCGAGGCCTGCAAGGCGCTGCTGGACAACACTTGGAACGACTATCTCCAGCGTGAAGGCGATATCATCGCCGCGAAGGAGGCCGAGGAGGCGGCGGCGCGTGCTCGCGACGAGCAGCTTGCCGACCCGAACTGGAACGGACAGCAGGGCGGTCAGGTGCCGCCGGCGCAGCCGGGTTCTCCCGTGCAGCCGTCCGGCGTGCAGCAGCCGCAGGCTCCTGCAAACGGCGGTCAGCCTCCGGTTCCCCCCACGGGCGGTCAGCAGCCCCCGTACCCGCCGGCAGAGTAAGCCGGCGTGGTGCCGCGCCGCACCTTCGCGGTGGGCGGCGGGATCGTTTGCGCACGATGCGCCGGGCTTTTCGGCCTGGTGCGGCGGGCGCGATATGAAAACGTCAAGGTATAGCAAGAAGGCGGGCCGTCAGGCTCGCCTTCTTTTGAAAGAAAGGCATTCAGCATGATGTGGAAATGCGGCTCGTTCGAGTTCGATACGCGCAAACCGGTGATCATGGGTATCCTCAACGTCACGCCCGACAGCTTCAGCGACGGCGGCACGCACAATACGCCCGAGGCGGCGCTGGCCTGGGCGCAGCAGATGATCGACGAGGGTGCGCACATGATCGACGTGGGCGGCGAGTCCACGCGTCCGGGGTCGGCCGAGGTGAGCGTCGAGGAGGAGACGGACCGCGTGCTTCCCGTGGTGCGCGCCCTTGCCGAGCAGGGCGTCTGCGTGAGCGTGGACACCCGTCATGCCGCCGTGGCTAAGGCGTGCGTGGAAGCCGGCGCCGCCATCATTAACGACGTGTCGGGCTTCCGCGATCCGGCCATGATGCAGGTTGCCGCGGAAAGCGATTGCGGCGTGGTGGTCATGCACATGAAGGGCGAGCCGGGAACCATGCAGCAGAACCCGCAGTACGACGACGTGGTCGCCGAGGTGCGCGATTACCTGCGCGACCAGGCGGCCATGCTCGAGGCCGCCGGCGTGGCGCCTGAGCGCATCTGCATCGACCCGGGCCCGGGCTTCGGCAAAACGGCTTCGCAGACCCTCGAGCTCGTACGCAACTTCCAGGAGTTTGCGCGCTTGGGCTACCCGGTCATGGTTGCCGTTTCCCGCAAAAGCTATCTGGGCTTCGCCTACGGCATCGACGACCCGGTCGAGCGCGATCATGTGAGCGCCACCGAGGCGCTTATGGCGTGCGAGCTGGGCGCGGGCGTTGTGCGTGCGCACAACGTGGCGGAAACCGTGAAGGCGCTGTCCGACATGCGCCCGTACGCGTTCTTGGGCATGGGCTGCAACGTGCCGTTGGTGGCGGAGCCCGGCGAGGAGCTTGAGGGCAAGATCGCCATGCTCAACCAGGCCATCACCGAGCTGTGCAGCCTTCCTGATTCGCAGATCATCGACATCTCCAGCTTCTACGAGAGCGAACCGGCCTACTACGAGGACCAGGACACGTTCGTCAATGCCGTGGTGCTGCTGCGCACGGGTATCGCGCCGAAGGAGCTGCTGGGATACCTGCACGCCATCGAGAACAGCCTGGGCCGCGTGCGCGAGATCGAGAACGGGCCGCGCACGTGCGACCTGGATATCCTGGACTACCAGCTCTACGTCACGGACAACGATGTGCTCACGTTGCCACATCCGCGCATCCTCGAGCGCGACTTCGTGCTGAAGCCGCTGCTGGAGCTGCGCCCGAACCACGTGCTGGCCGACGGCGTGCGCGTCGCGCAGGCGGCCAAGCCGGAATCTGAGCGCTATGGGAAAGCCGAGCGCATCAGCCGCTAAGCTGCGGAAAGCGGCAGGGCCTGCGGTTGGCCGATGGGTGCCGGGGTGCAGGCTCTGATATCGGGCTTGCGGGGTCCGGGGTCGGGTTGTCGGCTTGGGCGATGGGCTGCGGTTTACGGTGTCGCGGCGCTGGCTCAATGCGACTTTCCGTTGCTTTGCAACGGCTTTGCGCCGCGCCGTCATATGAGAAGGGGAAAGGTGCCGGGTATGCAATTCCGCGTGGAATCGTTTGAGACCGTAACGTCCACGAACGACCTGATCAAACGTGCTATCGAGGAAGGCCAGCCCGAGGGGTTGGCCGTGCGCGGCCTGCGGCAGACCGCCGGCTACGGCAGGCAAGGACGCGCATGGGAAAGCCCGATCGGCGGCATGTACCAGTCGTTCTTGCTGCGCCCTGAAGTCCCGCCGGCGCAGCTCCCTACGCTCAGCCTGCTGGTGGGCCTGGCCGTTCGCCGCGCGATCGCGAGCCTCGTCCCCGAGCTCGAGGGTCGCGTGCAGGTGAAGTGGCCGAACGACATCGTGGTGGCCGAAGCGGGCGCTTCATTGGACGAAGCCGCGCCCTCGGCAGGCGAAGGCTCCGCTTGCGGGGAGGGGTCTTCGGCTCTTTGCGACGCGGCTCCTGGTGACGATTCCCGGCCCAAGCGCTCCTTCCATAAGCTGTGCGGCATCTCGACGGAGATGCATGCGCGGGCGCTGTGCGTGGGCGTGGGCGTCAATGTGGCCCGCCCGGCCGATACCGCATCCGTGCCGGCGGGGAAGAACATCCCGGTATACCTGGATGAACTGGGATTTTGCGAAGGCCCCGTGGAAGACCGCATCAACGCCATGGCCGATGCGCTGTGCGATCAGCTTGCCATCGCCTATCCGCTGTGGTGCGAGCAGGGCTTTGGGCCCTTCCAAGCCGAGTTCGACGGCTGCTCTGCGCTGTCCGGGCGCTTCGTTCGTATGGAGGACCTTTCGGGCAACGTGTTGGCGGCGGGCACGGTGACGCGCGTGGCCCCGGACGGCAGGCTGGTGCTGCGCACGCCGGAAGGCGTGGAGGTGTTCGCCAGCTCGGGCGAGGCCCATATCCGCTAGGCGTCTTTGCGGGTCGGTGCGTCGCATGCGTGCCGACCGCGGTGCCTGCGTGCCGGATGCGCGCATTGTTTCGGCATTTGCGCGCATCCGGCTTGGGCGTATGCGTCCGACATGTGCGCGGCAGCGAAGCGGGCAGCGCTTCGAAGGCGTCCAGCTTCGCTCCCTTCCCTTTCTTATCTGATATGCATGAACGATGGAATCCCGGCATGGCGTTCTCCTGCGTGCGCTCTCAGCGGGTCGCCGGTCATACAATAAAGAGCTGACAAAATTTGAGGTAATAAAAGGTTTCGAAAGGCAGCACGCAAGCATGACGCACGAGCAAGAAACGAAGGATACGTCTGCGGCGCCGTCCCAACCGACGGACGCCCAGGGCAAGCCTGCGGCACCCGGCGCCCCAGGCAAGCCCAGGCAGCACGATAAGGTAACGCGCATGGGCACGGAGTCCATTCCGCGCCTTATCACCGAGTTCGCCATCCCCTCCATCTTGGGCATGCTGGTCAACGGCGCCTACAACGTTATCGACTCCATCTTCCTGGGGCAGGCAATGGGCGAGATCGGCTTGTCCACCGCCACGGTGGCAATGCCCATCATGACGGTGTTCATGGCTATCTCCATGCTGGTTGGCAACGGCGGCAACGCCTTGGCCGCGCTGCGTATGGGCGAAGGCAAGCCCGAGGAAGCAGAGCGCAGCCTGGGCAACACGGTCACGCTTTCCCTTATCGCTTCCGTGGCGGTGGCTATCGCCATGTTCATCCCGGCTTGCATCGATGGGCTGCTCAGCGTGTCGGGCGCCACTCCCGAGGACTGGGACTATGCTATGCGGTTCATCCGCATCATCAGCCTGGGCTTCATCTTCCAGTGCATCGGCATGGGCGTGAACAACTTCATCCGCACCGCCGGCGCCCCGAACCGCGCGCTGGGCACCATGATCATCGGCGCCGTTGCATGTACCGTGTTCAATGCGCTGTTCGTGCTGGTCATGGGTATGGGCGTCGTGGGCAGCGCGCTTGCCACCGTGTGCGGCCAGGCCATCTCGTGCGCCACGGTGCTGTGGTACTTCTGCCTGACGAAGGGCGTCCCCATGCGCCTGCGCCTGCGCATGATGCCGCTGCACGGCGAGACCGTGCGCCTGATCTTGTCGCTGGGCCTTGCGAGCTTTGCCGTGCAGGCAGGCATGGCCGCGGTGAACTTCGTGCTGAACAACCTGCTGAACATGTATGGCGCGCAAAGCCCCATCGGCGCGGAGGGCGCGCTGGCATCCATCGGCGTGGTGCAGCGCGTTGCCTCGTTCGTGGTGCTGCCGCTTATCGGCATGTCGATCGCCATCCAGCCGCTGCTCGGCTTCAACTACGGTGCGCATCTGTTCAAACGCGTGAAGATGACGCTGGCCTGGGGCATCGTGGGTAACACGATCATCGCCGTGGTGCTGTGGGCGCTCGTGCACTTGTTCCCCGTCCAGATCGTCGGCTTCTTCGGCATCACCGACCCGAACCTGCTGTCGTTCACGGTGTTCGCGCTGCAGGTGCAGCTGTTCCTCATCCCGTTCGTGGGCTTCCAGATCGTGGGCTCGAACTACTTCCAGGCAACGGGGCAGCCGGCAAAGTCGGTGTTTTTGTCCCTTACGCGCCAGATTCTGTTCCTGATTCCGCTCTATGTCGGCCTGCCCATGGTCATGCCCGTATGGTTCCCGGGCTACACGGGCCTGGACGCGCTGTACTTCGCGTGTCCCGTGGCGGACTTCCTGGCTATCTTCACCACCGGCGTGTTCGTCCTGCTGGAGCTCAAGCGTCTGCGTAAGCTGGAGAACGGCCAGCTGCAGGCCAAGTTCTAGCGGTTTGTTTCAGCCTTGCAACGTTTTTTGCGCTGCAAGGCTTTTTTGCGGCCGAAATCACCGAGGGAAATTGTGCTCGTGCTACAATTCCCCTGTGATTTGTAGGAAATAGGATTGCTGCGTTCGGCGCAGCGATCGCCGCGAAGGTATCGCGGATGAGTCCCCCGATCGGGTCGGAGGGGCAAGGAAGGGGAAGTCGTGGAACAGGTTCAGAAGAAGACGGCCGCCGGGTCGCGCACGCGTTCCATCGCGTTCGTTGCATTGACGGTCGCCATCACGGCGGTGTCGGCGTGGGTGACGGTGCCCTTGGGCCCTGTGCCGTTCACGCTGCAGATCTTCGCCGTGGCGTTCATGGTGCTGGTGCTGCAGCCGAAAGAAGCTGTTGCGGCCATCACCGCGTACCTGGTCCTGGGTGCCGTGGGCGTGCCCGTGTTCAGCGGCATGCGCGGCGGCATCGGCGTTCTGGCCGGTGCGACCGGCGGCTTTCTGTGGGGCTATCTGCTTGGCGTGGGCCTTGCCGTGGCCGTGCGCTTCGGCTTGAAGGCCCTGCTGGCCCGTGATGGCCAGGCGAAGGGTGCTCGCGTGTTCGTCATCGACTTCCTGACCGGCCTGGTGTTCCTTGCCGTCGCCTACGTGTGCGGCTGGGCGCAGCTCATGGCCGTGGCTTCCATGACGCCCGCCGCCGCCTTCGCGGCCGGCGTTGCGCCGTTCATCCTGATCGACCTGGCGAAGCTGGTCGCGGCCGTCATCTGCGCCCGCGCCGTCAACGCCGCTGTGGGACGTCGCGCATAAGCGATTCCCGCATATCCCAAGTGCAACGAAAAGGCCCGCTTATGCGGGCCTTTTCGTGTTTCGTCATGGGTTTGCGGGCGATCGGCGCTGGGTTGCTCGATGGGTTTCGTCTCCAGCAGCTCGCGCGCGATACGGGGGACAGGTTTGCGGGCGCCAGGCGTGCGGATGCGCGAAGGAGGGGTTTGCGCATCCGCACGCCTGGCGCCTGGATGACATTGCCGCTGCGGCGCCCCGTTGCAGAAAGGGGGTCCGGGCGCGCGGTTACGCCTCGTACAGGACGGCGCCGCTGGTGAAGCCGCCGCCGAAGCCTACGAGCACCACCTTGTCGCCGGGGTGGATGTTGCCGCTTTCATACGCGTCGCACAGCGTCATGGGGATGCATGCCGACGACGAGTTGCCGCGATGCGCGATGGACACCTGGAAGCGCTCGAGCGGCAGGCCCATGCGCTTGGCGGCGTACTTGATGATGCGCAGGTTCGCCTGATGCGGGACGATGAACTGCACGTCATCGATGGTCAGGTTCGCGCGGCGCAGCACCTCCTCGATGGCGGCGGGCATGACGCTGGTGGCGAACTTGAACACCTTCTGGCCGTTCATGTACAGGGCCTGGCGCGGCGCCCCTGCGGCAACGCGTTCCGTGACATCGAGCTCGGCGTCGATGGGGGCGGTGCCGGGGTCGGCCTGTTGCAGAGCGTCCGCATCGATGCCCTCGGGCGTGAAGGGTTGGGGCGCGTCGTAGGCGGAAGGGCAGGTGAGGGCGTTGGAATCGTCGTCATCGTTTTTGATGTACCACGACAGGATGCCGGGCTTGCGCTCGTCCCATTCCACCACGGCGGCGCCGGCGCCGTCGCCGAACAGCACGCATGTGTTGCGGTCGTTCCAATCGACGATGCGGGTCAGGCGTTCGCCGCCCACCACGAGCGCTCGTCGGATGGGGTTGCGGCCCGCCGCGCCCGCAGCGCCCGGGGCGCTGGCGGCCATCATGGTCTCGGCGATGGTCAAGCCGTAGATGAAGCCCGAGCATGCGGCGTTCATGTCGAATGCCGCGGCGTTGACCAGGCCCAAGCGTCGGCGCAGCATGGCGGCGCAGGTGGGGACCACCTCGTCGGGCGTGATGGTGGAGTAGATGATGAGGTCGATGTCTTCGGGAGCGATCTTGCGCTCGGAATAGCCGCCATCCGCCCAGCCGAGCGCCTGGCGCGCGGCGCCTTCGGCCAGGTCGATGTTGCCCTCGCTGACGCACACGCGGCGCGAGAGGATGCCCGTGCGCGTGGAAATCCATTCGTCGCTGGTGTCGACCAGCTTGGTCAGCTCTTCATTGGGCACGTCAAGTGCCGGCAGCTGCTTGCCGCAGCCGATGATGGTGCAACCCATGATGCTCCTTCGATGTACGGGGCGATGCGCCCCGGAGATGATGCGTGTCGATTGCATTCGAGTATAGCATCGCGCGTTGCGGCCCCTGCGAATCCCCACGTCCTGGCCCCTGCCCGCACCGGAATCGATGCGTGGGTGAAGTAAACGCTTGGCATCCTGAGACGTTTCGGCTGGCGGAAGGGCCGGGCGCATGTGCGGATGGGCGGCGATGGTCGGTTATGGGATGCGCATGGCGAAAGGGCCGATGCCGCCTGGGGGCGGATCGGGCATCGGCCGTCAGCCCGGTTGCCCAGGCTTTCCTTTAGGCGTTCTTCGTTTTCCCGTGGGGCTTCTTCACCGAGATGTCGGCGGGGATGGAGGGGATGGCGATCATGAAGCACGCCCCGCCCTCGGGGAGGTTGACGGCCTCGACGGTGCCATCGTGCGCCTCGGCGATGGACTTCACGATGGCAAGGCCCAGGCCCGTGCCGCCCGTGCCGCGCGTGCGGCTTGCGTCGGTGCGGTAGAAGCGGTCGAAGAGCAGCTTCGGGTCCACGTCGCCGAAGCCGCAGCCGTCGTCTTTCACGGCGATGATGGAGTTGCCGTTCATGCCGAACAGCTCAACGTTGATGTGCCCGCCGGGCTTGATGAAGCGGCTGGCGTTCTCGACCAGGTTGGTGACGGCCTGGCGCAAGCTGTCGGGGTTTCCCAGCACGTCGGGGGCCTCGCCCGAGACGCTCGTGTTCGCCTGGCGGTCGTGCAGGATGGGGGACAGCGCATCGACCACGCTGTTCGCCAGATCGTGCAGGTTCACGCGCTGCATGGTCTCGGGGATGGGGGAGCTTTCTATGCGCTGCAGGGTCAGAAGGTCGTGCGTCAAGCGGCTGAGGCGCTCGCTTTCGTTCACGATGATGCCGCAGAACTTCTCATGCAGCGAGGGCGGCAGGTCGGGGTCGGCGAGCATCTCGGCGTTGCCGCGGATGGCCGTCAGCGGCGTGCGCAGCTCATGCGCGACGTCGCTGATGAACTCGTTCTGGCGGCGCTCTTTGATGGCGAGGTCGTGCTGCTGCTGGGTGGTGGTTTGCACGAGGCGCTTGAAGTCGCTGGTCAGCAGATCTGCCTCGTACATGCGGCCGTCGGGCTCGAACGTGACGGGCGCGCCGCTGCGGAACGCTGCCATCTTCTTCGCCAGGTCGCTAAGCGGCTCGGATAGGAAATGGCCGATAAGCAGGCTGATGCAGAAGATGACCACGCTGATAGGGATAAGGACCAGCAGGACCGCTATGGAGGCGTCGTACACGAGCATGCACACGACGGCCGTGACCACCGCAGCGAGCAGGCTGAGCAGCGTGGCCAAGAGCGCGAAATATGTCTGCAGCCGTTTTATAGCTTGAACCTATATCCGTAACCGCGAACCGTTTCCACAAGGCCGGGGTCGTAACCGGCTTGCTCGATCTTATCACGCAGGCGCTTGATGTGGGTGTCCACGGTCTTGGTTTCCGTGAGGTATTCCCAGCCCCAGGCGTCGCGCAGCAGCTCCTCGCGCGAAACCACCTTGCCGGCGTTCTTCATAAGGCATGCCATCAGCTCGAACTCGCGGGGCGTCAGGTCGATGTCGCCGGCCGGGCCGGTGGCGGTGTGCGCGTCCTCGTCGAGCGTGATGCCGCTGGCGGTGATGGCGTGGCTGTTCGGCGTGAGCTCATTGCCCTGGCTGCGGCGCAGCAGCGCGCGGACGCGGGCGATGAGCTCGCGCACGCCGAAGGGCTTGGCCAGGTAATCATCGCCGCCGATCTCGAGCCCGACCACCTTGTCCAGCTCGGTGTCGCGCGCCGAGAGGAACAGCACGGGCGCCGACGTCTTGGTGCGCAGGCGACGGCACAGCTCATAGCCGTCCATGCCGGGCAGCATGATATCCAGGACGAACAGGTCGTAGTCGTTTTCCTGGGCCATTGCCAGCGCGTCCTCGCCGTTGTCCACGACGTCGGGCTGGAAGCCCTCTTTCTTCAGGGCGTATCCGACGAACTCCGTGATGGAGGGCTCGTCGTCCACGACCAGGATGCGCGAAGGCGTTTCGTTCATGATATGCCTCATCTTTCCATTGCGAAGGCTGCTTGCGCGGTGTGCCGGGCAGCGCCGTTGCCGAGCGCCGGGCGCCGCAAGGAGGTGGCCGTTCCACGTTCTTACAATAACTATACCCGCATCGGCCTGGCAGGTGGCCTTCCCGTCAAAAACACGTTACCTCCCCGGGGCGAAACGATCCGATCCGGACGCTTAGGGACGTAGCGTTATCCGTCCGGACGCTTGGGTACGGAGGCTTATCTGTCCGGTCGCCGAGTCGGAGTCCGGGCCCGCGCCGGGGCCTGCCCCGCGCCGACTCGTGGCGCCCCGCGCGTCCTGCTCCGCCGGACACATAGGGGACACTTAGGGGACGTAGCGTTATCTATCAGGCTCCGCATCGGGGCTCGGCCCGAGCTGCGCCAGGTTCGCCCCGCCCC
>OKVV01000805.1_pt1 | contig 13436 bp, 13 predicted proteins | sample 1606871 | NCBI WGS metagenome assembly OKVV01 (sample SAMN03281011, study PRJEB24777) | human gut metagenome | isolation source: fecal sample PR176 from 1 month old male Indian infant, caesarean delivered... | place: Singapore | collected 2006-01-13
GTTTTGTCCGGATTGAGCAGCTTCGCCGATTCGCCCATGAACTCGACGCCGCACAGCACGATGGTCTGCTGCGGCAGGTCGACGGCCAGTTTCGCCAGGGCGAAGCTGTCGCCGACGTAGTCGGCCGTGGCCTGCACCTCGGACGGCACGTAGTAGTGCGCCAAGATCACGGCGTCGCGCTGCTCTTTTAGCTGCGCGATCTCCTGGGTGAGCGCCGCGATGGGCTCGGCCGTGCCAGACGCTTGCGTGCCTGCGCCGGTTTGCCCTGCGTTGTTTTCGATGACCTGTTCGCTCATGTTCGCTCCATGCTTTCGTGCGGTTATTTGACGCTGCAGTATGCCGCAAAACTTTACAGATGACTTGACAGCTGTAAAGTTCCCATCGTTTCTCCATCCTCCGGCTCGCGCGCCGGCTGCGGGCAACGGACTCGTCTGCCGTCAGCTGCGACTTCGCCAGGCGTATCCGGCGGCCGGTCCACGCGTCAATCGCCGGCTTTCGCGCGCCAGCCGTACACGTGCCCGCACCCGCCGCCTGCGGAGCGCCTTCGCCGTTTGCCCTTAAATCCCGTATCGCCGGTAGGTTCAACATGCGAAAGGCCCATACTAGACCGATGCGGAACGCGCTTGCGCTCCGCGTTCGGCGCCGACCCGCGAATCGCGGGCGCGCTGCATCCATTCGTCAACCCAAGGAGGTTCAGCATGGCTCGCGTGTACAATTTCTCGGCCGGTCCGGCAGTGCTCCCCGAGGAGGTGCTGTCCTCCGCCGCCGCGGAAATGCTCGATTATCAGGGCACCGGCATGTCCGTGATGGAGATGTCGCACCGCTCCGCTGCGTTCAAGGGCATCATCGAGACCGCTGAGCAGGACATCCGCGACCTCATGAACATCCCTGACAACTACCGTGTGCTGTTCCTGCAGGGCGGCGCCACGCAGCAGTTCGCGGCCATCCCCATGAACCTCATGCAGAACAAGGTTGCCGACTACATCGTGTCGGGCAACTGGTCGAAGAAGGCCTTCAAGGAGGCCAAGCTTTACGGCGACGCCCGCTGCATCGCCAGTTCCGAGGATGAGAACTTCACCTACGTGCCCGACGTCGACGGCCTCACGTTCAGCCCCGACGCCGATTACGTCTACATCTGCCAGAACGAGACCGTCTACGGCAACCGCTACACCAAGCTGCCCGAAACCGGCGACATCCCGCTGGTCTCCGACGTGTCGAGCATGTTCCTCTCCGAGCCCATGGACGTGTCGAAGTACGGCCTGATCTACGGCGGCGTGCAGAAGAACGTCGGCCCGGCCGGCGTGGTCATCGTCATCGTGCGCGACGACCTGATCCGCGAGGATGTGCTGCCCTTCACGCCCACCATCATGCGCTACAAGACGCAGGCCGACGCCGGCAGCCTGTCCAACACCCCGCCGTGCTACGGCATCTACATGTGCGGCAAGGTGTTCCAGTGGCTCAAGGGCCTGGGCGGCCTTGAGGCCATGCAGAAGCTCAACGAGGAGAAGGCCGCCATCCTCTACGACTACCTTGATCAGTCCAAGCTGTTCAGCGGCACGGCGAAGAAGGAGTTCCGCTCGCTCATGAACGTGCCGTTCGTCACGGGCAACCCCGAGCTGGATGCCCAGTTCATCGCTGAGGCGAAGGCCGCGGGCATTGAGAACATCAAGGGCCACCGCAGCGTCGGCGGCATGCGCGCCAGCATCTACAACGCCATGCCCAAGGCCGGCGTCGAGGCGCTGGTCCAGTTCATGGACAAGTTCGAGCGTGTGAACGCATAAGTTCGCGATAGATGAGCGCTCGGTGCGCCGGGCGCAGGTCTCTCGATAAGCGATAGCGCTTTCAAACGGGCGGGCGGCCACCAAGGTCGCCCGCCCGCTTTGCGTTCGTCCGGTGGACACGTGTTGTGCGTTGCGATTGCGTGCGAGCTGCGTAGTTGCACGGTGCTGCGTCTATCGAGTTTGCTTGTGCTTATTGGCGTTACGAATGGGTTTCAGGTCGGTTATCGGTTTCGCATTGGCGTTTGTGGCGTTATAATAATGCGATTATGACTACACAGCTTCCTTATCTCATCTGCTCGATTTTGAGCTTCGTTCCCGCCATCGTGTTGCACGAGATGGCGCACGGCTTTGCTGCCTGGAAACTAGGCGACCCCACCGCCAAGCGCGCAGGGCGCCTGTCGTTCAACCCACTTGCGCATATCGACCCGTTCGGCACCGTTATCATGCCGTTTCTGCTCATGGCTATGAACATGCCCGTGTTCGGCTATGCCAAGCCGGTGCCATACAACCCCGCATACTTCAAGGACCCGCGCAAGGGCGACTTGATCGTGGGTTTGGCCGGTCCTGCCGCCAATCTGCTGCTCGCCGTGCTGGCGGGCGTGGTCGCGTGGGTTCTCTACGGGTTCGCCCCCGTTGCGCAGTGGGTGGTGCAGAGCCAGGCGTTCTTCTATTTCTACCTGATGTTCCTGCCCATGTTCGCGCTGATCAACCTGTACCTTATGTTCTTCAACCTGCTGCCCATCCCGCCGCTGGACGGCAGCTCCATCTTCGCGTTCTTCATGCCTGTGAAGTGGTTGCCGAAGTACTACAAGGTGCAGCAGTACGCGTTCCCGATCTTCATGATCGTGGCTATTTTGCTGCCGTATATCATCCACGTGAACGTGTTCGGCATCTACCTGGACGTCACCGCCGGCAATCTGGGCAACCTGCTGTTCCCCTTCACCATTTCGTAGGGGCGGCGGGGCATCGTGTCGTATCGCGTTCGCACCGACAGCTTCGAGGGGCCGTTCGATCTGCTGTTGTACCTGGTCAGCCGCCAGAAGGTTGACATCGGCGCTATCAACATCACGCAGATCGCCGACCAGTACCTGGCCGAAGTGGGCCGTATGCAGAACCTCGACCTGGATGTTGCCAGCGATTTTCTGCTGGTGGCCAGTACGCTGCTGGAGATCAAGGCGCAAAGCCTGCTGCCGCGCGAGCGCGTCGAGGTTGAGGACGACATCGCCGAGTTGGCGCCCTCTGAGGCGCGCGACATGCTGGTGGAGCGCCTGCTGGAATATAAACAGTACAAGAACGCCGCCGCGGCGCTGCATGCGCGGTTCGTCGCCGAGGGCCGCATGCATCCGCGTCCGTTCGGCCCCGAGGCGTGCTTCCTGAACCTCATGCCCGACTTCTTGCGCGACGTGTCGCTTGACTCGCTGGCGCTGCTTGCCGCCCGCGCGCTTGCGCGGCGTGAGGTGTTCCTACTGGAAAGCGAGCACATCGCCGCGAAGCCCATCCCGGTGGAGGTGCACGTGCGTGCCATCCATCAGCGCATCCGCAACCTCAAGCAGCTGCGTTTCTCGCAGCTGATCGCCGATGATACGCCCACGCCGCTGGTGGTGGTCACGTTCTTAGCGGTGCTCGAGCTGTACAAGCGCTCCATGGTTCGCGTGGAGCAAAGCCAGCTGTTCGGCGACATCGACATCGAGTACATCGAGGGCTCGGGCGAGCTTTTGCTGGACGGTGACGACGCGCTGACGTCGGTTGGGGGAGGAATAGATGTTCGAAGGACTTGATCAGGCGCAGCTGAGCGGCGCCATAGAAGCCATGCTGTTCGTCACCGACGAACCGGTCGGCGTCATCGAGCTGGCCGACATGCTGGAGGTCGACCCGAAGCTGGTCGAGCAGGCGCTGGTGGACCTGCGCGAGAAGTTGGAGCGCGAGCAGCGCGGCATCCAGTTGCGTGAAGTGGCGGGCGGCTGGCGACTGTACACGCACCCGGCTTACCACGACCTGGTGGAGAAGTACGTGCTGTCGTGGGACACGCGCAAGCTTTCGCAAGCGGCTATGGAAACGCTCGCCATCGTGGCCTATCTGCAGCCCTGCACGCGCGCCGGCGTTGCCAGCGTGCGTGGCGTGAACTCCGACAGCTCCATAAACTCCCTGGTGGAGAAGGGGTTGATCCGCGAAGCGGGGCAGGCCGACGCGCCGGGCAACCCCACGCTGTACGCCACCACGCGCGGCTTCCTGGAGAAGTTCGGGTTGCGCTCGGTAAGCGATCTTCCCGATTTGGACGAGTTCGCGCCCGATGATGCCACGCGCCAGCTCATCCGCGAACGCCTGAGCGCGGGCGGGCAGGAGGCGCGTGTGGCGCCTGAGGCGCAGATGTCGGATGGGGAAGCCGCCGATCCGCTCGACGGCCTGCAGTTCGATTTCGAGGACGAAGGCGCCGGCGTTGCGTTGACCTCGCAGCAGCGTGTTGGCGGCGCGGGTGGTGCCGGCGGCGAGGCTCGTGCGCCTCGGCAGGAGGCGCCGGAGCGCGCCGCGGCGGATGGGCAGCTGGCGTTTTCCGCCGACGACCCGACGCCCGACGCATCGGGTTCGCAGGCCGCGTTCCCGTCCGGCGATGGCCCAGCGAGCAGCGCCGCGCAGCAGATGCTCGCCGATGCCATGGCGCAAAGCTTCGGGCTGGTGGAGAAGATCGACTTCGACAACCTGAAATTCGAAACCGACGACGAGTAACCGGTTCTCGGCAAACCTCGACCGACCTGTGATGGGAGAATCATGACCAGGCAGCTCAAACCAAATCAAACGCAGCCCGAGGAGCGCCTTGTGCCCATGCGCCTGCAGAAGTTCCTGGCTCGCGCCGGCGCGGCAAGCCGCCGCGGGTCGGAGAACCTCATGACGGCCGGGCGCGTGACGGTGAACGGCCAGGTGGTCACCGCGCTGGGCAGCAAGGTGGACCCGCTGGTCGACCAGGTTGCCGTCGACGGCGTGCCCGTGCGGCTGGAAGGTGGCCCCGTCACCATCATGCTTCACAAACCAGCTGGCTACGTGACCACCATGTCCGACCCGCAGGGCCGTCCTACGGTGGCCGAGCTCGTGCCCACCAATCGCTTCCCGGGGCTGTTCCCCATCGGGCGTTTGGACTTCGACACCACGGGTCTTTTGCTGTTCAGTACCGACGGCGAGCTGGGCAATGGCCTTTTGCACCCGCGCCATCACGTGGAGAAACGCTACCTGGCGCTGGTCAACGGCAAGCCCACGCCCGAGCAGCTCGGGCAGCTTGAGCAGGGCATCCAGCTTGACGACGGCATGACCGCGCCCGCGAAGGCCGCGTTGGTGGAAGGCGCAGAAGCGAAGCGCGCGCTGTCCATGCTGGAGGTTCCGCCTGCCGTGCCCGACCACGAGCCCAACGGCAGCGTGCCCAGCCCGCAACGCGCCGCCATCCTGCGCAAGCGCTCCCAGCAGCGCGCCGTGGTGCGCGTGGTGCTGCGAGAGGGAAGGAAACGCCAGGTCAAGCGCATGCTATCGGCCATCAAACACGGCGTTTTGGCGCTGCACCGCGACAGCTTCGGCCCCATCGAGCTGGGTGACCTGCCCCGCGGCCAGTGGCGCGAGCTTACCCCCGAAGAGGTGGCGGCGCTGCACGCGTCTATTAAGTAGGAGAGTGCGAGCCGTCCAGGGACGTCGAAGGGGGACGCCAGGGCGAACGGGGGGGTGAACAGGGGACGGAGGTGCGTTCACGAGGGCTCTTTGGGAAGCGAAAGGGCAACCATGAACGTACCCCCGTCTCGCGTTCATGTTCCCCTCGTGCTTGCGCGGAGGCGGTGGGATGTGCGCCGCCGGGAAACGGCTATAATGGTCACCCGGGTAAACAGCTGGTGTTTGCGAACTCGGCGTTTCGCCTTGTCGCGGGCCTTCTTCGACCTGCGCGGCGGTTTCACGCTTGCCGATGCGATGCCGGCTTGCCCGCAACGTCCTACCCTAGATCGGATCCGGAAGGTCTGCATCGCCTTATGGCACAAACAATCGATCAAGCGAAAACCGGCGGTTTCGAAAACGTAGCCGTCATCGGCTTCGGCCTCATCGGCGCCAGCTTCGCCGCCGCATTGCGCGCGGCAAACCCGTCGGCGCAGGTCATGGCCGTCGACACCGACCTGGCCACCCGCGTCGAGGCCGTCAACAGAGGCTGGGCCACCGCTACCGCCGCCCCCGATGCCGCGGAGTTCCGCGCGTTCATCGAAGACGGCTGCGACCTGGTGGTTTTGGCCACGCCCGTCAGCGTGGTGGAAGGCTATTTGAAAGACCTGGCCGAGTGGGGCTATCGAGGCATCATCACCGATACCGCATCCACGAAAAGCCGCATCATCGAAATGGCCGCACACACCCTTCCGTATCCGCAGAACTTCGTTCCCGGCCACCCTATGGCCGGTTCTGAGAAGAACGGCATCGTGGGTGCCCGCGCCGACCTGTTCAAGGGCGCGTACTGGATCTTGTGCCCCGACGCCGATACGCCGGCGGAGCATTTCACGCGCCTGCACGAGCTGATCACCGGCATCGGCGCGCGCGTGATCAGCTTGCCGCGCGAACAGCATGACGCGGCGGTGGCCGTGGTCAGCCATGTGCCGCATTTCACCGCCAGCTCTCTTGTGCAGCTTGCCGTGCGCCACGCGAAGGGCCAGGATTCGCTCATGCGCCTGGCAGCGGGCGGGTTCAAGGATTCCACGCGCATCGCGGCCGGCTCGCCCGAGCTGTGGTGCGGTATCGCTTTCGACAACAAAGATGCGCTTTTGGGTGGTTTGCGCGAGATGCAGGGCATCATCGGGCAGTTCGCCGACGCGCTTGAAGCGGGCGATCGCGCAATGTTGACCAGCCTGCTCGCCGAGGCCGCCGATGCCCGCCGCGCGCTGCCGGCCGCATGGCTGCCGTGCACCGAGCGGCTGCTGGAGGTTCGCATCCCCATGGAGGACCGTCCCGGCGTGGTGGCCGAGGTTACCACCATCACCAGCAAGGTGGGGTGCAACATCCAGTCCATCGAGATCGACCACGTCACCGAGGACTCGGCCGTGCTCTCGCTCGTGCTCACCGACGAAGGTGACATCGGCAAGCTGTCGGCGCACCTTATCAACGCCGGTTTCTCCGTTTCGTTCAGCCCGCTAGCGCCTAAGGAGCACACCCATGTCGGATAACATCACCGTCATCAAACCGCTGGAAGGCCCCATGCACGGCTCCACGCGCGTGCCGGGCGACAAGTCCATCAGCCACCGCGCCGTGCTGTTCTCCGCCATGGCGGAAGGCACCTCGCGCGTGTCGGGCGTGCTGGATTCCGCCGACGTGCGCAGCTCCATCGGGGCCGTGCGCGCGCTTGGCGCCCAGGTCAGCCTGGAGAAGCAGGCCGACGGAAGCCTTGCCGGCGGCATCACCGGCTGGGGCGCCGCCGGTCCCAGCCAGCCCGCCGAGCCCGTGGATTGCGGCAACTCCGGCACCACGGTGCGCCTGCTCATGGGCATCCTGGCGCCGTGGGATATCCAGGTCGCGCTCACGGGCGATTCCTCGTTGTGCAAGCGCCCGATGCGCCGCATCACCGCGCCTCTCATGAAGATGGGCGCACGCTTCCTTCCCGAAGGCCGCGAGACGCTGCCCATCACCGTCCACGGCGGCGGGCTGCGCCCCCTCACCTACGATGCCCCCATGGCATCGGCCCAGCTCAAGACAGCAGTGCTGCTTGCCGGCATGTACGCCTCGGGAACCACCACGGTCAACGAGCCGGCGCCGAGCCGCAACCATACCGAGCTCATGCTGCCCGAATACGGCGTGGCCACCACGGCCGGCGCCTGCACGGCAAGCGTGACCGGTCCCGCCCAGCCCCAGGCGGGCGAGGTGCTCGTGCCGGGCGACCCCTCTTCGGCGGCGTTCCTTGCATGCGCGGCGGTTTTGCGCCCCGAAAGCTCGATCCAGATCGAGGATGTCAGCCTGAACACGGCCCGCATCGGCTTCGTGCGCACGCTCGAGCGCATGGGCGCCCAGGTCAGCGTCGCGCACACGGGTGCGGCGGGCAAGGAACCTTACGGCATCATCGAGGCCTGTTATACGCCCGATCTGCGCGGTTGCGAGGTGCCGGCCGACAAGATCGCCGGTATTATCGACGAGATCCCCGTGCTGGCGCTGGTGGCGGCGCACGCGCATGGAATCACCGTGTTCCGTCAAGTGGGGGAGCTTCGTGTGAAGGAAACCGACCGTCTTGCCGCTATAATGGACGGTCTGGCAAAGCTGGGCGTGGACACATGGTGCGAAGGCGACGACCTTTACGTCGAGGGTCAGCCCGGCCTGCAGGTTCCCGAGGGGCTCGAGTTCGACTCGCTCGGCGACCATCGCCTTGCCATGACCTGGTCGCTCGTCGGCCTGACCGGCAAGGGCCCCGTGAACATCAAGGATTTCGAGGCCGTGTGCGTCAGCTATCCCGGCTTCTTGGACGATATCGAAAGGCTTGCACGATGATCATCGCTATCGACGGCCCGAGCGGCGCCGGCAAATCGACCGTTTCGAAGGCGGTCGCGCGCCGCTTGGGCTTCTCGTGCCTGGACACGGGCGCCATGTACCGCTCCATCGCCTGGCAGGCGCTGCAAGACGGCGTTTCGCTGGAAGACGGCGAAGCGCTCGGCCGCATCGCCGATATGCACGAGATCGGGTTCTCCCATGAGCCGGGCGACCCGCTGCCGCGCCGCGTCTCCATTTCCGGCGTGGACGTGACCGACGCCATCCGCACGGCGGAGATCGACCGCTCCGTCAGCGCCGTGGCCGCCGCGCCCGCCGTTCGTCAGGCGCTTGTTGCCCAGCAGCAGCGTATCGGCTGCGCGGGCAACTACGTGGTGGAAGGCCGCGACATCGGCACGGCGGTGTTTCCCGAGGCTGAGCTGAAGGTGTTTCTGACTGCCAGCGCCGCCGAGCGCGCCCATCGCCGCGTGGCGCAAAACGAGCGCCGCGGCGTGGGAAGCACCGATTACGCCGAGGTGCTCGCCGACATCGAGCGCCGCGACGCCATCGATTCCTCGCGCGATACGAGCCCGCTCAAGCCGGCGCCCGATGCTGTGCAGATGGATTCCACCGGCCGCACGATCGAGCAGGTCATCGAGCGCATCTGCGCGCTGGCCCAGGAGAAGGGCGTGTACGTATGAGCCTGTTTCTGAGATACGAGGACATGTGGGACCGCGCGCTCGGAGGCACCACCGACGAGAAGCAGATCCCGCATTGGTTCGCGAACTTCGCCTATGTGCTGATCGGCTTCGTGTTCAAGGTGCTGTTCCGCTATCGCGTTGACGGGCGCGAGAACCTTCGCGCGTTCAAGGACCGCTGCGGCGCGGTGGTGGTCTCCAACCACACGTCGTTTCTGGACGTGGTCCTCATGTACGTGGCGGCGCGCCCAAGCCAGTTCGTGCGCCTGATGGGCCGCGATTCGCTGTTCGGCAACGCGCACGGCTTGGCGGGGCAGATCCTCTCGCGCGTGGGCGCGTTCCCCATCAAGCGCGATTCGGCCGACCGCACCGCCATCAAGCGCGCGGCGCACATGCTGAAGGGAAATCAGCTGGTGGGCATCCTGCCGGAGGGCACGCGCCGTGGCAAGGGCAGCAAAACGCCCGAAATCCACTCCGGTGCGGCATTCATCGCGAAGATGGGTAAGGCGCCCATCCTGCCCATGTGCGTGCGCGAGGCGGAGAACGTCAAGCGCAAAGGCGAGCGCATCCGCTTCCCGAAGATTTCGGTGGAGTACGGAAAGCCCCTGGTGGTAAGCGATTTCGACTTCCTGCCGAAGGAAGATCGCTTGGACGGGTGCTCGTGGTACGCCATGCGCGAGGTGTTCGCGCTGCATCAGCGCGTGCCGCGTGAGCAGGTGGATATGGTCGCGCTGTTCCCCGACGGCCGCGACTTCACGGAGGCGTTCGCCTCCCATCCCATTCCCGAGCACACTCCCGCCGAGGCCATCGAGCTGACCCGCCCCACGAAGAAGGCGCAGGCCGAGCAATAGCAGGTTCGGGGGCAGCAGGGGCCGCGTGAGCGGCCCTTTGCGTTATCGTGCGTGGCGCAAAGGCCGGAGGGCGTGAGTCGCAAAACGCTTTCTGCATTCGTAAGCCCGCAGCCGCAATCTGCAAGCCGCAAACTGCGAGCGTCAAACCGCGAGCCTCAACCTTTACCCATATGAAAGGATCGGACATGGAAGTCATCCGCAGCAAGAACGCAGGCGCATGCTACGGCGTGCAACGAGCCCTTGACCTGGCCCTGAAGGCAAGCGAGGGTGATGGCAGCGCGTTCACGTTGGGGCCGCTCATCCATAATCCCCAGGTGGTGGCGAACCTTGAGGCGCGCGGTGTGCTGGCCGTCAAGGAACCTGAGCAGGCAACGCACGGCGCCATCATCATCCGCAGCCATGGCGTCACCCCGGCAGTGCGCCGCTCGGTGGAGGTGCGCGGGCTTCCCGTGATCGATGCCACGTGCCCGCATGTCGCCCGTGCGCAAAAGGCCGCCGCCACGCTTGCCGAGGAGTGCGGCTACGTGGTTGTTGTGGGCGAGGAAGGCCATCCCGAGGTGGAGGGCCTGGTGGCTTACGCCCACGAGGCCGGTGCGCAGGTGCACGTGGCGGAAACGGCCGCCGACCTGCCCGGTGACCTGCCTGAGCACGTGGGCGTGGTCGTGCAGACCACGCAAACCCGCGATGCGCTCGACGACGTGCTCGAGGGCATTCGCGCTCAAGGCGTTGCCGCGCAGGTCAAGGACACGGTGTGCACGGCCACGCGTCAGCGCCAGCAGGCCGCCGCGGAGCTTGCCGGGCAGGTGGACGCCATCGTGGTCATTGGAGGGCGCAATTCGGCCAATACCACGCATCTGGCCGAGATCTGCGCTGCGGAATGCCCGCGCACGCACCACATCGAGTCGGCCGCCGAGCTTGATCCCGCGTGGTTCGTGGGCTGCTCCTCCGTCGGCGTCACGGCAGGCGCCAGCACCCCCGACGACCAGATCGACGAAGTGGTGCAGCGTTTGGAGCGCATGTAGCGATCCTTATCATGCGGGTGGGCCTACACTCGCATTTCCCTGTCCGCCGTCATGGCGCTGCATTTCCTATATATCCCCATGTGAATCGTCCCCGTCTGCACGTGCTTCGGCATGTGAGGGCGGGGACGGTTTTGTGCGCGGACGGTGAAGAAACGGCCCGATTTGTTGCACAACAAATCCCGCGAAAACCGGGTTAGCCTTGAAGCATGAACGAAGCCGTCCGGCGCCGCAAAAGCGTCGGCGCGCGAACGCGATGCGGAGGTTGCCACCATGTGCAGGATATTGCTCGTCGAAGATGCCGTGCCCGAGCCCGAGGCGCTGCGCGTGCTCATCGAGCAGCATCCCTGCGCCGGCGCGATCCAGTTGGAGAGCTGCGCGTTTTCCCAGGTGAGCGAACGCATCTCCCAAAGCCCGCGCATCGATGCGCTGTTCGCTCCCGTGGATGCCCCTGGCGCCTTCCCGGAGTGTGCCTCCGATGGACGCGCCGGCATCGCGCTGGTGCGCGAACTGCAAGACCGCGGCATCCTTCCACTGACCGTGTACTGCACCACGCGCGCCGCGTATACCTCGGCGGTCTACGGCACCGACCACCAGTATCTGCTGCTGGCGCCGTATTCGCCCAGCGAGGCGCGCAACGCCCTGGACAAGGTGTTCGGCTTGCTCGGCCATCGCGCGGCAAGCCCGCTTGCGCTGCGCAGCGCCGGGACCGTGCACATCGTGGACCCCGCCGACGTGGTGTACGTGAAAAGCATCGGGCGAAAAGTGCTGGTCAGGCTGTCGGACGCTCGCGTGCTGGAATCGTATGCGGCGCTGGCAGAGCTTGAGCAGCAGCTGCCCGGCAGCTTCGTGCGCTGCCACAAAAGCTACCTGGCGAACATGGAGCACGTGGTCCAGGCCTCTGCCGATGGGCTGGTCATGGACTGCGACGAGGCGGTCCCCATCAGCCAGCGCCAATACCGCACCGTCCGCGACGCCCTCATGTCGTTCTCCGCATCGTAGGTCCTCATCCCCAGTTGCGCTGATTTTCCGCGCCGCGTTCCCGCCGTGCGCCTTGACGGGCGCGGCATGCTACCATGATATGCTGCGAAAAATCGACGGCATACGGGCGAACGGAAGCGGAAAGGCGGTGTTGACGTGGGCATTTATCCTCCTCAGGATGTGGCGAAGCAGGCTGCGCAGTCCATGGGCGGCCGCAAGCGCCGCGCTCCCGAGCCCCCGAAGGCCGTCATCGAATCCGTGCTGCCCGAAAGCCCTGCTGACGACGCGGGCTTCACGCCTGGTTGCATCATCACCAGCGTGGATGGTCAGCCCGTACGCGACATGATCGACTGGCGTTGGCTTACCGCCGACGACGTGATCACCCTCGGCTACACAGACACCGACGGCGATTCCGGCGAGGTGGAGCTTGAGCGCTATGAGGGCGAGGAGTGGGGCTTCGAGTTCTCCGGCGTGGTGTTCGATGGCGTCAAGCAGTGCCGCAACGCCTGCATCTTCTGCTTCATGCGCCAGCTGCCCGACGACATGCGCCCGTCGCTGACCCTGCGTGACGACGATTTCCGTCTCAGCTTCCTGTCCGGAACGTTCGTCACGTTCACCAACTTGTCCGCCGAGGACGAGGCGCGCATCATCGAGCAGCACATCAGCCCGCTGCGCGTTTCCCTGCACGCGTCCAACCCCGAGGTTCGCCGGCGCATCATCGGCCGGCATGCCCAGCACGGCATCGACGTGATGGACCGCCTGCTTGCCGCCGGCATCGAGTTCCACGCGCAGATCGTGCTCATGCCCGACGAGAACGACGGCGACGCGCTGCGCGAGACGCTCGACTGGGCGTATGCGCGCCCGGGCATTCTGGACATCTGCATCGTGCCGCTGGGCTTCACCAAGCACCAGACGTGCTTCACGAAAAGCTTCAACGACCCGGTGGCGGCCCGTGCCGCCATGGATACCATCGTGCCTGCTCAGCAGCGCGCCCTCGCCGAACGCGGGCACCTGTGGGCCTTCGCCGCCGACGAGTTCTACTGCAACGCCTACAGCGATGAGCTGCTGGAGAACCTCCCGCCCACCGAGCACTACGGCGATTTCGGCATGTTCGAGGACGGCGTTGGCATCATCCGCTCGTTCGTGGACGATTGGGAAGCGGCGGAAGCTGCCGGGCTTGACGCGCAGGCCGCGCAGGCGCTGCAGCAGGCGGGCATGCGCGTGCGCTACATCGCCGGCATGGCCACGCCGCATTTCTTCCGCCCCCTGTTCTCGCGCGGCCCGCTTGCCGGGGTGGTTGAGCCGCTGTTCGTGGAGAACCGCTTCTTCGGCGGGAACGTCGACGTCACGGGGCTGTTGTGCAGCTGCGACATCGCCGAGGCCATCCGCGCCGACGTGGCCGAGCATCCGGGTTGGACGTACGTGGTCCCCAAGGTCATCTTCAACGATGACGGCGTCACGCTCGATGACGCAACGTTGGAGGATATGGGGAAGGCGGCGGGCGCGCCCGTGAGCGTGGTATCCTGTAACGCGACTGGGTTCTTGCCGGAACTCATCGAACTGGCGCGCGCATAGCGGCGCCGCAAACGTAGTATTTTCCTCAACCGAAAAGGATTTGATATGGCTCTGCCCATTGTGGCGGTTTTT
>OKVV01000834.1_pt1 | contig 12885 bp, 10 predicted proteins | sample 1606871 | NCBI WGS metagenome assembly OKVV01 (sample SAMN03281011, study PRJEB24777) | human gut metagenome | isolation source: fecal sample PR176 from 1 month old male Indian infant, caesarean delivered... | place: Singapore | collected 2006-01-13
ACTTTTAAATTTCAGTGTCAATGACCGCCTTTTAAATACATAAAGCCATAGTGCAACTTTTGATTGGGACGAACCTGACGTTCAAACCCTAGTTCCTCAAAAATAGGGTCACGAAAATGTGCCTTGATGATAATTTTTTCCCGTGCAACACGTTTAGCTTCTTTTAGCCATTCTTCTGTCAGACGGCTACCATTGGCCAGAGGCTTGATAGCCTCTAGATTTTCCGATTCCTTGATAGTCTCTGAAAACATAGGATCGGCATAGATGATATCAAAAGAGTGATCAGCCTGGGATTTCAAAAAGGATAAGCTATCGCTCTTAATAGCCTTAATAGACCGCATCGCTTTTTCAAGCCGCTTGTCATCTGTCTGGTAAGTTGCTAGACCACGAGAAACCACCTGAAAAATCACCTCTTGACTCTCAAGGGCTGTCACCCTATTTCCCACTGCTGTCATCACTAGACTATCTGAAGCCAGCCCCATGGTCGTATCAAGAATAGACTTGGGAGACTGCCCCAAAAGACTAATTAAAGCATCATGCGGAGCCTTAATGCGAAGAACCGCCGTATCTGGATGAAAGGACAACTCACTACCATTCACATTAACAAAAGACAATCTATCTTCATATAGAAGATAAAAAGCTCCAAATCGCTCTAAACATTTTGCCAAGGATAACTTGCGACGAGGCTGGTAGTCAGCTCCTAGCTCGTAAGCTAGTTCTTGGGCACGTGCAATCAAGGCCTCGTTTTCACGTAAAGATGTGGTAATAATCATGCTACTAGTATAGCAGAATCTTCGGAAACAAAACCATCGTCTTAGCTTTCATTTTAATTTTTGAGCTTACATTTGTGTAAGAAAAAAGCCCCAGCAAGGCTGAGACTCAATATCATATTTAGATAGCTTCTGTTGTAAAGCTACGGCTTTCAAGCACACGCACCATAGCATCTGCTGTATCAAGCGCTGTGAAGAGTGGAATTCCAGCTTCAATAGCTGAGCTACGGATAGCTGCTCCATCTTCGTCATAAGTACGTTTGTTACCAACCGTATTGATAATAGCTTGCGCTTTACCAGTACGAACAAGGGCTGGAATGTCATTGTCGTCATTTTCGCCCAATTTGTTAACAAGGGTTGCGTGAACTCCGTGTTCATTCAAGAACTTGGCTGTTCCTTCAGTGGCGTAGATACCATAACCGATAGCATCGAAGCGACGGGCCAAGTCAAGGGCTTCCTCTTTAGTATCATCATGAATAGTGAAGATAACGTTACCAAAGGTTGGCAAGTGGAGGTAAGAAGCTTCAAAGGCTTTATAGAGGGCTTTTTCAAGAGTCGCATCTGTCCCCATAACTTCACCAGTTGATTTCATTTCAGGTCCAAGGAGGCTATCTACCTTAGCCAATTTTGTGAATGAGAAGACTGGTGCTTTGACATGGACATGGCTGCTTTCTGGGTATAGACCATCTTTGTAACCTTGCTCAGCCAATGATTTACCAAGAATCAAGTTTGTAGCAACTTGAGCCATTGGGATATCAGTCACCTTAGACAAGAATGGTACCGTACGACTGGCACGTGGGTTAACCTCGATAACATAGACCGTTTCGTCCTTGATAACAAACTGGATGTTCATCATACCGATACAGTTAAGACCGATAGCCAAGCGTTTAGTGTAATCAGCGATAGTCTCTTGAATTTTCTTAGAAAGAGTTTGTGGGGGGTAAACCGCCATTGAGTCCCCTGAGTGAACCCCTGCACGTTCGATGTGTTCCATAATGCCTGGAATCAAGACATCCTTACCATCAGAGATAGCATCCACTTCACACTCACGTCCAATGATATAGCTATCAACAAGGACTGGGTGGTCTGGACTTGCCTTAACGGCTGTACGCATGTAAGAACGAAGGTCATCTTCATTTTCAACGATTTCCATGGCACGTCCACCCAAAACGTATGATGGACGAACAAGAACTGGGAAGCCAATCTTACGAGCTGCTTCAACCGCTTCTTCTTCATTTGTCGCTGTTTGTCCTGGTGGTTGTGGGATATCGAGGTCTTTAAGGGCTTGTTCAAAAAGGTCACGGTCTTCGGCACGGTCAAGGTCAGCAACCTGTGTACCCAAGATTTTCACACCAGCTTTAGACAATGGCTCTGCCAAGTTGATGGCTGTTTGACCACCAAACTGAACCACGACACCCTTAGGTTGTTCCAATTCGATAACGTTCATCACGTCTTCGAAGGTCAATGGTTCGAAGTAAAGTTTATCTGAAACTGAGAAGTCTGTTGAAACCGTCTCAGGGTTAGAGTTCATGATGATAGCTTCGTAACCTGCAGCCTGGATGGCTTTTACAGAGTGAACTGTCGCATAGTCGAACTCAACCCCTTGTCCGATACGGATAGGACCTGAACCAAGAACGATGACAGATTCTTTATCAGATTTGATTGATTCATTTTCCCACTCGTAAGTTGAGTAGAAATATGGTGTTGATGACTCGAACTCAGCCGCACAGGTATCAACCATCTTGTAAACAGGAACAATGTTATTTTCCAAACGTGTTGCACGTACTTGGTCGGCTGTTTGATTCCAAAGATCAGCAATCTTACGATCAGAGAAACCGTTACGCTTAGCTTCTTTCAGAACATCAACATCGCCTACGTGAGTAGCCAATTCTTGTTCCAATTCGAAGATATGGAGCAATTTGTCGAGGAAGAAGATATCAATCTTAGTCAACTCTGACAATTCTTCAATAGTGTAACCACGACGGATGGCTTCAGAAAGGTAGAAGAGACGGTCGTCTTGAGCTTTGACAATCTTTTCAACCAAAGCATCGTCTGTGACGTCCGCAAGTTCAGACATCTCATTGTGGTAAACACCGATTTCAAGTGAACGGCAGGCTTTAAGAAGTGACTCTTCGATGTTACGACCGATAGCCATAACTTCACCAGTTGCTTTCATCTGAGTACCAAGACGACGTTCACCGTGTTCAAATTTATCAAATGGGAAACGTGGAATCTTAGCAACCACATAGTCAAGAGCTGGTTCAAACATGGCATAGGTTGTACCAGTGACTGGGTTAATCATTTCATCAAGTGTCAGACCAACAGCAATCTTAGCTGCCAATTTGGCAATCGGATAACCAGTTGCTTTTGAGGCAAGGGCTGATGAACGTGATACACGAGGGTTTACTTCAATAACATAGTACTTGAAGCTATTAGGGTCAAGCGCCAACTGTACGTTACATCCACCCTCAATTTTAAGGGCACGAATAATCTTCAAGCTGGCATCACGAAGCATTTGGTTTTCAATATCTGACAAGGTTTGCGTTGGAGCAAATACGATTGAGTCCCCTGTGTGAATCCCAACTGGGTCAAAGTTTTCCATGTTACATACCACAAGAGCATTGTCTGCGGCATCACGCATAACTTCGTATTCGATTTCCTTGAAACCAGCGATTGAACGTTCAATCAAACATTGTGTTACTGGTGACAATTTCAATCCATTTTCAGCGATTTCGCGAAGTTCTTCTTCGTTGGCACACATACCACCACCAGTACCACCAAGGGTAAAGGCAGGACGCACGATAACTGGGTAACCAATTTCTGTCGCAAAGGCAACTGCTTCTTCAACCGTATTTACAATTTCTGATTCTGGAATTGGTTGTTTCAAATCTTCCATCAATTGTTTGAAGAGGTCACGGTCTTCGGCTTGGTCAATGGCAGACAATTTTGTTCCCAAAAGCTCTACTCCAAGCTCTTCAAGAATACCAGCTTTTGACAATTCCATTGCCATGTTCAAACCAGTTTGTCCACCAAGTGTTGGCAAGAGGGCATCTGGACGCTCTTTACGAAGAATACGTGTGACAAATTCAAGCGTAATTGGTTCAATATAAACCTTATCTGCGATTTCTTTATCAGTCATGATTGTCGCAGGGTTAGAGTTAACAAGGACAACACTGTAACCTTCTTCTTTCAAAGCCAAGCAAGCTTGCGTACCAGCGTAGTCGAACTCAGCAGCCTGACCAATAATGATAGGACCAGACCCGATAACCATGATTTTTTTAATATCAGAACGTTTAGGCATAATTTATGATACAAAGCCCGTTAAGGACCCAGTGAAAATAGGGAACGTGACGACGACGCCTAAGCGTCTAGTCACCGTTTATCTTTTTTACACAGTCCTTAGGGCGTGTTCACTTCCGTGAACCTGTATCTTCTCCTTTCTATTTGACAACTCTCTGGTTGTCATTAAATAAGGTAGTAGACTGGGGCAAACAGGAGTTACACCCCACTATAGTCACTAGACAGTTGCAATTAATGACGTGCTTTTTCAGCTTGGAAAGCATCAATCAATTCTAAGAACTCATCGAAGAGATAACTAGCATCGTGTGGACCAGGTGCTGCATCTGGGTGGAATTGCACTGAGAATGCAGGGAAGTCACGGTGACGAACACCTTCAACTGATTTATCGTTAATTTCTTCGTGCGTTACCATGAGGCACTCTGGAAGAGTGTCACGGTCAATGGCATAACCATGGTTTTGGCTGGTGAAATCAACACGACCAGTCGCAATTTCACGAACCGCATGGTTAAATCCACGGTGACCAAACTTCATCTTGTAGGCCTTGGCACCATTCGCCAAACTAAACAACTGGTGACCCATACAAATACCAAAAATTGGAATTTTGCCTTGAATGCCACGAATCATATCAAGTGAATACGGTACATCTTCAGGGTTACCTGGACCGTTCGACAACATCACACCATCTGGATTAAGATGGAGAATTTCTTCAGCAGTGATATCATGTGGCACAACAGTCACGTTACAGTCACGTTTTGAAAACTCACGCAAGATAGAGTGCTTGAGACCAAAGTCAACCAAAACGATATTTTTACCAACACCAGGTGCTGGGTAGGCTGTCTTAGTCGATACCTGCTCAATATTGTTCGTTGGCAAAACAGTGGCACGCAATTGATCTTGCAAGTGCCCAATGCTGTCTCCAGGATTAGCCAAAGTCGCCTTCATGGTACCATGTTGACGGATAATCTTAGTCAAAGCACGTGTATCAATACCAGAAACACCCGGGATGTTTTTAGCTTTCAAAAACTCATCCAAGGTCATTTGGTTACGCCAATTGCTAGCACGACGGCTAGCCTCTGACACAACGACACCCTTGGTCGTTGGCTTAATTGACTCATAGTCGTCACGGTTAACGCCGTAGTTACCAACAAGTGGATAAGTAAAAGTCAAAATTTGACCATTGTAAGACTGGTCTGTGATAGATTCTTGATAACCTGTCATACCAGTATTAAAGACGATTTCACCCGTCACATCCACATCAGCACCGAAGGCCTGACCTTCAAAAATAGTGCCGTCTTCCAAAATAAGTAAACGTTTTGCCATTATACTAAATTGTTCCTTTCACTAAGATACAAAGGGCGTTAAACATTTGAATGAAAATCAAATCTAACAAAGAAGCTCTAGCCTCTAGGAAGATTTGTCTCTTTTCAAAGATTTAGCCCATGTTCTTTTTCGTCTGATTCTCTCAGGAATCGGTTAACGTAGTTTACGCTTTGCCATTTAAAATAGCTTCAATAATTGCCATACGGACAAAGACCCCGTTTTGCATCTGAGCAACGATACGAGCCTTAGGCGCCTCAACCAGGCTATCAGCAATCTCCACATCACGATTAACCGGAGCAGGGTGCATGATAATCGCCTGATCAGATAACTTGGCATAACGTTCTTCAGTCAAACCATAGAGAGCATGGTAGTCTTCTTTTGAAAATCCTTTATCGTCCCCATGACGTTCGTGCTGAACACGAAGCAACATGAGTACATCCAAGCCCTCAATGACGTCGTCAATAGCCACATGCTGACCATAGACATCGAACTCATTCGAATACCACTCTGCAGGACCAGCAAAATAAAGCTGAGCACCCAAACGCTTGAGAATCTGCATATTGGACTTAGCGACACGCGAATGCGTAATATCACCTGCAATACAAATCTTAAGATTTTTAAAGGTTCCGAACTCTTCGTAAATGGTCATCAAGTCAAGCAAACACTGACTTGGGTGTTGCCCTGAACCATCACCGCCATTAACAATAGAGGTCTGAATAGTCCTACTATCAATCAACTGCTTGTAGTAATCGACTTCCGAGTGGCGAACCACACAGATGTCAACGCCCAAGGCAGACATGGTCAAAATGGTATCATAGAGGGTCTCACCCTTATTCACCGAGCTAGTCCCAGCATCGAACTCAATCACATCCAAGCCTAGTTTTTTCTCGGCCACTTCAAAGGACTTGTGTGTTCGTGTTGAATTTTCAAAAAAGAGATTGGCAGCGAAATACTGTCGATCCAGCTGGAAATCAGCTCTGCCGTTTTTAAAATCTCCACCTCGACGAATCAGGCCCAAAACCTCTTCATTCGTGAGGGTTTCCATAGTCACCAAATGTTTTAGTGACACTTTTCCATCTGCAATCGCCATAGTTTTTCCTTTTTTAATGATTGATTAGTCCTTGCTACCTTTGTTAGGATCTGGCAAGATTTGGTAAAGCAATATTCCAAGAATGGTTGAGGTTGCCACACCCGTGATTTGGAGACCACCAAGGTCAATCATCAAACCACCGATACCAGATACCAAGATAACGCTAGCAATCAAGAGATTCTTTTTATTATCAAAATCAATCTTATGTTCAACTAAAATTTTCAAACCGCTAGCAGCGATAACCCCAAAGAGGGCAATTGAAATTCCACCCAAAACAGCTGTTGGTATTGAACTCAAGAGAGCAGACACCTTACCGATAAAACTCATCAAGACCGCAATCACCGCTGCACCCGCAATAACGTAAACTGAGTATACCTTACTAAGGGCCATAACCCCAATATTTTCACCATAAGAAGTTACTGGTGGAGCTCCAAAGAAACCAGCGATAATCTGTGCCAAACCATCACCAGTTAGAGTACGATCAAGACCTGGATCTTTAAAGTAATCACGTCCAGTTAAACTATTCAAAACCATAACATGCCCAAAGTGTTCAGTCATTGTCACAAAGGCAATCGGAGCCATGGTCAAAATCGCACTTGGATAGAGTTTGAAGTCATAATTCACAAACGGAATGTCAAAACTTGGAACTTGGAACCAATGAGCAGCCGCAACTTTTGAAAATTGAACAAACTCATGTCCCGTCAACCAACCAAGAACCACTGAGAAAATGTAACCCACGATTAAACCAAGTAAAATTGGGATAACACCGATGATTTTCTTACCATACATGTTAAAGAGGATGACGGCAAAGAGAGTTACCATAGAAATCACAAGACTAAAGATACTATAGGTATCATTAACCATTGTCGCATCCTTGACAGCATTAGCCGCAAGACTCAAACCGATGACGATGATAATTGGACCAACCACAATTGGCGGTAGGACTCTATCAATCCAAGCATTTCCCGCATACTTAACAACCAAGGCAACAATCAAGTAGACCAAACCTCCAGCCATGGCACCTTGAGCCACCGCTGCGATACCGTCAGTCTTCATAAGCATCTGCATAGCCGCAATATAGGCAAAACTAGACCCCATGTAAGCTGGAATCTTGTACTTAGTCACCGTCAAGTGAGCCAAAGTTCCCAAACCAGATGAGAAAAGAGCAATAGCGGGATCAATCCCTACCAAAATCGGTACAAGAACCGTCGCACCAAACATTGCAAACAAGTGCTGGAATGACAAACCCACCAATAAACCAGCTTTGGGCATATCATTCACATCATATTTTACGTTATTCACGATATCAAAGTACTCCTTAAAATTAAGATACAAAGGGCGTATAAAGAGCAAAGTAAAATTAGGAAATCTGACGCAGAAGCTTTAGCTTCTAGGAAGATTTATCTATTTTACACAGCTCTTAGACCGTGTTCAATTAATAAGATACAAAGGGACGTTTTGGCTAAGCCAAACATTTCTGTAGAAAAATCGAAGTCGACAACGCACTCCAAATTGTGCTAGGAGACTTATCTTTTTTCCTAAGAAATGAGTCCCGTGTTCAGTTAAGTAAGATACAACGCCCGTATAAGGCCTAAAGCAAAGATAGGAAATATGATGACGGAGCGCCAGCTCCTAAGAATATTGATCTTTTTTGCACAAGGCTTAGGGCGTGTTCATTTAACAAGATACAAAGGGCGTTTCACCCTATCCGTCAGTCAACTTAGCTTGGATCGATAATGTTGACACTATCCTTACCATCAACTTCTGTCACCAAAACTTCGATTTCTTCTGACTCACTAGTTGGGATATTTTTACCAACATAGTCCGCACGGATTGGCAATTCACGGTGACCACGATCAACCAAGACAGCCAAACCAACACGCGCCGGACGCCCATGGCTAACGATATTATCAATAGCTGCACGGATAGTACGACCTGTGTAAAGCACATCATCTACAAGGATAACATCCGTACCATCAATTTCGATAGGAATAAGGGATGTGTCCTGTTCAGATTTAACATCATCACGGTAAGCCTTAGTGTCAAGCTCAATCAATGGTACATCAAGGTTTTCCAACTGTTTCAAGCGCTCTTGGATACGCTGGGCAATATAAACACCACGTGTCTTAATACCAGCCAAGACAATCTTGTCGAGATTTTTGTTACGCTCAATAATCTCATAAGTGATACGTGTAATGGCACGTTTCATGGTTACGTCATCGACGATCTCTTTTTTCTTCATAAAAAGAACCTTTCTAAATACAAAAAATCCCCTTGAAACAAGGAGATACACAAAAACATGGCACAGTTCAACCGCGCGCTTCTCATGGCTCCTTGCCTGCCTCTCTGGACAGTGATTAAAGGACTTATTTAATTAGGTAAATTATAGCAAATTTCAGACTCTTTTACAAGAAAAAAACGGACGCCTCTCCCAAGAAAGACTATCCGTTTGATAACTGTTAAGCTTCTCTCAACTTCTCCAAGGTTTTCTTGAAAATAGCAGGTTCTTCCGCTGTAAATTCGACCAATTCTCCAGTCGTAGGATGTGTGAAACCAAGAGTCTTGGCATGTAGAAATTGGCCATGGCCCTTGAGGGTCTTGCGTGGCCCATAAAGAGGATCTCCCGCCACCGGGTGACCGATATAAGCCATGTGCACACGAATCTGGTGCGTGCGACCTGTTTCCAGTTGCAACTCTACCAAGGTATAGTTGCCAAAACGTTCAAGAACGGTAAATCGTGTAACTGCAGGTTTTCCTTTAGCTGTTACTGCCTGCTTCTTGCGGTCTTTGTCCGAACGCCCAATCGGAGCCTCAATCACGCCCCTATCGTTAGGTAGATTGCCATGCACGATAGCCACATACTTACGAAGGGACTTCTTATCCTTAAGCTCCGCAGCCAAAGCATTGTGGGCCTTATCGTTCTTAGCAATCATAAGGAGACCAGACGTATCCTTATCGATACGGTGAACAATCCCAGGACGAACCACACCATTGATAGACGAAAGGTCCTTGACATGATACATAAGAGCATTGACCAAGGTGCCAGACGTGTGGCCAGCTGATGGATGGACCACCATACCTTGAGGTTTGTTGACCACTGCCACATCCGCATCCTCGTAGATAATATCCAAAGGAATATCTTCAGCCTTGTATTCCAAGACCTCTTCTTCTGGCAATTCATAGGTGATGACATCACCCTCTTTAACCGCATACTTGGCCTTTGCCGACTTACCATTAACCAAGACCGTTCCAGCCTTAATCGCTTCATTGGCCTGACTACGTGACAATTCTGTCAAATCGGCCAAAGCCTTGTCCAGACGGTTTCCCGCCTCTTTAATGATGACTTCCATTTTCCTCTTTCCATAAGATTAAAATCAAGAGCAGCACACCCACCGTTAGATAGGAGTCTGCCACGTTAAATATTGCAAAATCAATAAAATCAAGCTGAACCATATCAACCACGTAACCCAAGTACAAACGGTCGATAAAGTTGCCAATACCACCTGAGATAATCAAAATCAAAGATAGCACCAACCAAAGACTCTTCTGGTAATTCTTAACCAGATAGACCAAAGCAGCACCGATCACTAGAACCGTCAAAATCACAAAGAAATATTTCTGACCCTGTAAAATCGAAAAGGCAGCACCACGGTTCTGTAGATAGGTCAAGCTGAAAAGCCCAGGAATAGCCTTGATAACTTGGTTAAGGGCAATATTTGCCACAACCCAATGCTTGACCCACTGATCCAAACCAATCAGAGCTAGAATAGCCAAAGGAATCACAACCTTACGCATAAGTCCTCCTATGGTTTGTAAGTATCAAAGTAGTCAAACATAACATTGACAAACTTGAGAGCACAAGATGATAAGTTAATCCCCTTACGACGGACATAAACCATCTTGTTATCCAAATTATCCTCAAGTGGAATAACTGTAATACCGTTTACACTTTGAGCATCTAGGAAACCAGAACCCGTCGCATAAGCATCCGTACGCTCCAAGATACCGTTCAAAGTCGCACGGTCTGTCACGTTAAACATAAGAGACGAATCTGATGTATCCACAAAGTTTTCAGAATAGTACAGGTACTCGTCCTTCTCCTGAGTAAAACGTACGGTAGGTAGGTGCGCCAAATCCTCCATGACTAAACTCTCTTTATGAGCCAGTGGATGGCCCTTGCGAAGATAAATATGAGTCTTAAATGGAATCAAATCAATAGCCTCAAGCCCAAGCTTGTCCATATTTTGTTGGATGCCCTTACTATTTTGACGATTCAAATAGATAATTCCAATCTCACTGTGCCCCTTGGCTACTTCATCCAAAATTTGAATGGTCGTAGACTCAAAGACACGAAAATCCTTGTAATCAGGGTAACGTTCTGAAAAAGTCGTAATCAAAGGTGGCAAAAAGTCATAGTGCTGACTGGCAATAGAAAACTGGTTCCCTTTTTCAGAAGCATTAAGATAGCGATTTTCAAAACTATCAAAACTGCGCACAACCTCAAGCGCGCGTTCATAAAAGGTCATGCCCTGACTGGTCAAGACTGCCCCCGTCGTTGTACGGGTGAAAATTTTAAAATTTAACTCCTGCTCCAAATCCTTGATAGCCACTGAAAGACTAGGCTGACTCACAAAGAGCTTGCTGGCCGCCTCACGGAAAGTTCCACTGTTGGCAATGGCTACGACATAACGTAGTTGCTGTATGTTCATATGTGACACTTCTTTCTTGAAAAATCAATCGATTCTATTATACCAGATTTTATCCTCTTTTGTTGATAGTAAAAAGCCCAGGCAACCCTGAGCTTGAATTACTAAAAAATAGTCTTATTCGTCTGATTTGTCTGTCAAGAAGTACTCGTTTTCACGTTTATCATAGTCAAACGTTAAGTGAACCGTCTTAAGTTTACCACTGTCTGGACTATAATCGTAGAAGCTAAGCGATACTTTTTGTGTGAGGTCTCCCTCATCAGTCTGAGTCAGCTCATGCGTACTAAAGCTGGCCTCAGAGTGGTTTGAGACAACATCTGAAAGACGTGTTCCCTTAAGCAAGTCTGCTTGCGTACCCACCGTTAGCTTATCATAATCCTCTTTTGTCCAGTTGCTTTGATAGTCACTAACTTCCTTAACTTTATCATAGCCAAAATCTGCGGAAGCATGCTCTAGGATGTAAGTACCATCTTTAGACTTAAAGGTCAAATGGACAAAGTTGTCACTACCTGTTCCCTCTTTTGAATAAGTAAGATCTAGTGTCAGTGTCTCACCCTCATTACGCCACTCGGCATCCGTAGCCTTACCGTGAGCATCTAGGACCTCATCCAAAGTCAAAGAGTCAACCTTCAACTCCTTAAACTGGTCCTCTGTCCAGTCAAATTGATAATCTTTATCAATGTATTTATTTGCTCTGTAACGAAGATCAGCCTCAAACTGATCGGCATGGTTCATGACATATTTCACCGCTTGATAACCTGCTCCAGCAAGCGAAGTCATGAAGAAGATAATTGACATGACTAGGGCAATAATAGATAGTGCCTTGCGTGTCGATTTCAGACTCAAAACCAAAGTCACAATCGCCAAAATGATAAGGAAGAAAGCAAGGAAAGTAAAGACAAAACCGATAGGAAGCGTCCAAGACAAAACGACAAATAGAATCCCCAAAACTAGGATAATAATTGGCAAAGCAATATTAACAAAAGCATTGTTCTTGGTTACTTTTGGCTTGTAATAAGGGTTTTCCAAAGGTATCTGACTTGTCTTTGGAGTTTCTTTTTCTTGCTCTTTCTCCAGATTCAACTCAGGCATGTGATTAGGAGCTTCCTCCTCTAATGTCACCTGAACTTCGTCTAGTTGCGTATCTGCTACTGAGTCAACAGACACCTCTTCAGTAGTTTCAGAGCTATCCACCTGCTGAGCCTCAATTTGCTCAGACACTTGGGCAGTTTCATCCTCAGTAGCGATGACAAAATCCTCTTTCTTAGCCTCCATAAACTCCTCAGGACTTGGTTTACGACCATTGACGTCCTCAAAGTGACGCACCCATTCTTCTTTAGTTGCCATAGCTGACTCCTTTATCTCTTTTTCTTTATTTTATCATACTTTAATCTGGTCTTATGAAAATAAAGTCGGATAAAGTGATATTTTTTAAAACTGCTTGAGACGCTTAAGTGACAAGCTATTTCGTGAAAATTGACGAAAGACGAAAAACTGCACCCAAAAGTTAGATTTTTCTGTCTAACTGTTTGTGGTGCAGGTCAAATAATGGATTATTTATTCCTCAGCAATGCCTTTATATGACTCGTTTGTATTACTACGGAATTCCATATTTACCTCACAATCACCCTCATATAAATATAGATAAGCACCTAAGTTTTTAAGATTTTCTAAGAGAGTATCCATTTTTATTAAATCC
>OKVV01000839.1_pt1 | contig 12838 bp, 11 predicted proteins | sample 1606871 | NCBI WGS metagenome assembly OKVV01 (sample SAMN03281011, study PRJEB24777) | human gut metagenome | isolation source: fecal sample PR176 from 1 month old male Indian infant, caesarean delivered... | place: Singapore | collected 2006-01-13
CAGCTATATAATTTAAATTTGCAGATGGATCATCAATATATTCATCAAGTAGTTCGTCCCATTCTTCCTTTGAGATATTATCAGGAAAGAATAATTTTTCTCTATTTCCGTCTGTAAAATTAGAAATTACCATTTCAATGCTTAACGGATTAGCTAAAATATAGCTTTTTATCGAATCTGAATAGACAGTTATAAAATATCGTGATTTCAATAGATAGCGTATGGGAATACCTACCCTCGTAAACTCTTTCATAAACTCTTGCTCAGAAATTTTATTGGCATATTTAAAGTTGGCAAAATTCTCAAAGAAATCATCTCTATATTCGTAACCTAGTGTTCCCATAGAATCTAAGATTTCTTTTTCGTTTACTGTTCCTAGATATTTAGCAACAACTTTTAGTAGTTCAGACCTCGCACCTTTGACTTTTTCAATATATTCAGATGACCAATCCTTAAGAAATACTTCTGCATCAATATATTTGATAATGTTTTGCATTTCTATTGCCTCTTCAATGCTAATTGGAGGCTTAGGATCAGTTAAAAAAGCATTAATAATTTCTTTCATTCTAGGAATAAAAGAAATTATACTTAGGTCTCCCTTGCCATAAAACTTTACTCTATTATTTTCCATTATTATGAATCTCCTTTAAAAACTAAATTTAATTGCTAGATTACAATTAGTCTCCAGTTTAATTACTAAAATCTTTCATTTCATTTTACCATATACATGTAACACAAAATAATCTATATGGAGGCTTCCAACATGGAAAAACAGCAGAAAAAGAAAGTAAAGAAACTGGAGAAATTAGAGAAAGTAAAAATAGGATATGCACGAGTTAGTACCTTAGATCAAAATTTAGGTTTTTCAGTCCAGCTAGATAGTTTAAAAGACTGCGACATTATCTTTTCAGAAAAACAATCTGGAGACAATGACAACCGCCCAGAACTGACAAATGCTATTTCACTAGCCAAACAACTAGCTAAACAAGGCAAAATCATTACTCTACAAATTTACAAACTAGACCGCCTCACTCGGAAAATGTTAACGTTGGCAAACATCATCAACGAACTAAACCAATACAATATCAAGCTCATTTCCTTGCAAGAAAACATTGAAACAGATTCACTCACTGGACGCTTACTTTGCCTTGTTTTGGGATATGTGGCGGAAATTGAACTAGATAATATCCGCATTCGGACTAAGGACGGACTAAGGAAAGCGAAAGAAAATGGTGTTGTTTTAGGTAATCCTTCCTTGACCGATAAGCAAGAACTAGAAATATTAGAGCAATACCAGATGAATACTATACCAATATCTTTAATAGCTAAAAGGCTTCATATTTCAGAAAGTTCCATTTACAAAGTAGCCCGTAAATATGGGGTTTCTAGACGCAAGAATTTAAAAATACCTATCAAAGTGTAATTGTATATGGTAGAATTTTACTGAAACCATTTCTTTCTCAGACGGTCGTCTGAAGAAGGTTCAATATTTAGCTCTTATACATACAATATAAATATTCATATTCGCTGATTTAACGAGGTTTGCGCTTTTGTTAAGTCAGCTTTTTTGTGTTTTTTCAAACATTTTTCTAACGACCGTTTGAAACAGTTCGGCAACGGAGGTGAAACCACAATTATTTAATGGTTTTAAAACAAAAAAGATAAGGAGCTGAATTTGAATCTTGAAAAATACGCGTATAGCAAGATTAAAACAAAGCAAAAGAGTAAGAAAAGTTAGTAAGGTTGTTACCATTGGCCTATTAGTTTGTCCTCTAACACTAGGCGCCATTAATGCCCTAGCAGATACCGAAACTACCGAACCAGTAACCGAAGAAGTTACACCAGTCGAAGAAACACCAGCAACAAATGAGGAAATTGCACCAGTTGAAGGAACTGAGATGAGCGAGCCAAGCCAGTCAGAAACAATTGAGGAGATACAGACGGAAGAGTCAGTAGTTATCGAAGAAACGTTAACAGAACAACAAACAATTGAAACGCCCGTCTTAACAGAGCAGTTACAGGAAGATACTGAAACTAGCCAAGCGGTTGAAATCTACACTTATTATATAGTGAGTAATATCGTAGATGATAACGGCAATATTATTGAAACCAGAAGATCACCAGAAACCGCCGTTAAGGATTCAACTGTAGAGATTAAAGCAATTAACTGGTACGGCTATTATCTTTTACCGGGAACACCAAGCGAATATTCGGCTCAAATCACTCAAGATGACACACAAGAATTTGTCTTCACTTACATGAGTGCGACTTCTGAAAAACATCGTGACCCTGTCAAAGATAAGCAAATAGATGATTTATTTACCGAGCTATATAGTCTTCATGGGGAGTTAGTGCCAAAAGCACAAGGAACAGAATTTGAAGACCAGCTACAAACTATTTACTACAAGTTTGATGACATTAGCCACATTCAAGGTCTAGTTAAGGCAGAAGGTGGTTTATTGGCATGGTATGAGTATTCATTGCCTAAACTGCCATCTATCTTAGAAGAGTTGAAGTCTCTGGCAGAAAAAATTAATGCTTTACAGCCAGAAACCCCAGAAAAAACTGGAACTTACACGGTTGAATGTTTAGCAGTTTTGCCGGGAGACGATTTTCAATCAGTGATTTTTACTGAAGTAAAAACAGCTCCATATGGTACAACTATACGGGAAGATGCACCAGAAATATCTGGTTACAAATTATGGTTAAACTTTGGAAGTGGCTATTCAAACCCGTTTGTAAATTTCACCATGAATGAGGAACAAGATAATCGGAAAGTTATATTCAATTATCTTGTTGACGATTCAAGTTCGGGTATTGTTTTAGACTTAGAGTCTGCTAAAGATGTATTAGCTAAATATGACGCCTTAGTTCAGAGTAATTATACAGTCGAGTCTTGGAAAAATTTACAAGACACAATAGCTAACGATTCAGAAATAAACTGGATAAGCGGACTAAGAGAAATTATTATCGGAAACGCTCTAGCTTCACAAGAGAATGTTGATAAAGCCGTTAAGACTGTAAATGATGCGATCAGCCAACTAGTTGAAGTTGACCCAATATCTTTAGCAGAAGAACTGGCGCAACTCCAAGTCAATTACGACAAACACAACAGTCTAAATGAATCCGACTATACCCCAGAGTCATGGGGGCTATATACAAGTTGGGTATATAACCAGTGGTTTTTAGATAAAGGTACTGAAACTATTCTTTCAAATCCAGAACTAGCCCCCGGGTATGATGTAAATGGCTATAACATACTTTGGGAACAAGCTTTTGCTTTACTGGTAGCCAAAGACGACAACCAAAACAACGGCGGAGACAATACCGATAATAGTAATAATGGCGGTAACGGCACAGACACCACAGATAATAGCAACAACCAAAACGGTAACACTAACCAAGATGAAAATAATAACAATTCATCTAACCCAAGCAACACAAACAGCAATACCAACAAAGCAAATAACCAAACAGCTACTAACAACAATACAAAAGACACAACCGACCTACCACAAACAGGCGACACACCAACAAATATGATTATTAGTGGTTTAACCATGCTTGGCGCCTCTCTCATTGCTATCTTAGTAAGAGGACGTAAGAAAGCATAACAAAGGCACTACAAAGCCAAACAAAACTACACCCTCACCAAACTTATACTTGGTGAGGGTGTTCTACTATTTCAAGACAAAGAAAAAGCCCTCTCTGAAATTAATCAGGGAGGGCGGTAAAGGTACTTATTGTATTTCTTTCATTTGTTCTTGCCAGTAGTTTGCTTTTTCTTCTCTAACGAAATCGGTAGTAAAACCTTTTTTACGAATTTCTGGTTCATCAAAAAGTGCATCAATGACATTCACACTAACATCTAGTTCGATTAGTTTTGTTAGAATTCTGATTCGTTCTTTAATTGTGCCTGCATAAAAACATGAATCTTCTGCTTTTTTTAGTTCTTCAAGAGTGAACATCCTGCTTTCTGACGATTTCTTTTTACTCATTTTTAATCATCTCCTAAAAATAAATACTAAGCTCGCAGAAAACCCACGAGCAAAGTTCTGCTCGTGGGGCAACTAACAAATTATTAAATTACAAAATATAATGTATATATTACCATAAATACTTTGATTTGTCAATATTCCTCCTGCCAATATATAACAGTTCCGTTTGATTCCTTAGTGCCATTTTGAGTGCTGACGCTTGCGCTATATCCTTTCCTAGCTCTATAGTATACAACCGCTTCCGCTCCAGCCCCATAGTTGCCGATGCTCACACCGTTTGTTGTGATACCGTCATTTAGCCTAGTGCCGTTTGGATTTGATTCGTTATAGATTATGGTACTTCCATTTACATAAGTCATACCAATTGGGAGGACATCTGATATAACCATATTATTCTGGACTATTGATCCAGTGTTTTTACACTGAATCTTATATGTTACTTCATCGCCAATTTTACTTGTTACTTTTTCGCTATAATTTGTTCCGTCTGCTGAGACTGTCTTGTTAATTGAAAAATTTGAGTAGTCAGCTTTAAATCGGTAAACCACACTTCCAGAATATTGTGTTCCAGCGGGGATTAGTCCGTCTAGTGCTTGATAACCGATAAATGTTCCTTTATTGCTAAACACGCTTGACGGCAGCACTTTACCTTTTACCGCACCATTGCTATCAATTTTAGCTGAACCTTGAACATAGCTTAAAAGAACAGTTGTCGAAGCTGTAATATGCGCTTCATCCCAAACTGAGGTTGGATTTGAATTAGATGCACTGATTGTTGAACTAATCAACCCTTTTTCATTTGTCCTTAATACTGGCGGTAATTGCGATTGAAGTCGTACATTTCGAGCAATACCTTTACCGCTCATATTCAAACTCTCTTTAGCATTGTTATGAAAATATGTATACACTTCGTATTCTTTGCCAGGTTCGATAATAACAGCATTTTTATAGTTTCCAACACCAGCTTCACGGATTCGGACAAAGTTTCGTTCGTCTCCTAGAAATGGGTTGTTTGTTATTGAGTTAAACGTTATATAATCTGCTGGATTTTCAGCAGTGAAAGTAGTTCTTTGTTTGTTGTTTTTAATATCTACATTAGCTTTTTCTGTAGGTTTGCTCTTTTTAGGAGGAGCTTTTTTTACTTTATATCCGAATTTAGCACTATATATGAGAAGAGCCGTCAAAAATTTATTTGGATTGGAGTAACTCAGTAATCTTTTCTTTTCCTCTGGCTCAACACTAATATCTTCATTAATTATTTTTTTAAAATAATCTACTGAGAATTTTCTTTCTACATAAACCATAATATGTCTTTGTACGTCTGCCTCTAGCATCTTTACTTGGATTTTCTCTATCATAAGAATTTCGCCATATTTGCTTGGAAAATGTTCTTTGCGTTGCAAGATTTTTTCAGCAAAGGAAGATTCAATTTCTCCACCATAACTTTTTTCCGACTGCCATTTGCTATTATATATATTCTTTGGAACGATTTTACAAACTATTTTTGTAAAAGAAACAAATAATTCTTTTTTCGTAACCATTCTTTCCGGATAAATACATTTCTCTAGCTCATCAAAAATGAAGACTATATCAATTTTAGTAATCACTACAATCAACCCCCACCAACTAATGTTCAAACATATATTTAAGTATATATTAAACAAATAGTTAAAGACAAGTTAGGTTATTGGGTTTTTGGCGTACCAGTCCTCTGTATTTCCTCTGAATCTCCTCTATATGTCCTCTTTGTAGTGCTATGTAATTTCTGCCAAAATGCAATTAAGCAATTCGCGAATGCTAAAAAACACGAAAGAAGGTTTTTAAAATGCCAAACCAACAAAACAATGAAACGTCTCAATTGTCAGAAATGCTATTGTCTCAACAGACGTCTATTAAATCACTCTCACCAAGTATGCAAAGAAAAATTGCCCAAGACACGGCTTTGGTAGTTAGGTCGGCAACTGCCAGCAAAGCCCTTATTAAGGCGCAGACAGAAGTTGCGCATACCGCTTTGACCGAAACCGCCTTATTAGTGGCAGATGTTGAAACCTTAAGTCATTTTAGTCCAGACAAACAGAAATATTTTGAATATATCTTAAATGAATATACGGCATGTGTAGCGCAAAGAATTAGAATGTTTGGAGGTCAGTAATATGCTCTATATTCTATTCGCTATCTGCTTTGTTTATACAGTCTACAAAGTCGCTTGCTGGTTAATGGACTGGCTAGACAGTAAAGCTGAAACAGAAGTAAAACCAGCTGAACCAACTTTCACGCCCGAAGAAATCTTGCAAACTAAAGTTATCTTGACCCAGATAGAACTTGAAGCTAAAGCCCTAGAAGCTCGTAGAAAGCTTTATGATGAGGCGTTAAAGGAAACTAAACAGTGATGTTGTAGTCTAATGGCTGTCAGGGGGTTAACATCCCCCTGATTGATAGAGGTTAGATAAAAAAAGATTGGCATGCGACAGCTTCTGGCAATACAGCAACAACTATTTATTGAGTGGTCAAGTTGTTATGTCAGAAAATCAAGATTGAAGACGAAATCAAGGCGGAACAAGCCAAAAAGAATCATCTTAAGTCAAAATGATTGCGCTAATAACCACAAATATAGAAAGGAGGTTTTTCAAATGGAGTTCATTATTGCCGTCTTAGCCCTTGCGATGTTGTTAATGATTCCGCCCATGTACGAACCTGAAGACGACAGCGGACGAAAGAACCCACGGTTATATTGGGAATTAAAAAATAAATCCTTAATGCAAAGACACTTTAGCCAGCAAAGATATCTTGATAATCCGCCAGTTGAAGACGATAAGGAGCCGAAAAAACCACCATGATAAGCAGAAAAGGTTTTTTCCACACTATCGAGCATAGCGACACAAAAACACCTTTTTAACACTAGTGAAGGCTGACCGATCGAAATATTTTGCCATATCCTCTCGATTTGTCAAATAGCGGTTCATAGTGTTCAATAGAAAAGTTATTCAAACGAGAGGAGGAAAAAATGAATGACCAAGAAAAAAGACCATCAAGGAGAAGAAACAAAGGAAGTGATTTCTTTGGGAAAGAGATTGTTCAATTACGCAGTGCTGTTTTTTATCAGTGCCTATCTACTCAACTATGGCATAAAGTTATTAGAAGATGTATGGCTACCGCTACTATTTTTATCAATATTCATTGTGCTGTTAGTGGTTGGCTATCGTGTGAAAAAAGCGAAAGACTGGAGGTGATAACATGAAACGCCAATTTAATGAGCTGATATATAAGCAAGTATTTTGGCAACGTGAGATAGAATTTTCTACAGTTTTAGAGCTGGTTATAAGACTCGCCACACAAGAACGTAAACCGATTATATGGGAAATAAGAAGCCCAAAAGACAGCGAGACGGTTCGGTATTTTCTAGGCGCTGAAAAAGGCGAATTTAACCGCCTTGAGAAGATTTTTCGAGGATACGGACGAATTGACTTTTCACGCCCACTAGTCGCTCATACGAGCAAAAGAACGCCTATATCACTAGCAAAACGACTTTCTACCACTCGCCCTATCTTAAGTTTAAAAACTTCTGACAATGAAGCTTTGTGCCGTACGGTTATGGCGACACTTTCACAAGTTGAAAAAGGCGATGAAGTCGTGATTCAACTGGTCGTAGGTGGTGCAATCAACCCCTCGGCAGTACCTAGAGATTTACCGTCACCCACAGCCTCATGGTGGGAAATACTATCGGGAAATGTTCCAAACGCAACAAGTGAAATTAGAAACTCGGTCAAAGAAAAAACGAGTTCCTACCGCTTAAATTGCGTGATGCGTATAGGCAGTCACGCCCAAGATGAAGCCAAGCAACGTAGTTATCTACTTAGTTTGTTTTCATCACTAAAAACCTTAGAACAAAGTGGAATGAAACTGTATTTAAGCAACGAAAACCCGAACCACCTTAACAACTCACTTGCCCCCTGGCGCTATCCATTGAAATTGTCCGTTAAAGAACTAGCCAACTTGTTTTTACTGCCCACTGGTGAAAGCTCATTTCTAGGAGTGAAAGATATACACCCGAAAATTCTTTTACCTCCAAGAGATGTGAAAATACCGCCAAAAGATAAGCTACTTCGACCATTTGCTGAAACTCTAAACGAAAATCCAGACGAACGACAACCGTTATATCTATCAGATGAAGCTGGAAGCAAGCACTGCCACATTGTCGGCCCGACTGGCTGCGGAAAATCTGCATTAATTGAGCAAATGTTCCTAAGTGATGTGGCGAGCGGAAAAGGCGCCATTTTGTTAGACCCAAAATTTAGTCTCGTTTCTTCGATTGTGGAGAAAATACCCGAACACCGCCTTGAGGATGTTGTCATCTTAAACTTAGCAGATACCGAAAACCCAGTTGGCTTGAACCCGCTTCTTTGTTCAGACGATAACAGTTCGGAACAGGTTTCGGAGTTTGTCCTATCGGCGCTTAAATCTTTATTTAAAGACACGTGGGGCGTCTTTACGGAAGATATATTGCAAGCTGCTATCTTGACGCTCGCAAGAAACAAAGATAAAGGCGTTACGCTTTTACACATTCCTATGTTATTGAATAATGCTGGCTTTCGCCGTAGCATGACCGCCAATCTTGATGATAAGTTAGGACTTGAAACCTATTGGAGCTATTTCAATGGCTTATCGGATAATGAACGCAATCGCCAACTGTCAGCCGTACAAAACAAATTAAGGGTTTTACTTATGCGCCCAGCACTTAGAGGCGTGTTAGGTCAAGCAAAACCCAAGTTTAATCTTTCTGATGTGTTTAAGAAGAACGCCATACTACTGGTGCCCCTCAATACGTCAATTGTAGGTAAAACAACTGCTGAGATAATCGGGAGTTTGCTTATCGGTATGGTTTGGAATATCGCTTTAAAACAAGCCGAAATTCCAGAGATTCAACGGCAAGACCAAAAAGTGAGCTTCTATATTGACGAGTTCCAAGTGTACCTAAAGCAAAATGGCGACACAATGGAGGAAATGCTATCAATGGCGCGGTCTCTCGGCGTACAATTCATATTCTGCCATCAAAATTTAGAACAAATTTCAAGTAAATCATTGAAAGAATCGATCATGGCGAACGCCAGAAATAAGATTTTTTTCGGTACAACAAGCAAAAAGGACGCCAAAGAGTTCACAGCCCTAGGAGCGCCCGATTCGCTATCAGAAGCAGATTACTACATGCTTCCTCAATTTCAAATATACACCTACCTAGTCAATAATCCAAGCACAAGCAGATTCATATCGGGAAAAACTTTTCCGCCAAAACCAAGTTTGAGAAATTCTGATGAAATTTTTATCAGAAGTAAGGAAAAATATGGTGCAAAGAATCTTGCTGAAATTGAGCAAAGCTATATTGATTTAATCGAAAAAAATGAGACTCAAATTGACGTTAACAATAGCGTTGATGAAGAGATGATTCTAGGCAGAAGTCGCCGAAAACCAGCCAAAAAAGACAATTAATTTTTGACCGATCGCTGACCGTTCGTGTAGACCAACACCGAGCTGTCTTTAAAGTGAAATGTAGCTTTTTATCAAATTATGGATAGGACTCTTACGTATTTCTAATTTTTTTATACGGAAGACGCCCTATCCTCACAGGAGGACAACACCATGACTAACCAACAAAAACCAAACCGCATATCAAAACAACAACTTATAGAACTATCTACTAAGCTAAGAAAAAACGAGACGGATTGCATAAAACACCTTTTTATGGTGAAATATGCAACCGCCAACCAACTGCAAAGAGTCTTCTTTACAGATAATGAAAATCAAACGGTTAACTTACGGGCGTGCAATCGTATGCTGAACAAACTTAAAAAGCTAGGTTTGATTGACCATCTTGAGCGTCGTATTGGTGGTCAGAGAGCTGGGAGCGGGTCAGCCATTTGGGTGATAACCGGAGCAGCTTTTCAACTGCTGAAACTCAAAGAGTTAGATTTAAAAATTTCTCGTAAACGTCTGTATGAGCCAACGAGTATTTTATTTTTGGAACATACGCTTGCTGTAACAGAAATTTATACAACCTTGCTTGAAATGGACAAACAGAAAAAGATTGAACTGCTTGAAGTAAAACAAGAGCCAAGCTGTTGGCGCTCTTATATGCAAAATGGAGTAGCCACATTTTTAAAGCCCGACCTATCTGTAAAACTGGCTTTAGATGAATATGAAGATAGTTATCTTATTGAGGCTGACATGTCAACCGAAGCCCCGAACCGTATTTTGAAGAAACTTCGTTCCTATGTTGCATTTTGCAACAGTGGGATAGAACAGCGCCAAAATAATGGAGTTTTTCCGTTTGTGGTGTGGATCGTTCCGAGTATTAAACGGCGTGAACAACTGCTTCACTATATTCACCATGAAATGCCGAACGCTGAAATGCTATTTCGAGTTATTTGTATGAATGAATTTGAAGCGTTGCTTTGTGGCGACCAAACAGAAAGTGAGGACTGATTAAAAACGAAAACAGAAGCCAAAACAATATTAGTAAAAAATCGTCCAATACGCCTAAACCAAGTACAGAAACTCGAAGTATTCAAGTTGGCGAAACCACCGTTTTTATCAGATTCAAGAAAGGTGGAGAGAGCCTAGAAACCTTATTAAAAAAGCATTTTAAAGGTATGAATGATGCTGAAAAGTAGCTCTGTATATGGTAAAATAGGAGTATGGGCGAGTCCTAAGGAGGGTCACTAAAATGACACAAATTAGAGAATCGCAGAATAGAACATTGACAACTAAAAAAGTGTGGAAAGTCGCAATTTACTTGCGACTTTCTCAAGAAGATGGCAAAGATGAAAGCCTAAGCGTCTCAAACCAGCGCAAAATCATTTATGAATATCTTGAAAATGAATTTAATGCAAATTATGAAATCATTGATACTTATATTGATGATGGTATTAGTGGCGTAACAACCACTCACCGCCCCGAGTTTCTACGTATGATTTCAGATGTAGAAAATGGACTAGTGGATACGATTATTTGCAAAAGTTTAGCTCGTGCTTTTCGTAATACTGGCGACCAAAACAGGCATTTGAGAGAAGTCTTTCCGCAATTCCAGACCCGTTTTATCACACTTGATACGCCTCATGTTGACACCTTCTTAAATTCTAGCCAAGCCTATTCAATGGAAGTAGAATTTCATGGTATGTTTAACGGCTATTATCCAATTAAGGTTTCTGAAGAAGTTAGTAAAACATTTAAAACGATGATGAAAAAAGGTGAATTCGTGGGTGCATTTGCTCCCTATGGCTATGTTAAGGGCGACACAGAAGAAACAAAGCATAAGTTTTTCATCGACGAAGAGGCGGCCGAAGTTGTGCGAAAGATTTTTCACTGGTATGCTTATGATGGATTAAGTCAAAAAGCAATTACGGAAAAACTCAATTCTTTAGGTATTCTCTGCCCAGCCTCATACAAACGAAGCAAAGGAATGAATTTTGTAGGTAATTTCCCTAATAATGACGGCTTGTGGTACGTAGCGACAGTTAGAAAAATATTGGATAACGAAACCTATATAGGGCATATGGTTCAAGGTAAATCAAGAGTGTTAAGTCCACTCTTAAAGAAAAGTGAGTATGTTCCTAAAGATGAATGGGTTATCGTTGAGGATACTCATGAGCCAATTATTTCAAAAATGCTGTTTGAGTCTGTTCAGTTCATACGTCAAAAAAGACATCGTGTAGTTAAAAACAAATGGACTGTTGATATATTTTCTGGGTTCATAAAATGTGCAGATTGTGGAATGGTCATGACTAGAACAAAAAACTACTATATGACGAAACGGTATGGAAAGAGAGATATAACCTATTATGTTTGTTCTACCTATTCCGCTAAATCAAAAAAGGCTTGCTCTGGACACAGAATTAGGAAAGAGCTTGTAGAAGATGCTGTTTTGTGTGCTGTTCAAGAGCAGATACGGACTGTAAGTAAGCTTGAAGAGATACTAGACGATAGCCAGAGAGATAAAATTGCTAGCTCCAGTCTTAAGCATTTAGAAAAATCTTTGAGTATTAAACAAAATGAAGTATCCAAACTTGAAGGGATTGCAGATAATCTCTACATTGATTGGAAAACTGACGTTTTGTCTAAAGATGAGTATATGCGCATGAAGCTATCTTTTGAAGAGAAAATTTTACACTTAAACCAAGTTATTAAAAACATTAAATTAGAGCTTGAAGGACAACAAAAAAGCCGTGATGAAATCACGCCTTATATAGAAGTTTTTCGAGAACATAGAAATGTAACGAAATTGAATCGAGCAATCTTGATTGACCTTGTTGAAGCAATTCATGTCAGAGAAGATAAAAGTATCGAGATTGACTTCAAGTTTGAGGATACCTATCAAAAAATTGTTGATTCAATTCAAAAATAATGAATGATAACGGGAGTTTCTACTCCTGTTATTATCTTGTCTTTATTGTTATTAACCGAAGTGGTCAACTTCAAGAAATAAGAAGGAATTTCCGAAAAAACTACTTCTGGAACACCGTTTATTCGGAAAAAAGCTATGACAAGACTTTGTCACAGCTCCACTTCTCACAACACCATATATACGAGTCTGCATAGGGTAATTCAATTTATATTAACAGTGTGTACTTTTAGAGAAGAAATACCTCTTGCATTTGCACTTTTATAGTTGCTGGACGATGTGTTGTTTCCCCACATCGGACTTTCACCACCTAAATTGTCGTCCCATGCCAAGTGCACAAAAAAAAAGACAATCTACAAGAGATTGTCTAGAACTCCGGCAGTAGGACTCGAACCTACGACATCATGATTAACAGTCATGCGCTACTACCAACTGAGCTATGCCGGAA
>OKVV01000843.1_pt1 | contig 12749 bp, 12 predicted proteins | sample 1606871 | NCBI WGS metagenome assembly OKVV01 (sample SAMN03281011, study PRJEB24777) | human gut metagenome | isolation source: fecal sample PR176 from 1 month old male Indian infant, caesarean delivered... | place: Singapore | collected 2006-01-13
CAAGGTTACTCGAAAAAGAGTATGATCATAAAAATGAAAAAAGCGCGGATAAAACAGCGGAATAATTCATATTAATGAAAAAAGTCTTGAAAAATTATTTTTTTATGACTATAATTGCAAATGAAAAGTCGCAGCAAGGATAACTGGAAGGACTCAATCGAGTAGAGATAGTTTCTTTTTATTTTTTGCTAATGTGAAATTAATAACAATAGTGAAACGCTGTGTGCTAATAAATGTTTTGAGTAGATGAAACTAGCTTACAGTGAATTTATCACATATTTACAACAGTTTTCTCTGTTTGCAACGAGTCTATTTTAGATTTATTTAGGCGCTTTTTAGTAGCTGATTTCTTTTTTATATCGGTTAAAGTTAAAAATATCACATTTTATATATCAGGAAATTACTAATAATGATAGTATTTTTTTGGACAATAATAAATGAGTAACTGTAAACGAATCTGGATTGTTCTATTTTATTCAGTTTCATTTAAATGAAATTGATTATTGGGATGCTGAGGCATTCAAGAGGGTTAGGGAGTTAGTAAAAAGGTAAAAAATTGTGCAGTATGAAATAAACGTACATACCTATAGAATGCGTAAAGTAGACTAAATGTATGGGATGACTGCTCTTTTTTAATAATTTTCAAGAAGGAGTTAAAGTATGAAAACAGTATTATTGGTTGTATTGATCGGGTTCATTGGTCTACATGTAAGTGTCTTCGGCAGAGACATCTTCAAGCATCGGAAAGATTTGGGTGATGAAAGCATGCCTATTTCCATAGGTATTGGGTTTATTACTGATTTCTTTGATACGTTAGGTATCGGTGCTTTTGCCCCAACGACACTTTTGGTGAAGGTTACTAGGCAGCTAGATGACGATCGAAAATTGCCTGGAACCTTAAACGTCAGACATGCATTATCATGTTTGCTGGAAGCGCTTATTTTCATTACGGTGGTAAAGGTTGAGCCGTTAACCTTGTTTTTATTGGTTGCTTCAGCTACCGTTGGCTCTTGGATTGGTTCGAAATATGTCACAGGACTTCCTGAGCAAAGAGTACAATTTGTTATGGGATTGGCGTTGATTGTAACCGCGATTTTGATGACGTTAAAGCAAACAGGGATGATCAATATTCTTGGAGAGGGAAATGTAGCTACTGGATTAACAGGAGTTAAGTTGATTATCGGGATCGTCGGAAACTTTGCTTTAGGAGCGTTGATGACTATGGGTGTTGGGCTATATGCGCCTTGTATGGCTATGGTTTACATGTTAGGACTGAGTCCGCTAGTAGCTTTTCCTATCATGTCGGCTTCTTGTGCTGCATTGATGCCGGTTGCTAGTATTAATTTCATTAAAACAAATGAATATGCTAGAAAGCTTAGCTTGGGGATTACTATTGGAGGAATTATTGGAGTCATTATCGCTGCGAAATTTGTGACAGGGCTAGATATTACTGTTCTTACGTGGATCGTGATTGTGGTCATTATCTTTACCGGTCTTACGTATCTGCAAAAAAGCTACAAGACAAAAGTTGCGCGAAATGTATAGATTTTAAAAAAGGAGAGTATGTATGTTCGAGAAGGTTAATGTAGAATCTAAAGCAAATATTTATTTTGATGGGAAGGTCACCAGTCGTACGATTCATTTGGAGGACGGCGAAAATGTTACGTTGGGCTTTATGTTAGCAGGAGACTATACGTTCAATACCCAGAAAAAAGAAATCATGAAGGTAACGCAAGGATCGATGACTGTTTTATTGCCTAATGAGGAATCTTGGAAAACAGTTAGTGAAAATGAAGAATTCATCGTTCCTGCAAATAGTGCTTTTCAAGTAAAAGTCGAGAAATATGCGGATTATACGTGTTTCTATGTTTCTGAGGATTAAATAAATTACAAAAGGTATTGGAAGACTGTAAAAGTTTTCTGGTGCCTTTTTTGATTGTGAACATTGAACAGCTGATTTTTGCTTTTTCGGATATGCTACAATGAATGTGATGAAGCTGAAGGAGCGGGTGAAGGAATGGAAAAGAAGTTGTTTTTCTTTGATATTGATGGGACTTTGACGGATCGTAGTACAGGACAGGTGGTGCCTAGTGCGAAGCGGGCGCTGGAGCTTTTAGAGGAGCAGGGGCATTTTGTTTCGATTGCTACGGGACGTGCGCATTATAAGTGTCGTGACTTACTGGAGGAGTTGGGCCTGGAAAATATGGTATGCTCAGGCGGCATGGGTGTGGTGATTAAAAATAAATTGGTGAAAAATACGCCGTTGGATAAAAAAGAAGCGTTGGCAGTGATTCATCAGGCAGAGGAACAAGGTGTCGGTGTATTGATCGCGACGGATGATTCGGAGAAGGTTTATGGGAAAAATGATCTTTTTCGGCAGCAGGTGGGACCTAGACAGGAGCCGACGGAATATTTTATCGATCCGACATTCAATGTGGATGAAGCAGAGAATATCTTCAAGTTTTATTTGGCATTACCGAAAGAGCAGGATCACTTGATCCCAGAGCCAAAGAATTTTTCGAAGCTGCGCTTTGTGCCTGAGTATACGATGTGTCAGCATGATAACAAGAAGCAGGGCATTCTCGATGTTTTGGAGTATTTTGACAGACCGGCGCAGGATGTGGTGGTCTTTGGTGATGACGTGAATGATCTGGTAATGTTTGACAAGCGTTGGACGAGTATTGCGATGGGAAATGCAGTGGATGAATTGAAGGCACAGGCGGATTATGTGACTGATCGCAATGTTGATGATGGGATTTATAATGCTTGTCGTAAGTTTGGCTGGATTTGATCGTTAGTAAAATCCAATGTTTATTTTATTGCTTTAGCCAATTTTTTAAAGAACACATAAAAATTTTGAATGAAGAAAAATGATTTGATATGTTGACAACGTTTTACTAATCAACTATATTTGTAGTGAAAATTAAATAAAAATGGATTGTTACTCTTTGAGGCATTACCATTCTCTTTGAAATAAGGAGGGTGTAGTGTGCGCTCAAAGAGTTTTTTTTTATTGGAAAGGCGGAAAATTTAATGAAAATTATTAAGAAAATTAATAATAATGTCGCTGAAGCGATTGATGGCAATGGCAACCATCTGATTGCTTTTGGCAAAGGATTAGGATTTCCTAAAACGCCTTATGAGTTAACGGATTTGAACAAGATTACCATGACATTTTACAAGTTAAGCGAGTATTTTGAAGGATTATTGAAGGAAATACCTGAGGAGATTTTGAATTTGAGTGCGGAGATTGTCAGCATGGCACAAGAGGAATTGAATGGGCAGTTGAATCCGACGTTGGTATTTAGTTTGGCGGATCACATCCAGTTTTCTATTCAGCGTCTGACAACCTATAAAAATGTTCGCATGAATTATTCCTACGAGATTGCGCAGATGTACCCAAAGGAGAGTCATTTGGCGGAAAAGGCCGTCAAAATGATTCAGGAGCAGACACATATCGTCTTGCCGAAAGGGGAATTGACGAGTATCACCATGCACTTTGTCAATAGTCAATCGGAGTATAAAATTTCCCAGGAAGAAGTATTGATTGAAGAAATTATTCAGCAGACGACTAATTTAATTGAGCAGGATCTGCACATTGTGATCGATCGTGATGAGTTTAACTACAATCGTTTTTGCATGCACATGTTTTATTACTTGAAGCGGATGCGCAGCGGTGAAGAGCTGATTGGACCTGGAATGGAGATGCTGGATTCAATCAAGGAGCAGCACCCGGAAATCTATCAGCTGGCACAAAAGGTTGGCACATTGATTGCACAATTTTATGGCATTGAATCAAATGAAGATGAACTGGTCTATTTAATGATTCATATGAACCGATTATACGAAAAAAATGTAAGGAGAAAAAACGATGACTAAATATAATGAATTAGCACAAACTATTTTAGAAAATGTTGGCGGCGAAGAAAACATTTCAAACATGACCCACTGCATGACACGTCTGCGTTTTAACCTGAAGGATCAAAGCAAAGTAAATGAAGAGAGCTTAAAGTCAACGACTGGTGTCTTAGGCGTTGTCCAATCTGGCGGACAATATCAGATCATCATTGGTCAAACTGTCAATAAGGTCTACAATAATTTGCTGGAGCTGACTGGTAAAGCGCAGGAGCAGGAAGAAGTAGAAACGAAGGAAGAAAAAGAGCCTTTTACTTTAAAGGGGTTAGGGAATAAGGTTTTGGATTATTTGGCAGGAAGTCTAACACCGTTAATTCCTGTGCTGATTGCGGCCTCAATGTTCAAAATGGTCATGGCCGTTTTCGGTCCGTCCATGCTGAACTGGATTCATGAGGGCAGCTCTTTAGCTACGTTATTGACATTTGTCGGCGATGCGGGATTTTATTTCTTCCCGGTTTTCTTGGGGTATACTGCTGCGAAAAAATTTGGCGTTACGCCGGTTTTAGGGATGTTTTTAGGGGGCGTTTTGCTTCATCCGACGTTTACGCAAATCGCGGCAGATGGAGCGGCTTTTGATATTCTCGGAATCCCAGTCGCTACTCAGAATTATGCGAGCACGGTGCTTCCAATGATTCTTTCGATTTGGATCATGTCGTATGTAGAAAAATTCTTTAAGAAGGTGATCCCGTCTACTTTAGGAACAATCTTTACGCCAACGTTGACGATGGTGGTCATGCTGCCAATTACGTTGATTGTCTTAGGACCTGCAGGATTTGTTGCGGGGGAACATATTAGTAAATTCTTGTTGTCACTAGATGCGATTGGCGGATTCTTGGCTGTAGCAGTGATTGCGGCATTGTGGCAATTTTTGGTAATGACTGGGATGCATTTGCTGATGATCTCAACGATGATTACACTCTTTGCCCAAAACGGACAGGATTCATTGGTAACACCTGCGGCGATCATTTCCAGCATGTGTGTGGCGGGAATGTGTCTAGGCTCCTTCTTGCGCTTACGCAATAAAAATGAAAAGGCGTTGGCCTTTAGTTTTCTAGCTGCTTGCTTAGTCGGCGGTGTGACTGAGCCGGGTGTTTACGGTTTAGGTGTGCGTTACAGAAAACCATTCATTGGACTGATGGCAGGTGGACTTGCCGGCGGTCTTTATGCTGGGTTGACGGGAGTGACTGCCTACACCTTGATTCCAGTGGCGAATTTTGCCTGCTTGATTTCATTTGTTGGTGGGACTAATGCCAATATGATCAATGGTTTTGTTGCCTGCGGGATCGGCTTTGTCGTATCTGCGGCAGCGACTTATGTTTTAAGTATCAAGGAGGACGTAAAAGAAAATGACGAAGTACTCGAAGAAAGTATTGTTTAGAGCTGACGACCTCGGCTATTCAGAAGCGGTCAATTATGGGATTGAAAAAGCGGTAAAGGAAGGCTTAATCCAGAGTGTGGGAGTCATGGTAAACATGCCTGCTGCGCTTCATGGTGTAGAATTGTTAAAAAATGAGCCGATCGCCTTTAGCCAACACACCAATATCTGTGTTGGCAAACCTTTGACTGATCCTGAGAAGATTCCTTCTTTAGTAGATGTTGATGGAAACTTCAAATCGTCAAAAATCTATCGGGAGGCAAAGGAAGACTTCGTTGTTCTCTCACAGGTCAGACTGGAGATTGAAGCGCAATATCAACGATTTTTAGAGCTATTTGGTAGAAAACCGGATTATTTTGAGGGCCATGCGGTAACCAGTGATAATTATTTTAAAGCGATGAAGCAATTTGCGGCGGAGCGAGGATTGAAATACTCCGGATTGCCTCAAGGTCAGGGGCCGAATTCTTTGACGGAGGATGCCTTTATCGATGTGAATGGAACGAAGGTCTATTTATATATGGAATCGATGCAGGCTGATTATGATCCTTATCATACATTGAATAAGCTGCTTGCCAATTTACATGATGATGGTGTGGATATGATGATTTTCCATCCAGGCTATTTAGATGATTATATTCTAAAGAACTCTTCGTTATTGATTCCACGAACTGCCGAAGTGGCGTTTCTCACTGATCCAGCGGTTAAGGCTCGTTTGGAGCAATTAAAGATTGAACTGATTTCGTATAAGGAAGTGTAGTGATGTTTTTTAAGAAGAAGAAAAAGCTAGATGCTTTTGTAACTGGTAAGGTTGTCCCTTTAACTGAGGTAAAGGATGAGGTTTTTTCAACGGGAATGATGGGTGAGGGCCTTGCTATTTACCCAGCTGCTGGACAGATCGTTTCGCCTGTTGATGGAGTAATAAAAGCGGCGAATCCGCAGATGCAGCACGCTATTGGGCTGGAAACGCAAGAGGGGATTGAATTATTGATCCATGTAGGACTTGATACAGTTAGTCTCGCAAATGAGGGCTTTGAATTACTCGTATCCGAAGGTCAAAAGGTGAAGGCTGGCGAATTGCTGCTGCGCTTTGATCGAAAGGTGATCTCTTCTGCAGGATTGGATGATGTAGTGATGCTGATTGTTAAGAATCCAAAGGACTATCAGTTTGATTTTCAAACGGATATCGAGGTAGTAGATGGAGAAGAAATTGGTACGTGGAAGTAAATAGATAGAAAACGGAGCTGTGGATTTTTGTCACAGCTCCGTTAATTTTGTGTGCTATTTCATCGGCAGTTTGATCTGAAAGACGGCTCCTCGAGGCTCCCAATCGCGTACGGTCAGCTTGCCTTTATGCTGGGTGATGATTTGCTTAGCGATGGCAAGTCCTAAACCGTAGCCGCCGGTTTCTTTGGAGCGGGAGCGGTCTTCGCGATAGAAGCGTTCGAAGATGTGCTTCTTGTCTTCATCACTGATGGACGGACCGTTGTTTTTGACTTCGATCAGCCAATTGTCGTTAGAAATCTCTGATTGCAGAATGATTTTTTCGCCAGCTTCCGTATATTTCAGCGCATTGTCCAGTAAGATCACCAGCACTTGATGGATTCGTTTTTCATCGATCAGCATAGGCTGATCGGCGAAGTTTTCTAAAACGAATTGTTTATCGTTCATTTCGGCGATCTCTTGAAATGGCTGGGCTAATTGCTGAATGAATTCTTTAGGATCAACGGCTTCTTTTTGCAGCATCAGCTGATTGGAATCACTGCGAGCTAGGGTCAACAGGTCTTCTGTCAAGCTTTTCATGCGCCGGGTTTCATTCAAGGCTTGAGCGATTGGCTCGGATTCCTCTAGGATCGTATGATCGGGTTTGGTAAAGAGCTGCTGCAGGCTGTTTTGAATGATTGCCAGCGGCGTGCGCAGCTCGTGAGAGGCATTTTCGACAAATTCCTGCTGTTTGCGCCACGAATGCATGATCGGCTGCATGTTCATTTTTGAAATATAAAAACTGATACCAATCGAGATTAGCCAGAAGATAATCATACAAATAATCAAGGTGGTCTCGAAGGTCTTCATGGAGTCCGCGATTTGATTGGTATTTGATAAAAATTGGATATAAGCGATATTTTCCGCATTCTCTGCTTTAATTGTATAGGAATGGAAGGAGAGCTTTTGACTAGCTTCTCCAGTATTTTTTAAGCTTAATGATTGAACGGAATCCAAATTTTTCTTATCTAAGGTTAAATTCTCTAGCTCGGTAAAGCGTCCACCTAATACATCCTTGTTCAGAATTTCGCCGTCCTTAGACCAAAGGATGATCTGGGTATTGAAGCGATTGTTGCCATCAGGACCTTTATCCATGCGCTGATCGTCAGGCATTTGCGCCAAAAAGGGATTGCCCTGCTGATAGCGGTTGATTTCCATCTGGATCAGGTGGCTATTTTCCGCCATTTGAGTTAGAGAAAGATCGGTTTGACGATAGGCTGAGCTTTGCAGAAGCTGCAGAGTAATAAAGCCTAATAATAGAAAGATTCCCGCAAATGCCGCGACATTAATGAAGAAAAATTTTAACCGTTGTTTTCTCGAAATTTCTGTATTCATTGAATCATTCCTTTTGTAAGATGTAGCCGACATTCCGCAGAGTTTTGAACAGATGATCGGTACCTGACGGCTTCAAGTGTTTGCGTAAATGGCTCATGTAGACTTCTACGACAGTTAGCGTGGTGTCGGAATCAAAGCCCCAGATACGATCAAAAATCTGCTCCTTGGTCAAAATCACACCCTTATTTTGGATAAAGTAGACTAAAAGATCAAATTCTTTCCCTTGAATCGGCAAGACCTCATCATCGACGGTCACTTCTTTAGTTGAGAGATTGCAGGTGATATTTTTATAGGCTAACTGATTTTCAGCAAATAATCCCAGCGAGCGTTTTAGTAATGCTTTGACTCGCATGATCAGCTCCTCTCGGTAAAAAGGCTTGGTTAAATAATCATCCGCACCTTTTTGAAAACCCGTTACTTTATCCTCTAAGCTATCCTTGGCAGTTAAGATCAATACGGGTGTCTGGATATTTTTTTCTCGCATTTCTGCTAACACCTCGTAGCCGTTCTTCTCTGGCAGCATTAAATCTAGCAGAATTAAATCATACATTCCGCTTTCCGCTTCGAATAGACCTTCCTCACCATCGTAAACCTGAGTAATATCACCTAAATCAGCTAAAATTTCTTTTATATTCTCTGAAAGTGTCGCATCATCTTCTACTATTAATAGATTAATCATCGAATTTTCTCCCTCTTCATTTATTACTTCCTCAGTGTACCATGCTTTCCTAAATCAACCTTAAAACTTTTTACCTACGGCTTAAGCTTCGGTTAAGCCAGCTTGCTTATTCTACAGACAGACAAATGAAGGGGGAAACAACATGAACTATATGAAACGGGCGATTCAAAGCCTTTGGGCCAAGAAGGGGCGCAGTATTATTATGATCGCCGTCTTTTCGGCTATATTGATTTTCGTCTTGGCGGGATTGACGATCCGCAGCGGCGCAGACTTGGCAACAACCAATGCGAAAAAAAGTGTCGGAGCCACTGTCACCTTATCGACGAACCGAGAGGCGATGTTTAAGCAATCCGATTCAGAAGATGAAAATAGCCGACCTGATCCCGGCAGCTTCGAACGAACACCGGTGAATCTAAGCGACGCGAAAAAAATTGCGAAATTATCGAATGTAAAATCCTATTCCTTTGAAGCTAGCACCTCAGCGGATAAAAGTTCAGGAATCGAACCGATTTCCAGCGACAGTGACGATAGCGAAGAAGAATCTACTGACGAACAAATGGCCGGCTTTGGCGGAGGCGGTGCTCCTGGCGGCATGAGCCAAGGTGATTTCCAAATCAAAGGTGTTTCTGAAAGCAGCTCTTATAGCGAATTTTCAGCAGGAACCGCAAGTCTTGTTGAAGGAGAGGCAATCACTTCGGCGGATGAAGACACCAACAATGTCCTGATTGAACAAAGTTTGGCCGAGGCCAACGATTTAAGTGTCGGTGACAAATTTAAAATTAAAGACAGCGATGACAAGGACGTTGAAGTAACCATCAAAGGCATCTACAAAACCAGCGATTCTGGGGATAGCATGAGTGCTCAGTTTAACTTTATGAACCCATCGAACACGATCTTTTCTTCTTATACCATGGTCAACACACTGACCGGTTCAGAAGGAAAAACGATCGATTCAGCCGTCTACAACCTAGAAGATCCTAAAGATATGGACAGCTTCGTCAAACAGGCGAACAAATTAATCGATACCGATACCTTTAGTTTAGAAACCAACGATCAAATGTATCAGCAAATGCTGCAACCATTAAACAATGTCTCAAGTTTCGCGAAAAATATCGTGATTTTAGTCGCAGTAGCGGGTGTGGTTATTTTAACGCTGATCATTATGCTGTCGATTCGCGAACGGAAATATGAGATCGGTGTTTTGCTTTCATTAGGCGAATCACGGATGAAGGTCATCTCACAATTTTTCGTTGAAATTTTTATCTGCATGATCTTTGCTTTAGGGATTGCGGCAGCCAGCGGGAATGTTGTGGGAAATGCCGTTGGTAACCAGCTGTTAAGTCAACAAACAACATCGCAAAATGTCGAAGGACAAGAAGCCAACGCGGCAGGAAACAACGGCGGCCCTGGCGGACAAGGACAAATGCCTGGCGGCGGAAATGGCGGGCCTCGAGGTGGCGGTCAAATGGGCGGCAATCCATTTACCCAAACCGAGGAAATTCAGGAATTGAATATCTCTGTGAAGCCAATGGAAATTCTTAGCCTTGCAGGTATCGGACTGGGAATCAGCCTATTTTCAATCGTCTTATCATCAGCCGGAATTCTGCGATTGAATCCGAAGAAAATCTTGATCTCTTAAACACGGAGATCAGTTATGAAAAATGAAGAGAACAAATTGAAGGAGGAAATTTTATGACATTAGCTACTAAGGATCTAGGATATTGGTATGAGAACAATGGCCCATTATTCGAAAAGGTGAATTTAACTTTTGAAAAGGGCAAGATGTACGCCATTTTAGGTACTAGCGGTTCAGGGAAAACAACTTTTTTATCCCTGATCGCAGGCTTGGATACCCCAAAAAGCGGAGAGATTCTTTATGAAGATACATCATTGAAAAAAATTGGGCTGCGGGAATATCGGCGCAAGGATGTGTCCATCGTTTTTCAAGCATACAATCTTCTGCCTTACATGTCGGCAGTGGATAATGTAGTGACAGCGATGGAAATCGCTCAAAGCCAGCAAGCCGATAAGAAGGCCTATGCTTTAGCAAATCTTGAAAAAGTCGGCATTACCAAAGAACTGGCAGAGAAAAAAGTAACGATGCTATCTGGCGGACAGCAGCAGCGGGTCGCAATTACGCGGGCATTGTGCTGCGAACATGATTTGATTGTGGCCGATGAACCAACGGGAAACTTAGATGAAGCGACCTCAGGTGAAATCGTCAAGCTCTTCCAAGAAATCGCTCATGAGCAGCAAAAATGCATTATTTTAGTTACCCATGAACAGGAAGTCGCAAAAGGCTGCGATGTCGTGTACGAATTGAAAAATCAAATGTTTCGTCAGGTTTCATAAGCAATACTCGTAAAGGAGGAAGTGAATGAGGACAACACTAAAGAAAATCAGTTATTTTATTGGTATGACAGTCTGTTTAACCGGCTGTGGTGTTAGCGGCTCAGTTTCAAATGAGGTGGACACAGAAGAACAGCTTTCTGTCTCCTTGAATGATGAATGGCAGGAAATGCAATCGGAAAAAGAGAAAAAATATCAGAACCTGCTAAAAAGCGGTGAATACACAGAAGACAATATCTATGTCCAGCTTGATCCTTACGATGCCAGCCCGCTCTCAGCGCTGCTGCTTTTCCAAACGGAGGACGCAATGACCGTCGATATTTCAGTGGCCGGCAAGGACGAGGCGACGACCGTCAAGAACAGCTTTGATGACTATGAAACGGATCACAGTATACCAATTTTAGGTTTGTACCCAGATACAGAAAACGAAGTGACGGTCACCTTGACGGATGAATCCGGCAACAGCATGGAGAAAACGGTAACGATAAAAACAGGAACGTTAGCGAAATCCATTGCCAACATCGAGGTCAAAGAAGCGGATACAACAAAAATGGAACTAGGCGACAGCGAACTCACCTTTGTCGTGCCAAGTACAAAACGCGCCTATGCCTTTGATGCCAACGGCGATGTACGCTGGTATTCGACCCGCTACAACAGCCATATTTTCAAGGAATTGACTAATGGCAATCTGCTTTATTTGACCAAAGAATCCAATGATGCGGATACCTATAATGTGCTGCTGGAGACGGACTACTTAGGAAAAATCTATCACCGTTACGATTTCTCAAGCTCTAGCGCCGCAAATGATACAGGTAAAAGCGAAGGAGAAATGACCGTGATTCATCATGATGGTAACGAACTGCCAAGCGGGAATTTCTTATTGACGGTCAATGATGGCAGTAACTATATTGAGGACACGATGATCGAACTGAATCGCGAGACTGGCGAGATCGAAAAAACGATTGATCTGAAGGATATTTTACCGGAGGCCTTTTACGAAGACTACGATTCGACAAGTCGTGAGGACGGGAAGGTCGATTGGTTCCATCAAAATTCGGTGGAATATGATGAAGCGGACAATAGCATTATTATTTCTGGGAGGCATCAAGATACGATAATGAAAATTGATTATGACACCTCCGAGATCAAATGGATCATGGGCGACAGCAGCGGTTGGCCGGAGAGCTATCAAAAATATTTCTTAAACGGCGAAGTCAAAGCCAGCGGCGGACAGCACGCGGCGATCGTCCTGCCGGATCAGGACGATAACGATGAGACGACCGATATTTTATATTATGACAATAACATCTCGGTTACTCGCGGCGATGAAGAAACCTCTGAAAAATACTCAGAAGCTCGTCAGGTCCGGATTAATGACGCAGAAATGACCATCGAAGAAGTCTGGACCTTTGGTGAAGAGCTAGGGGAGGATTACTATACCAAGATTATCGGGAGTGCACGTTACTTAAGCAACACAGGCAATCGCCTTGTCAACTTTGGCTACCGTGATGAGGGACAGACGAGTTCCATTATGGAAGTCACAGAAGAAGGCGAAACCGTGCTGAACGTTGACCTTACTGATTTCTCGACTAGCGCTTGGGCGTATCGCGCAGAGCGGTTTTCACTATATAACGAGGATTGGGCGTATCAGATGAATGAGAAATAAACAAAAAGCTGCGGAAATTTTTCGCAGCTTTTTTTAAGTTGTGCGCCCTGCATGGGTGAAAACTTGGTGGTGAAAGTCCACTACAGGCTTGGAAGTAGGAACTGTTAGCGAAAGACAAGGTGGCAATCGTGAGGTTGTGGCTGAAGGAAGTCGGACGCAAACTCCTGAAC
>OKVV01000853.1_pt1 | contig 12515 bp, 8 predicted proteins | sample 1606871 | NCBI WGS metagenome assembly OKVV01 (sample SAMN03281011, study PRJEB24777) | human gut metagenome | isolation source: fecal sample PR176 from 1 month old male Indian infant, caesarean delivered... | place: Singapore | collected 2006-01-13
ATGGTTAATATTAAAATGGTATTCGTTGAGAAGAAAGAAGGCTTTAATATTGAGGGGAAGATTTTACTTGAGGATTTTAGAACTAATTTAAGAATAGATTCATTAGAGGAAGTTAGAGTATTAAACAAATATCTTATTTCAGATATCTCAGATGAATATTATAATAAAGCGCTACATACTATTTTCTCAGAACTACCAGTAGATAAAGTATATGAAGAGAAGATTGATATAGATAAAGATGATATTGCTTTTGGAGTAGAGTTTTTACCAGGACAGTATGATCAAAGAGCTGATTCAGCATCAGAGTGCATAATGTTATTAACAGCGGATAAAAAATTAGATGTTAAATGGTCAAAAATAATTGTCTTAAAAGGAAACCTTTCAGAAGAAGAAGTTCAAAAAATAAAGAAATATTATATAAATCCTGTAGATTCAAGAGAAGTAGATATTTATTCTAAAAAGATATCTAATGAATTTAGCATACCTAATGATGTAGAAGTGTTACATGGTTTTATTGACAAGAATGAAGAGGAGATTAAAAACTTCCATAGGGAATTAGGACTAGCTATGAGTATTGAAGACTTAACTATGATAAGAGATTACTTCAAGCTAGAAGAAAAGAGAAATCCTACAATAACTGAGATAAAGGTTATTGATACTTACTGGTCAGATCACTGTAGACATACTACATTTGAAACATCCATAAAAGAAGTAGAAATAGAAGAAAATAAATATAACATTCCAGTAAAGAAAGCTTATGAAGCTTATTTAAAATCAAGAGAATTTGTGTACGGAAAAAATACAGATAGAAAAGTTAAATTAATGGATCTTGCAGTTATTACTATGAAGGAATTAAGAAAAAGAGGTCTTTTAGATGATTTAGATATTTCTGATGAAATAAATGCATGCTCAATAAATATAAACGTTGAAATGGAAGACGGAAAAGTTGAAGAATATCTACTAATGTTTAAAAATGAAACTCATAACCATCCAACAGAAATAGAACCATTTGGTGGAGCAGCAACATGTTTAGGTGGAGCAATAAGAGATCCACTTTCAGGAAGAACTTATGTGTATCAAGCTATGAGAGTTACAGGAGCTTCAGATCCAACAGTTGAAATAGAAGAAACATTAAAAGGTAAATTACCGCAAAGAACTATTACATTAGGGGCAGCACATGGATATAGTTCTTATGGAAATCAAATTGGACTTGCAACAGGTCAAGTTGATGAAGTATATCATCCAAATTATGTAGCTAAGAGAATGGAAGTTGGAGCAGTAATTGCAGCAGCACCAAAAGAAAATGTAGTTAGAGAAGAGCCAAGTACTGGGGATGTAGTAATTTTACTTGGTGGAAGAACAGGAAGAGATGGTGTTGGTGGAGCAACAGGTTCATCAAAAGAACATACAGAAGAATCAATAGAAAACTGTGGGGCAGAGGTGCAAAAGGGGAATGCACCAACAGAGAGAAAGATTCAAAGACTTTTTAGAAAAAAAGAAGTAGCAATAATGATAAAAAGATGTAATGACTTTGGAGCTGGTGGAGTATCGGTTGCAATTGGTGAGTTATGTAGGGGGCTTAATATAGATTTAGATAAAGTTACTAAAAAGTATGATGGACTTGATGGAACAGAACTTGCAGTATCAGAATCTCAAGAGAGAATGGCTGTAGTAGTTACTAAGGAAAATGCAGAAAAGTTCATTGAATTTGCAAAGAAAGAAAATTTAGAAGCTACAGTTGTTGCAAATGTTACTGATGATGAAAGACTTATAATGACTTGGAGAGGAAAAACAATTGTTGACTTAAAGAGAAGTTTCTTAGATACAAATGGGGCAGAACAAGAAACTAGAGTAAAGGTAACAGCACCAACAGAATATCCATACGAAGTTAAAGATATTGATGTTAAAAAAGAGTGGATAGACAATCTTAAGAAATTAAATGTTTGTAGCAAAAAAGGTTTAATAGAAAGATTTGATTCAACTATTGGATGCAATACAGTTCTTATGCCACTTGGAGGAAAGTATCAAAAAACTCCAGCTGAAGGTATGGCAGCAAAGATTCCAGTACAAGGTAATGAAAGCTTAGATGCTTCAATAATGACTTATGGATTTAATCCATACCTTGGAATGTGGAGTCCATTCCATATGGCATTTTACTCAGTAATCGAATCTGTTACAAAACTTGTAGCAATGGGAGGAGATTATAAGAAGGCTAGACTTACTTTCCAAGAATACTTTGAGAAGTTATCAAAGGATGAGAAAAGATGGGGAAAACCATTTGGAGCATTACTTGGGGCGTATAAGGCTCAAATGGATTTAGAAATACCAGCAATAGGTGGAAAAGATTCAATGAGCGGAAGCTTTGGTGATATAGATGTACCACCTACATTAGTATCATTTGCAGTAGGAGTAGAAAAAGCTAAAAATATAATATCACCAGAATTTAAGAAAGAAAATTCAAATGTAGTTTTACTTAAATCTACAAAGTTAGAAGATGGAACAATAGAAATGAATGAGTTTAAGAACAACTTAAATAAAGTTCATGAACTTATATTAGAAGGAAAAATAATTTCAGCATATTCAGTTAAGTTTGGTGGAGTTTCAGAAGGATTAACTAAGATGGCTCTTGGAAATAAAATTGGAATAGAGTTTGATAATCTTTCTAAAGAAGAATTATTTGGATTTAATTATGGATCATTAATTTTAGAAATAAATGAAGATGTAAATATAGATGAAGAATTTACTGGGCTAAACTTTAAAGTTATAGGAAAAACAAATAGAAGTAATAAAGTAACATCAAAAGAATATGATTTAAACTTTGATATAGATAAATTAGAAGAAGCTTATGAAGAGAAGTTAGAAGGGGTATTTAAATCAAAGACTAATGAAAATAAAGAAAATGTAGAGGAAGTTTTAAAAGACAATAAGGAAATAAAAAAATCTAAGTTTAAAACATCAACACCAAAAGTAGTAATACCAGTATTCCCAGGAACAAACTGTGAAACAGATTCTGCAAGAGCATTTAGACGAGAAGGAGCAGAAGTTAAAGAAGTTCTTATTAGAAACTTAAATAAAGAAATGCTTTTAGAATCATTAAAAGAACTTAAAGAAGCTATTAATGAGTCACAAATAATAATGATACCTGGAGGATTCTCAGCAGGGGATGAACCAGACGGATCAGCTAAGTTTATAGCTACAATATTTAGAAATGAAATGATAAAAGATGCAGTAACAGATCTTTTAGAAAATAGAGATGGATTAATACTTGGAATTTGTAACGGCTTCCAAGCACTTATAAAACTAGGACTTCTTCCTTATGGAAAGATATGCGATATAGAAGAAGATATGGCAACATTAACTTACAACAATATAAATAGACACATGTCAACTATGGTAAGAACTAAGATTGTATCTAAAAATTCACCTTGGTTTAGTGAAGTTAACTTAGGAGATATTCATACAATTCCTGTATCACACGGAGAAGGAAGATTTGTAGCACCAAAAGAGTTACTAAAAGAACTTTTAGAGAATGGACAAGTAGCAACTCAATATGTTGATTTTGATGGAGAGGTAAGTATGGATATGCCATACAATCCAAATGGATCAATGCTTGGTATAGAAGGAATAACAAGCAAGTGTGGAAGAGTACTTGGTAAGATGGGTCACTCAGAAAGAATTGGAGAAAATCTTTATAAAAACATTATAGGAAACTTTGATCAAAAGATATTTAAAGCAGGAGTAAATTATTTCAGAGATTAAAAAAGGGGTGTTAATTATATGAAAGTAGCAATATTTTTCGGAAGTAAATCAGATATAGAAGTTATGAGAGGTGCTGCTAATGCACTGAAAGAATTTAATGTAGATTACAAAGCTTATATATTATCAGCACATAGAGTTCCAGAAAAACTTACAGAGACATTAAAAGAAATAGAAGAAGATGGATGTGAAGTAATAATTGCAGGTGCTGGACTTGCAGCACATCTTCCAGGGGTAATAGCAAGCCAAACAACACTTCCTGTTATTGGAGTTCCAGTTAAGGCTGCACTTGAAGGAATGGATGCATTACTTTCAATAGTTCAAATGCCAAAGGGAATTCCAGTTGCAACAGTTGGAATAAATAATAGTTATAATGCAGGAATGTTAGCTGTAGAAATGCTTTCATTAAAGTATCCTGAAATAAAAAAGGATTTAATAGATTTTAGAATTAGAATGAAGAAAAGATTTATTGAAGAAAACGGAGAAGGAGTGGATTTATAATGGTTAAAAAGTTTGAGATGTTATATGAGGGAAAGGCAAAACAAATATTTAGAACAGAAAATGAAAATGAGGTTATAGTTCACTATAAAGATGATGCAACAGCATTTAATGGAGAAAAGAAAGCTCAAATAGATAATAAAGGTATTTTAAATAATGCAATTACATCAATGATTTTTGAAATGTTAAATAAAGAGGGTATTAAAACTCACTTTATAGAGAAGCTTAATGAAAGAGATCAATTATGTAAGAAAGTTTCAATAGTACCACTTGAAGTTATAGTAAGAAATGTAGCAGCAGGAAGTATGGCAAAGAGACTTGGACTTGAAGAAGGATACAAGCTTAAAACTACAGTATTTGAATTATCTTATAAAGATGATGAACTTGGAGATCCACTTATAAATGATTATCATGCTGTAGGAATTGGAGCAACAACTTTTGAAGAATTAAATAAAATTTATGAAATGACAGATAAGATAAATAACCTTTTAAAAGAATTCTTTAAGAAGCAAAATATAGATTTAATCGACTTTAAAATAGAATTTGGTAGATATGAAAAAGGATAAGTTATATTAGCTGATGAAATATCACCAGATACATGTAGATTCTGGGATAGCATAACTGGAGAAAAGCTTGATAAAGATAGATTCAGAAGAGATATGGGCAACGTTGAAGAAGCATACATCGAGATATTAAATAGAATTAAAGGAGAATAATGTATGGTACATGCAAATTTCGATATTATGGATCCACAAAATGATAAGTTCAAAGATGAATGTGGAGTATTTGGAGTATATGCAAATGAACCTGTAGATGTTGCATCTGTAACTTATTATGGATTATATGCACTTCAACATAGAGGTCAAGAAAGTACTGGAATAGCAGTTTCAAATGGAGAAGAAGTAAAAATTCATAAAGGTCTTGGAATTATAACAGAAGCTTTTACAAAGGAAAATTTAGATTTTCTTAAAGAGCATAATGGAAATATTGCAATAGGGCATGTAAGATATTCAACAGCTGGAGCTAAAACTATTGAAAATTCACAACCACTTTTAAGTACAACAAAACTTGGTCAAATAGCAACAGCTCATAATGGTAATTTAGTAAATTATGATGTTATTCGTGAATTGTTAGAAGAAGGTGGACATGTATTTAATACAACTGTTGATTCAGAAGTAATAACAACTCTTATTGCAAGAGGTTCAAAAAAAGGAATTGAAAGAGCAGTAATTGATGCAATATCAGCAGTTAGAGGATCTTTTGCTATGGTAATAATGAGCAAAGATAAACTTATAGGAGTTAGAGATCCACATGGAATAAGACCTTTATGCATTGGAAAAATTGCAGAAGGATATATTCTTTCATCAGAAAGTTGTGCAATTGATGCAATTGGAGGAGAGCTTATTCGTGATGTAAGACCAGGCGAAATTGTAATAATTGATGAAAATGGTATTAAGTCAATTAACTACTCAGAAAATACAACATGTAGAACATGTTCTTTTGAATATATATACTTTGCAAGACCAGATTCAGTTATGGATGGAATTGATGTTCACACAGCAAGAGTTAGACAAGGGGAGCAATTATTTAAAGAGTATCCAATAGATGCAGATCTTGTAATTGCAGTTCCAGACTCAGGAATACCAGCAGCACTTGGATATTCAAGAGCTTCAGGAATACCTTATGATGTTGGATTTGTTAAAAATAGATATGTAGGAAGAACATTTATATCACCATCACAAGAACTTAGAGAAAGAGCAGTTGCAGTTAAACTTAATCCACTTAAAGTTAATGTAAGTGGTAAAAAGGTAATAATGATTGATGATTCAATAGTTAGAGGAACTACATCAAAGCATTTAATAGAATCACTTAGAAGAGCTGGTGCTACAGAAGTACACTTCCTAGTTGCATCACCTGTTGTTAAATATCCTTGTTATTTTGGAATAGATACTCCATATAGAAGTGAATTAATTGGAGCTAATAAAAGTCTAGAAGAAATAAGAGAAAACATTGGGTGCGATTCTTTAGGATATTTAAGCTTAGAAGGGATATATGAAAGCTTAGAGAAGAGAAGAAATTTCTGTGTAGGATGTTTTAATGGGGTATATCCAGTATCAGCGCCTATGGAAGCTTTAAATGAAAATCTTGAAAGGTAGGGTAAAGAATTTATGTTAACTTACAAAGAATCAGGAGTAAATATAGAAGAAGGTTATAAGTCAGTTAAGCTTATAAAAGATTATGCAAAAAAGACAATGAGCGAGTATGTATTAAATGGACTCGGTTCATTTGGTGGAATGTTAGAGCTTCCAGAAGGATATAAAAAGCCAGTTTTAGTTTCAGGAACAGATGGTGTTGGAACTAAACTTGATATAGCATGTAAAAAGAAAAAGTACGATACAGTAGGAATAGACTGCGTTGCAATGTGTGTAAATGATATTTTATGCCACGGTGCAAAGCCATTATTTTTCTTGGATTATATAGCTTGTGGAAAGCTTGAAGCAGAAGTTGCAGCTAGTTTAGTTAAAGGTGTATCAGATGGGTGTGTAGACTCTGATTGTGCATTAATTGGAGGAGAAACTGCTGAAATGCCAGGATTTTATAAAGAAGGAGACTATGATATTGCAGGATTTGCAGTTGGAATAGTTGATAAAGATAAAATAATAAGCGGAGAAAAAATAGCTAAAGGGGATAAACTTATTGGAATAAAGTCATCAGGTATTCATTCAAATGGTTATTCATTAGTTAGAAAAGTATTTAAAGATTTAGATAGAGAATTTAATGGAAGACCAATTTGGGAAACACTTTTAACTCCAACAAAAATATATGTTAAACCAATATTAGCACTTTTAGAAAAATACGAAATTAAAGGTATGGCTCATATAACCGGTGGAGGATTTATAGAAAATGTTCCAAGAATGTTTAATGGAAGAGAACTTACAGCAGTTATAAGAAAAGATAGCTATCCACTACCTGAAATATTCGAAGAAATGGAATCTTTAGGAGTAGATAGAGATCATATGTATAACACTTTCAACATGGGTATAGGGTTTGTACTTTGCGTAAAGGAAGAAGATGTTAATCCAATTTTGAAAGAATTACTAGAAATGGGTGAAGTAGCTTATGAAATTGGACATGTTACATCTGGAGGTGAAGGTATTTGTTTAAAATAGCAGTACTTGCATCAGGCTCAGGGTCTAATCTTCAATCAATAATAGACAATATAGAAAATGAGAATTTAAATTGTAAAATAGAGATGGTTATAGGAAGCAAGGAAGGAATATACGCATTAGAAAGAGCTAAAAGTGCAGGTATAAAAACTTTCGTTGTTTCAAAAAAAGACTATGGAAAGAATACTTCAGATGAAGTATTAAAACTTGTAGATGGAAAGGTTGATTTAATTGTACTTGCAGGATACCTTTCCATCCTAGATGGAGAAATTTTAAAAAGGTTTAAAAATAAAATAATTAATATTCATCCATCACTTATTCCTTCATTTTGTGGTCCTAATATGTATGGTATTAAAGTACATGAAGCTGCAATAGAAAAGGGAGTTAAACTATCAGGATGTACAGTACATTTTGTAAATGATGAAGTTGATGGAGGAGCAATTATTCTTCAAAAAGCAGTTGAAGTTTTATTTGAAGATGATGCTTCATCACTTCAACAAAGAATATTAAAAGAAGAACATAAACTTTTGCCAGAGGCAATTAAGTATTTAATAGAAGATAAAGTATCAGTAGTAAATGGAAGAGTTAGAATCTTAAAATAATGGAGGGTAAAAATTCTATGAAAAAGAGAGCGTTAATCAGTGTATTTGATAAAGAAGGAGTATTAGAACTTGCTAATTTCTTAAATAACAGAGGAGTTGAAATAATCTCAACTGGTGGAACATATAAGCACTTAAAAGAAAATGGTGTACCAGTAATAGAAGTAAATGAAGTAACAAACTTCCCGGAAATGTTAGATGGAAGAGTAAAGACACTTCATCCAATAATTCACTCTGGAATACTTGCAATAAGAGATAATAAAGAACATATGGCAACAATTCAAGGAAGAGACATAAACACTATTGATTACGTAGTAGTTAACCTTTACCCATTTTTTGAGAAAGTTAGAGAAGATTTAAGCTTTGATGAAAAGGTAGAATTTATAGATATAGGTGGCCCAACAATGCTTAGAGCTGCAGCTAAAAACTTCAAACATGTTGTAGTATTATCTGATAAAGCTGATTATAAAAAGGTAATGGAAGAAATAGAAAATGAAGGTGAAGTTTCATTAGGATTTAGAAAGAAACTTGCTGGTAAAGTATTTAACTTAATGAGTGCTTATGATGCTGCTATTTCAAACTTCTTATTAGAAGATGAAGAATATCCTGAGTATCTTTCAGTTTCATTCAGAAAGAAACAAGGTTTAAGATATGGAGAAAACTCACACCAAAGTGCGGCATTCTATGAATCAACTACTGTAGATGGTGCTATGAATACTTTTGATATATTAAATGGTAAAGAATTATCATATAACAATTTCAAAGATATGGATATTGCATGGAAGTGTGTATCAGAATTTGAAGAGCCAACGTGTTGTGCATTAAAACATAATACACCATGTGGAGTTGCAATTGGAAAAGATTCTTATGAAGCTTATATGAAAGCTTACGAAGTAGATCCTACATCAATATTTGGTGGTATAGTTGCCTTTAATAGAAAGGTAGATAAAAAGACAGCAGAAGAAATGGTTAAGATTTTCTTAGAAGTAATTGCAGCACCAGAATATGATGAAGATGCTTTAGAAATATTAAAGACTAAAAAGAATTTAAGGGTATTAAAATGTCATAATACTCCACAAGACAAGAAATACATGGTTACAGTTGATGGTGGAATATTAGTTCAAGAAGAAGATAAAAAGTTAATTGAAGAATTAAAAGTAGTAACAGAAAAGAAGCCAACTGAAGAAGAAATGAAAGATTTAATCTTTGGAATGAAAGTTGTTAAGTATGTTAAATCAAATGCTATAGTTGTAGCAAAAGATGGAGTTGCTCTTGGTATTGGTGGAGGTCAAGTTAATAGAATATGGCCAACAGAAGATGCATTAAAAAGAGGAGCTGGCGCTACAATACTTGCATCAGATGCATTCTTCCCATTTAGAGATGTAGTAGATGAAGCTTTTAAAGGCGGAATAAAAGCAATAATTCAACCAGGTGGTTCAATGAGAGATCAAGAATCAATTGATGCTTGTAATGAACATGGAATAGCAATGGTGTTTACTGGTCTTAGACATTTCAAACACTAGTTTATAAGTATCGTGCAAATATGAAAGTGAGATAATATAATTCTATTCACTTCGGAAAAGCTACGCTTTTCAAGGCGTTCATAGAATATATTATTCTCACTTTCATTTGCACTACTATTTTAAAGAATAAGAAGTTAAATTTTGAAATTTAAAAGGGGATTGTAAGATTATGAAAATACTTTTAATTGGCTCTGGTGGAAGAGAGCATGCAATTGCTTGGAAGCTTTCTAAAAGTGAGAGAGTTAGTAAAATATATGTTGCACCAGGAAATGGTGGAACTGCAATAGAGAAAAAGTGTGAGAATGTTGGGATTACTGATATAGAAGAATTATTAAACTTTGCAAAGAGTAGAAACATAGATTTAACTATAGTCGGACCAGAAGAACCTTTAATAAATGGAATAGTTAATAGATTTAAAGAAGAAGGACTTAAAATATTTGGACCAGAAAAAGATGGTGCAATGCTTGAAGGAAGTAAAAGTTTTTCTAAAGACTTTATGAAAAAGTATGGAGTAGCTACTGCTGAATATGAAGTTTTCTATGAAGCTACAAAGGCTAAAGAATATTTAAATGAATGTAAATACCCTATAGTAATAAAAGCAGACGGACTTGCAGCAGGTAAAGGGGTAGTTATATGTGAAACTAAAGAAGAAGCAATAGAAAATATAGATTTATTTATGGTTAATGATATATTTAAAGGAGCAGGTAAGAAAGTTGTTATAGAAGAATTTTTAAAGGGAGTGGAGGCTTCAATTCTTTCAATAACTGATGGAAATACAATAATTCCTTTTATATCAGCGAAAGATCATAAACAAATTTATGATGATAACAAAGGGCCTAATACTGGAGGAATGGGAGTTGTTGCTCCAAATCCTTATGTAACAGATGAAGTTTTAAAAGAATTCGAAGAAGAGATAATGAATAAAACTTTAGCTGGAATTAAAGAAGAGGGATTTGATTTTAAAGGAATTATATTCTTTGGAATTATGATTACAGATGATGGAGTAAAACTTCTTGAATATAATGTTAGAATGGGTGATCCAGAAACTCAATCAGTTCTTTCACTTATGGAAACAGATCTTTTAGATTTAATTGAAGCTAGTATCGAAGGAAAGTTAAGTGAAAAGACTGTTAAGTTTAAAGATGAAGTATGCGTTAATGTCGTTATGGCTTCAAAAGGATATCCGGCTTCTTATGAAAGTAATAAGGGAATAAGTTTTGAAGAAGGGGTTCTTGATAATTTATTCATTGCAGGTGCTAAACTTACAGAAGGTAAGCTTTTAACTAGTGGAGGAAGAGTTTTATCTGTAATTGGAAGAGGTAAGACTGTAGAGGAAGCTAGAGAGAATGCTTATAACAATGCTAATAAGGTAAGTTTTAATGGAGCTTATTTTAGAAAGGATATTGGAATAGCTAAATAAGGATTTTTAAGAAACTGATAAGCTAAGGATTAAGATTCTTAGTTTATCAGTTTTTTTGTTGGGGTTTAGAATAATTAATGGTGAACCGTATCACAAGTAACGGAGCGCGGATGATAAGAGTAAGAATTTAGATATATAATTTAGATCTTAGTTATACTTAAAAATAATTAGTACGATAATATATGTATAGATAATATCGATAAAAGTATATTACTAAAGATTATAATTGTTAGTATGAGGAGTGATTATACATGGATATGCTTATCAATTTCAATAAAGTTATGGAGTATATAGAAACGCATTTAGAAGAAGAAATAGACTTTAATATGGTTTCAAAGATTGCAGGAGTATCTGAGTATCATTTTAGAAAGATGTTTTCGTATCTTTCAGGTATGACACTTTCGAGCTATATAAGAAAAAGAAGGCTATCTAAAGCAAGTTTTGATTTAATGCAAAAAGATATAAAAATAATTGATATAGCTATAAAATATGGATATGATTCAGCAGATGGATTTAGTAGGGCATTTAAAGAATGGTTTGGTGTGAATCCTTCAGAGATTAAAGATGCTAAGAATCTTAAAGTATTTCCTTGTATGACTTTTCAATTAACTATTAAAGGAGGAAGTAATATGAATTATCGTATTGAAAAAAAAGAAGCTTTTAAATTAGTAGGAGTTAAAGGTCAAGTTCCTATTGTGTTTGAAGGTATAAATCAAGAAATAATGAAAATAGCACAAAGTATAACAGAAGAACAAAGAAAATTATTACAATCATATAGAAATGAAGATGTTAAAACTGTTGTTAACGCTTCATTTGATTTTGATGATAAAAGGTATGAAGAAAAAGGTAACTTAAATCACTTAATTGGATCTATAACTACTCTAGATATAGATTTTGGTGAATTTGATGTTGTAGAAGTTCCTGCTTGTACTTGGGCAATTTTTTCTTGTAAAGGACCATTTCCAACTGTATTTCAAGATACATGGGGAAAAATTTTATCTGAATGGTTGCCATCTTCAAATTATGAATTAATAAACGTTCCAGAAATATCTTTCAATAGAGATATGTCAGACATGCAAAATGTTTATAGCGAAATTTGGATTGGGGTAAAAGAAAAGTAATTAGAACTGAAATTTTATTCTATATCACAGTTAAAGGTACCTTGAATAATTTAAGGTGCCTTTTGATACTTATTTAGAATAACTATTAAGGAACCGTATCACAAGTAAGTGCGAACTTTACCAAAATTGGATATATAAATGAAAGGTAGGTCTGCTTTAATTCTGCAATGAAACTCACAAAAATCTAAAATTTGAATTTTTGTAGGTTATTGTAGTTTTATTCATAGGTTCTTCGTTTTTCACCTATTTCAGCAAATTAGAATTTGTTTTTTCTAATCTATAGTATTGAAAGAAATTGTAAAACATTCCACAAATATATTTTTTATATTCATTTCAGATTTAGGTTAAAGTTAGTAGTTATTCTTTTGTGTATATAAGTTATTTGAAGTAATAAAGTTTCAATTGAATTTGGATAAATATGAATATAAAAG
>OKVV01000870.1_pt1 | contig 12210 bp, 10 predicted proteins | sample 1606871 | NCBI WGS metagenome assembly OKVV01 (sample SAMN03281011, study PRJEB24777) | human gut metagenome | isolation source: fecal sample PR176 from 1 month old male Indian infant, caesarean delivered... | place: Singapore | collected 2006-01-13
CTCTTAGCATTTTCTTTTAAAAGCAGTTACCATTTGAGCTAGATGAATTGTTACAATTTTTTACAAATATCTCACCTGTTTTTCAATAAATTAGGCTTGTTACAACTAGTTAGTAATTGCTTTAAAGAGCAGTAAGTCACAACTTTTTTGATGGAAAGTGTGGTATTATTGTAGATATTAAAATTGTTAAAAAGGGATGAATTATAGATGTTATCAAAATCTAAAACTACAAAGGCACTTCTTTACTCGACTGCAGCACTTTCACTTTTTGCTGCTAGCCACGTACATGCCGATGAAGCTTCTAACTGGACAGCACGTTCAGTAGATCAAATCAAGGCAGATATCTCTGTAAATGATAATCAACAAACTTACACTGTTCAATATGGTGATACTTTAGGTAGTATTGCTGAAGCGATGGGAATCGATGTGAATGTTTTGGCTAACATCAATCAAATTACAAACATTGATTTGATTTACCCTGGAACAGTCTTGACAGCAACTTACAATTCTGATAATCAAGCAGTCTCTGTTAAAGTTGAAACTCCAGCTTCAGAAACATCAACCACACCTGTAGTTGCAGAAGCTAATTTGACAACTAACGAAGTGACTGTAAATGGTCAATCTGTAGTTGTAGCGGACTTGACAGCTCCAGTTGAAACAGTAAGCACAACAGCTACTCAAGTACCTGCTACAGAAGCATCAACTCAAGCTGTTTCAGAAGTAACAGAAGCTATCGCATCAGTATCAGAAGCACCAGCATACGCAGAAACTGAACAACCAGTTGCTGATGCTATTGATCATGTAACTGCGTCAGCAGAAACTACTCCAGCTGCTGAAACACCAGCACAACCTGAAGTAAAAGAAGAAGCTCCAGCAGCAACGTCAGAAGCGTCTTCAGAAGCACCAGCAACTTCAGAGGCACCAGCAGAACAGCCAGTTGCAGAGCCAGCAGCAACATCAGAAGCTGCCTCAGAAGCACCAGCAGCTTCAGAGGCGCCAGCAGAACAGCCAGTGGTAGAACCAGCAGCAACATCAGAAGTAGCATCAGAAGCACCAGCGGCTTCAGAGGCACCAGCAGCACAACCTGCATCAACAAATACACTTCCAACGGATCCACACCTTCAACCACAAGCTGAAGCTTTCCGTCAAGATGTAGCAGCAAAATTTGGTCTTACTGATATCGGTGGTTACCGTGAAGGTGACCCACAAGACCATGGTAAAGGACTTGCCGTTGACGTTATGGTACCAGTTGGTTCAGAAGTTGGTAATCAGGTTGCACAATATGCTGTAGACAATATCGCAAATGCAGGTATCTCATATGTCATCTACAGACAACAATTCTATGCACCAGTAAACAACATCTACGGACCAGCCAATACTTGGAACCAAATGCCTGATCGTGGTAGCGTTACTGAAAACCACTATGACCACGTTCACGTATCATTCAATGCATAATTAAGAATTACAAAAAGTCACGCCTGGCGTGATTTTTTTGATATAATGGAGAAAAATACGAAAGAAAGAGGAACTCTATTTGCAAGAGTATTCTGTTGAAATTACCCTAAACCACCCAGATGACGTCTTGTCGCTTTTCGGGACTAATGAACGACATTTAAAACTCATTGAAGAAAACCTAAATATTATTATCCATGCCCGAACAGAGCGTGTGCAAGTCCTTGGGGATGACGAAGAAAGTGTCGAATTGGCCCGCTTGACCATTCAAGCCCTCCTTGTTTTAGTGGAGCGTGGGATGCTAGTCAACACTTCAGATGTTGTCACGGCCTTAACCATGGCTCAAGATGGTTCGATTGATAAGTTTGTTGCTTTATATGAAGAAGAGATTATCAAGGACAACAGTGGTAAGCCTATTCGAGTTAAGACCCTAGGGCAAAAGGTTTATGTTGATAGCATTAAAAGCCATGATGTGGTCTTTGGGATTGGTCCAGCTGGTACAGGTAAAACCTTTTTAGCGGTCACTCTTGCAGTAACAGCTCTTAAACGTGGCCAGGTGAAACGTATTGTTCTAACACGTCCGGCTGTTGAGGCAGGTGAAAGTCTTGGTTTTTTGCCTGGTGATCTCAAGGAAAAGGTAGATCCTTACCTTCGTCCCGTCTATGATGCTCTTTATCAAATTCTTGGTAAAGAGCAAACGACTCGTCTTATGGAACGTGAAATTATTGAAATTGCGCCACTCGCCTATATGCGTGGTCGTACTCTTGAAGATGCCTTTGTTATCCTTGATGAAGCGCAAAACACAACCATCATGCAGATGAAGATGTTCTTAACGCGTCTTGGCTTTAATTCTAAGATGATTGTCAATGGAGATATGAGCCAGATTGACCTTCCACGTCGTGTAAAGTCAGGTCTTATTGATGCTATGGAAAAACTAAAAGGAATCAAGGCCATTGATTTTGTTCATTTCACTGCTAGTGATGTCGTCCGTCACCCAGTTGTTGCTGACATCATTAATGCTTATGAAAAAGATGCACCTAAAGTTGACTTTGAGGCGAAACCAGAGCAATCTAATGAGGTTGAAGAAGCATCAGGATTGACCGAATACCCAGTCATTGGTGTTGAGGATGTTAAAAAGTAAATAGATGAAAAGAGGTTTGAGAGTAAGTGTTTTCTACCTCTTTTTTTCTTTTCTAGTCCAGTAACAGATTTTCTCTCTATTTTTGGTAAAATAGTACTAAAGAGTAGGCTAATATGGGGGAAAGATTTTGAAAGTATCAAGAGAGCTATATTCCAGATGGTGCCTAGCAGATGGTAAAAGACGAAGCTACTTAGGCATATTCAAATGAATTGGTAAATTTGACTTAGTGGAGAGAAAATAATGATAACTTGTATAAAGATTTTCTAGTTGTTGAGAACATGAAATGTCAATTTTATTATCTTTCTTATAGGGATGGGGAACCTTTTGTTTTACTATTTGAGCATGACGAAAAGCTACCACAGACTTTTGACCCCCATACAGGAACTTTGAAACAGGATTCAACAGTCTCTGAATATAAAGCCTTAGTGATTTCTCATATTGATAAGCTTTCTAAAAAGGGAGAGGAGTATTCAAGAGTAAAAGAAGTATCTGTCCGAAGGTGTGTGGATGTTTATAAAAAATGTTGACGCAAAAACGAACTTATGAAAAGCGTCCCAATGCTATCGTTCTGATTGTTTATGCTAATGATGGACATATTGAGTCGCGTAGAACTTTTAAACGATTGACTTCAGAGGAAGTTAAAGGGCTCATAAGTGGTTATGAGTGGGATTATAAGTATGCCTTGGATCATCATAAGGACTGAGATCAATATGGAAATTATCTCATCTGGCGCTGATAAGTAAACCGACCAAGCAGTTTTTTTACTATGGAGAATAATATCCTAAAGATTTATTAAAGAAACTTACAGTCTTTATGATAATTGTCAAATACTATTTGGCCATTTATTTTAGTACAATAGGATAGTAGACCAATAAAAAAGGAGATTATTATGAACCAGCAAGAGTGGATTGAGTACTTTGAATTAGTCAACGGTCGTAAACCAACTCCGGCAGAGTTATCTCAAGCTCAAGCAACAGGCGAGTTTATCCTTGAGCGACCTAACGTTTTAAGCTCAAATGGACAAATGAGGGAGCAAAGACCGATTAAGCCAGCTGAACCTGTGATTGCTATGACGCAACAGCCTCAGTTTGCCCAAACAGTAGCAACTTTCCAACAAGTAGTTCCCCCTAAAAAAGGTATGTCTAAGAAAACTAAGATTATTTTGGCATCGTTCTTAGGATCCTTGGTAGCGATTTCACTTATCGTTGGTGGCTACTCACTATGGCGTTACCAATCAGGTAAGATTGCGGATGGAACATACGAGGTAGTAGCCTATTCTTATCGCGATGATGATAAAGACAAGATGGTTGATGGCATAAATGAATACAAGGACGAAGATTTGGATTTGCAGTCTTTTGTGGTTGTAAAGAATAATCAATCTAGAACCTACAATTTAGTAGAGGGTGACAATAAATCATATGTTAGTTTGATGGACTATGAGATAGATATTCCTCAGATATTTGATCCGTGGAATAAAACACAAAGTCAAGCTTTAAATGCGGACCAAGTCGAAGATATCACAAAAGACTTCATGAAAAAGATGAGAAAAGACTATTCGTTCTATACCAAAGAGGCAGCTGACAAAGTCGTTAAAAAAACAACAAGAGAATATAAAGATACCTTGAGGGAAAAACGTACTTATGTCAAACATGGTGATGAATACACTCTGACTACTTATGGTGAAAAAGGGAAGCTTGAGTCACGTATTACCTTTAAACGTCTAAGTAAATCTGATACAGACAAACGTTGGAATGATTATGAAGACGCTGTCAAGGATTATAAGAAAGAGCTGAAGTCTTATAGTGATCAATATGATAACTACAAGGATTACTTTGATTATGGTTATGGCTATAGTGACGACTATGGTAGCGATTCAAAATCAAGCTCTAGTGGTAGCAGTAGCAGTAAAAAGAGCGTTGATAGAATTTAACATTCATAAGTTTAATAAAGCAGTATCAGGCTTAAAGTCAGGTACTGTTTTTTCTTTTTATGAAAATGGTCAAATAGATTTTTGGCATTTTTCTGCTAAAATAGGAGTATCAATGAAAAAAGGGACTTTTATGAACGAAACAGAATGGTTAGATTATTTCGAAACAATCAATAATTGCAAACTAATCGAAGAAGAAATTCAACAATCCAAAGCGAACAGCGAATTTATAGCCTCAGAGCCTGTGGCAGAGAATAGTCAGCCACAAGTTTAGATGAGTGAGCCAGTAACTGAATAAGTGACACCAGTTGTGGCATCTAAAAAAGTCTATATTAAGACTTATAAGGAATTTCTTAAAGAGACGGTTCACTATAAGGTTAATGCCGATAAAATCAATGTCCTTACCTATGATAAAAAAGGCAAACTTTCAGAAGAAAAAGTCTTTAAAGGTCTAACAAAAGAAGAGAAAAAACTGGATTACGACTATGAGCGTGATGATAGGGACGATAAAAAACTTTCATTTCTAGGTGAATATTAAAAGATCAAAAATCAGCTAGTCTGGTTTTTTTAGTGTCCAAAACGTGCTATAATAAGATGTTATATCATCAGTGTTAGCCCATTTGTTAACATATGAAAGGAAATTAAAATGACAAAAACATTCTACATCACAACACCTATCTACTATCCATCTGGTAAATTGCATATTGGTTCTGCCTATACTACCATTGCCTGTGACGTCTTGGCACGTTACAAACGGATGATGAACTATGATGTCTTCTACCTTACTGGGCTTGATGAACACGGCCAAAAGATTCAACAAAAAGCTGAAGAAGCAGGAATCACACCACAAGAGTATGTGGACGGTATGGCTGTTGGTGTTAAGGACCTCTGGCAACTTTTGGATATCTCATACGATAAATTCATCCGTACGACTGATGATTACCATGAAAAAGTTGTTGCTCAAGTTTTCGAGCGTCTCTTGGAACAAGGGGATATCTACCTTGGTGAATATTCAGGTTGGTACTCAGTGTCAGATGAAGAATTTTTCACCGAAAGTCAGTTGGCAGAAGTTTACCGTGATGAGCAAGGGAATGTCATTGGTGGTGTGGCTCCATCAGGACATGAAGTAGAGTTGGTTTCTGAAGAATCCTATTTTTTTAAACTCAGTAACTACGCAGACCGTTTGACTGCCTTCTTTAAAGAACACCCAGAATTTATCCAACCTGATGGTCGTATGAATGAAATGCTTAAAAACTTCATCGAGCCAGGCTTGGAAGACTTGGCGGTATCACGTACAACCTTCACTTGGGGAGTTAAAGTACCATCAGATCCAAAGCATGTTGTTTATGTGTGGATTGATGCCCTTATCAACTATATTACCGCCCTCGGTTATGGGCAGGATGAGCATGGTAATTTTGACCTTTTCTGGCAAAATGATGAAAACCATGAAATCATCCACATGATTGGTAAGGATATCCTTCGTTTCCACTCAATCTACTGGCCAATCATCTTGATGGCACTTGATTTACCATTACCTACACGTCTTGTTGCTCATGGTTGGTTTGTCATGAAAGACGGTAAGATGTCCAAGTCTAAAGGAAACGTCATCTATCCAGAAATGTTGGTAGAGCGCTTCGGTCTTGATCCACTTCGTTACTACCTCATGCGTAGTCTTCCAGTTGGTTCAGATGGTACCTTCACACCAGAAGACTATGTGGCTCGCATCAACTATGAGTTGGCTAATGATCTAGGAAACCTCCTCAACCGTACAGTTGCTATGATTAACAAGTATTTCGGTGGTCAAGTGCCTGTCTATGTTGAGAATGTTACAGACTTTGATGCTGATTTGGCTAAGGTTGTGGCTGAAAATATTGAAGAGTTCCACAAACAAATGAATGCTGTAGATTTCCCACGTGCCTTGGATGCCGTTTGGAACATCATTTCACGTACCAATAAGTATATTGATGAAACAGCTCCTTGGGTCCTTGCCAAAGAAGATGGTGACAAGGAACAATTGGCAGCAGTGATGGCTCACTTGGCGGCTAGCCTTCGTGTGGTAGCTCACCTCGTCCAACCATTCATGATGACCACTTCAAATGCCATCATGGAACAGCTCGGATTGCCAGTGGTATTTGACCTTGAAAATCTTGAACTTTCAGGTTTCCCAGAAAATGTTACAGTTATTCCAAAAGGAACTCCAATCTTCCCACGTCTTGACATGGACGAAGAAATTGCCTACATCCAATCTCAAATGAACGCAGGCAAACCACAAGAAAAAGAATGGAACCCCGAAGAAGTCGAACTTAAATCTGAAAAAGACCAAATCAAATTTGAAGACTTTGACAAGGTTGAAATCCGTGTTGCTGAAGTTAAAGAAGTCGAAAAAGTGGAAGGTTCAGACAAATTACTTCGCTTCCGTCTTGATGCTGGCGATGGTGAAGACCGTCAAATCCTCTCAGGTATCGCTAAATTCTATCCAAACGAACAAGAATTGGTCGGTAAGAAACTTCAAGTTGTGGCGAACCTCAAACCACGTAAGATGATGAAGAAATATGTCAGCCAAGGTATGATTCTTTCTGCTGAACATGACGGTAAACTCACTGTCTTGACAGTAGATCCATCTGTTCCAAACGGAAGTGTGATTGGGTAACAGTAATTCTGTTTTATAGTATTTCCTTAAGTGGGAGTGGGAAAACGAATTGATTTTGAATGATAAGTCTTCTGTTCCTTTCCTTATTTTGATTTCGCCGTATCCCCCTACTCACCTAAGAGTAATCAAAACAAGATATTTTTAACATTAAAACGAGTTCAGTCGAACTCGTTTTTTTATGCACTATATTTCAATAAATGTTTAATCTGTTCTACGCTTCCATCAGGTCCATAGGTATTAGGGGATCTGTCTAGTTTACTAATAGCATCAAGGTCTCCTTAGTGGTGGGGTAGTAAGCTATCTCGGATTTCTTCGATAAATGCTTGAATAATTGTAGATTGTTTTTGTTTATTGTTGGTTACAAAACCCAAAGTGTGCTTGGGACTATCCTTAAGTGGGATTAGGACAATCTGGTCCTTGATAAAACTGTTGACAATACCAAGGCCAGAAGCATAACTATCAGAGGAACATAGCAGATTCATGACACTGCCTCGGTCATTACTGTAGATAACTTGCTGGTCAGGCAGGACCTCCAGCGGATCCTCGTCGAAATGAATTCCAGAGCTTTCCTGACGAAAACGGACTTGTGGATATCCCTCTAAATCCTTGAGATTTAGAGATTTTTTCTTGGCTAAGGGATGTTGGCGTCCCAAGAAAATCTTGGTTTCAAAGTCTCCAAGTGATGTGAAAGTCAAATCCATGTGTTTGAAACTGCGCTCCAGGATGTGGACATTGTCTTCATCAAGGTAAATAATCCCCAAGTCACTTTCGAAACTCTCTACGCTTTTGAGAATCTTTCTAGTTGTTGTTTCAATTAATTGAAATTCTTGATAATCACTACGAAAGCGTTTGGCAATATGAGCCATAGGAAGTGACAAAAAATCATAGTGGTGACTGGCAATAGTGAACGATTTCTTAAAGGACTTGCGATAGCGTCCTTCTAGTAGATCCAGCTCTCCAAGGATACGTTTGGCGTATTTGAGAAAGTCATGGCCATCATCAGTCAGTTTGGCTCCAGTATTGGAGCGCTCAAAGAGTAGAACTCCCAGTTCTTCCTCTAAATCACGAATGGATGCTGAAAGATTGGGTTGTGTCAAAAAGAGCTTCTTAGCAGCCTTACTAAATGAGCCTGTTTCAGAGATAGTCTGAACATAGCGACATTGTTGAAAATTCATAAGCATCCCCTTTTTAAAATATGATTGTGACCTATATTATAACAAAATGAGAAGTCTAATATCAGTAAAATCCTGATAGGAATAGATGAAGATCTGATATGAAATTTTTATAAAGTCAGGTCTTATAGGAGTACTGATGGAATGCTGTATAAAGTGTCAGTTGCTAAGACGTCTAATGGCTTCCAATTTTTAGGTCGAATGAGGAAGAGTACTATGGTAATCAGTAGTAACCAGAGAATGAAATACCAGATACTTGTAGCTGGAGTAGCCTGTGTCGCTTGTGACAGAAGAAAACTAGTAAAAATAACCCAAAAGTGCAGAACAATAGTCCATCAGAGGCTGCCAGTACGTAGATGAATAGTGGCAAAGAATATACCGATAGCCGAGGTATAGTAAACTTGAACCAAAGTTGCTTCTAAAGGTTGGTGGGTGAGATTTTCTAGATGAGCCAATCAAAAAAATAAGGATGATAAGAAGACGCCTTCTAAAACATGTTTTGAAGATCTAACACCATTTTGGAAGGCGAGTTTACGGAGGAGTCCATAGAGACTACTTTTTTTAATGGAGAGGGAAAGAATATAAAGCAGTCCTGTAAATAGATCTATCAGAAGGTGGACTAACCTTTTTTGATAGGTGTTATGTTTTGAGAGTGGCTATCTTAGCTGCTACTCTTCTAGAAAATAGTATTTTGTACGCAGTGTGACGTTTTGCACAAAAAGCGAGAGTGAAAGCTTTATTAGATTAACTGACTATTAATCTCGGGATACTTTGAATCTAGAGACCATTTTGGATCAACACGGTTTTGTATTTGTTGGTATTGAACTGTACCTAGGGAAATGGTGGTTCAATGTTAGTAAATAAGGATTTTGGATGGTAATTATCCAAATCTAAAAATTGTTTTATCTTGTTATTGACTAAAGGAAGTAAGTCCTTGATGAGAGTTAGGAACTAGAGGGTAAGAAACATATTGGGATGGTGTTTCAGAGACGGAATTTGACTAGGTGTTTGTGAGAGCATCTGTCTATGCTACATTGACTATTTTCAATGGTTGTATGGGATAGAGACTGTTTTTGGCTTTTAATTTCAGGGTGGATTGGGGGATTTTTCCTGAGAAATCGAGATTGTTGAAAAGAGATCAAAGGATTGAGCGTCACTTGGATCCCAAGGTAAGCAATACACCTATAAACCTAAGTTTCCATACAGCAGGGAGCAAGTTTCAGTTTAAATGGGGGAAGAATCTAGAGTAATCTAGATGTTTTTTTATTTTGTGAATTCTTTTACGAATAAGTAAGAGAGTACACGAAGGAGAGAGTCATGTTAATTGCAAAAAATACGGAAGGAAAATTGGTTTCAGCTCTAGAAACCAGTTTGCAACGTAAAGAACCCTATAGCTGTCCTGGTTGCCAGGGAGTTGTCCTATTGAGGCATGGCCAGGTAATGTGTCCACATTTTGCTCACAAGTCTTTGCAAGATTGTCAGTTCTTCTCAGAGAATGAATCGGCCCAACATTTATCCCTTAAGGCAGCCTTATATAAATCTTTGGTTAATCATGGTGAAAAAGTAAGTATTGAAAAGGTTTTGTTCGAGATGGGGCAAATTGCAGATTTATTTGTTGGAGATTCCTTAGCCTTGGAAGTTCAGTGTTCTCGGTTATCCCAGCAACGTTTGAGAGAAAGGACATGTGCCTATCACCAAGCAGGTTACGAAGTGCGTTGGCTTTTGGGTGAGGAACTCTGGTTGAATGGTCGTTTAACAGATTTACAGCGGGACTTTCTCTATTTTACGGCTAAGATAGGATTTCACCTGTGGGAGCTTGATTGGAAGCGAGAGGAAATTAGACTTAAGTATCTCATCTATGAGGATATTTTTGGGAAAGTCTATTATTTAACTAAGGCCTGGCCGTTAACCGAAAATCTCATGACAGTTCTACGTTTTCCTTATCAAGTAGAGAAGGGTGAGACCTATAAAGTTACTCAGCGAAAGAAGGTCTCACATGTGATTCAACGAGAATTAATGGGGAAAAATCCAAGGTGGCTGAGAAGGCAGGAAGAAGCCTATCTTAAGGGAATGAATTTGTTATGTCTATCTGATCAGGATTTTTTTCCACAAGTGAGATTTCCTGAATCTAAGCAAGGATTTGTCCAAATTAGATTATCTATTGATGATTTTAAAAAGCTTTTCATGCAATATTATCGAAAAAGACATTTTTCTTACAAGCAAACCCTCTACCCTCCCACCTTTTATGCTAAAATAGTAAAGAATAGACACAATTAAGGAGAATATTATGTCAGACAATCGTACTCATTTAGACGAGAAATACACATGGGATTTGACGACCATTTTTGCGACAGATGCAGATTGGGAAACTGAATATGAAAGCACTGTTCAGGATTTGAAGAAGGTTAGTGCTTATGCAGGTCATCTCTTGGATTCTGCTAAGAACTTGCTTGAGGCAACAGAACTTTATATGAGCCTTATGCGTCGTTTGGAGAAAATATACGTTTATGCGTCAATGAAAAATGACCAAGATACAACGGTAGGTCTTTACCAAGAATACCAAGCCAAAGCCTCAAACCTTTACTCACAGTTGAGTGGAGCCTTTGCTTACTTTGAGCCTGAATTTATGGCCTTGGATGCTAAGAAATTAGCTGAATTTAAAGAACAAGAGCCAGGTCTTGGGCTTTATGACCACTATTTCGAACGTCTTTTGGCAAACAAGGACCACGTTCTTTCTCAAGAAGCAGAAGAACTCTTGGCAGCAGCTGGTGATATTTTCAATGGTCCAACGGATACCTTCAACGTCTTGGATAATGCTGATATCCTCTTCCCATGGGTATCGGATGGTCAAGGGGATGTGATTGAGTTGACACATGGTAATTTTATCACCCTCATGGAATCTAAGGACCGTGACATTCGTAAGGGAGCTTATGAAGCGATGTACGGTACTTACGAGCAGTTCCAACATACCTATGCACAAACACTCCAAGGTGTTGTTAAGGTTCACAATTACCAAGCCAAAGTTCGTCACTATAATTCGGCACGTCATGCAGCACTTGCGGCTAACTTTATTCCAGAAAGTGTTTATGACTCTCTCTTGGAATCAGTGAACAAGCATTTGCCACTTTTGCACCGTTACCTTGATTTGCGTAAGAAGGTCTTGGGGCTTGACGAGCTTAAGATGTATGACGTTTATACACCACTTTCTGAGACTGAAACTGCTCTTACTTATGAAGAATCCCTCAAGAAAGCAGAAGAAGTCTTGGCAATCTTTGGTGAAGAGTATAGTAAAGGGGTTCATGCAGCCTTTACGGAACGTTGGATTGACGTTCACCCTAACAAAGGAAAACGTTCAGGGGCCTACTCAGGTGGTGCCTATGATACCAATGCTTTCATGCTTTTGAACTGGCAAGACACTTTGGACAATCTCTTTACCTTGGTTCACGAGACTGGCCACAGTTTGCATTCAACTTTTACACGTCAGACTCAACCATATGTTTACGGAGATTACCCAATTTTCTTGGCGGAAATTGCGTCTACAACCAATGAGAATATCTTGACGGAAACGCTTCTTAAAGAAGTTAAAGATGACAAGACACGTTTTGCTATTCTTAATCACTATTTGGATGGTTTCAAGGGAACTGTCTTCCGTCAAACACAATTTGCTGAGTTTGAACATGCTATTCATGAAGCAGATGCATCTGGTCAAATCTTGACAGCAGAATTCATGAATAAGATTTATGCAGACCTCAATGAGAAATACTACAACCTTAAAGCTGAAGATAACTACGAAATTCAGTTTGAGTGGGAACGTATTCCGCATTTCTACATGAATTACTATGTCTACCAATACGCTACAGGGTTTGCG
>OKVV01000889.1_pt1 | contig 11806 bp, 15 predicted proteins | sample 1606871 | NCBI WGS metagenome assembly OKVV01 (sample SAMN03281011, study PRJEB24777) | human gut metagenome | isolation source: fecal sample PR176 from 1 month old male Indian infant, caesarean delivered... | place: Singapore | collected 2006-01-13
GATGTGTATAAGAGACAGCCACAATGTTACCCTACCCCTAAAAAGAGAAACATCTTCATGGATCTTCTTTCTAACATTTTTAACTCCCATAAAATCACTCCTTATCCTTTTCACAAACAGGATTATCAATAATTTTATGATCTTCTGTACTTTGTCTGGTCCATGTATTAACCAACAGAACAAAATGAAACACCAATAGAATTCCCCATGCTAATATCACTAACCAACCATCGGTTAAATGTAGCAACCATGTTACTACAGCAATAAGTACAATGAGCAGGACAGAATATTGAATAGTTTCTTTTATTCGTTCTTCTTTTGTTGTCGGATGGGAACCAGTAACAACAGATATTTTGCTTTTCATATAAAAACTTCCTTTTTACAATCCTAGAATCTCTTTTTTCTTCAACTCAAACTCTTCTTGTGTAATTATCCCTAAATCCAGTAACTCTTTTAGCTCTTTCAATTGTTGTACAGATGAATGTTCATTTGATTTTTCAACAGTAGTATCTTCTGTATAATCAACATTTGCAATAAAGCGTTCTAGGTTACTCGCTTGTGCCGACTCAAGAAAAACTTTTATTTCTTCTATAGAGCCATTTTCTAAATTTCGTAAAAATATTTTCCCTTCACTGCCAACTTCTTTTATAGTTGTGGTTGATTTAGTATCAACCTTACTTTTTCGTTTTCCAGCACTACCAATAATTGCTCCTGCTGGTCCTAATAGTGCCGCACCAGCAATAGTTTGTCCTGTCCTACCTTTTGTTTTAATATTACCTGTAGTTGTTGTTTCTTGGGTTATAGTGCTCCCATTCCACTCAAAACGCTCAAATTGATATTTAGTTGCATTTGGATCATATTTTTTGGAAACGTAAAAATAATCATTAATATCTCGTCTTAAAGTAATCGAATCTAATTGTTTCATAAATGGTTTTTTCACAGGCAAGACAATCTTTTGTTCTTTCTTGTTTTCTTGATGATTAGAAAGAGCGGTACTAGCTGCATTTTCAATTGGCTTCATCATATTACCAATGTTTTTACCAGCAATATCTTTGGATTTCAAATTATCTATTTGTTCTGACATGGCTTTTGTAGCTTTGTCTTTTACCTTATCAAACAGTCCCATTTTAAAAACTCCTCACTTTTTTCTTTTATTGTATCAGAAAATATTGTAAGAATAAAAAACATTTCAACAATAAAATCGTTTATTAACCGAAGATGTTATTTTTTAGAACAATAATATTGGGGGCAAAAAAGGGGCAAGAAAATGATAATTCATGATAATTAGTGCAATTATATTTTATCTAGAAACAGCGAAAATTATTGCTGTGATAGTAATAGATAGTCCATATACATTGGTTAAGTATTTTAAGCAGGAGTCTCCATGTGTCTGATTTTTTTTAATTAACTATTAGCTGATGAAAATCAGCTTTTTTTGTTGCCAAAAAGCAGAACTGCGACTTCTCTAAGTGAGTTCTTCTGAGGGGGTAGACAAACGCCCTTTTTTTATATCCTTCATTCAATAATAAATAAAAAAAGGGGCTGTGCCATAAGTCTCCTACAAGTGAAATCCGAACATGATATAGTATTGCTCTTGCGGTGCAGGGGTTCCTCGTCGCAAAAGTCAGAGGAATCTATCGCAATAGAATATGATACGGTTTCACTTGTTGGATGATGACTTATGGCATAACCTCTTGCTAAAAAGTAACTACTGGAATAGTTATCTGTCTAATCTCATATAAATTAGTGGATATGGATTGCCTTGTTCGTCAAACGCTGTTTTTTTATAAACTTCAAATCCCATGTGTTCATAAAAATCTTTTGCAAGCGGGTTTTGTTCATTCACTGCTAAATCATTAACCAAATATTTTTCTATGCCGTATGTAAGCAATTCTTTGCCTAACCCTTTTCCTCTTTCTTCGTTAGCAATAAAAAGCATTTCAAGATGTTGCTCCACGATCCCCATAAAGCCAACAGGTGCTTGATTTTCGTTTTCTATGAGAATTAAATAGGGGATTTCTTTTAATGCTTGTGGTACATACGTCTTGATTTCTTCTATTTCATGATCTGATAGAAAGAGATGCGTTGCTCTTACAGCACTTTCCCAAATGGTTAATAGCTGTTCTATCAATGGTGCCGTTCTTTCTTTTACCTCTATAATTTTCAAGTTCTTGACCTCCAAAACCTCCGATTTTTTTAATTATATCAAAGAAAAAAGATAAAAACGAAGTGCTGTATATCCAACAGATATACAGCACTTCATGACACGAATGAAGTTAGTTGCAGTCTGAGAACCACTACACCTATAAGCGAGGGGTTCTATTATTGTTTGTAGCAGATCGAATTAGATATAGTCTTCATGCCGAGGGCCATTCCTGCGGATCTCTTCTTGTTCTTCAGCGGATAATTCAGTGAAGATATCACTACCGTCTAAAAACGTGTTCCAATCTGTCCCCATCATCTCATGAAGTGTCTCTGGATCCTCGTCGGATAAACGATGGGAGGTCTCTCCATCCACCGTTTGTTGTTTCTCAGAGGAAGAAGTGTACTTGTGGCCAAAAAGTTTTTCCCACTCTGCTCGTAACTGTTCTAACATCGAAATCCCTCCTTTTTTTTTATTGTAGCACAAGGTCTTTAGAAAGGCGGTCCAAACGCTGGAAACAAAACCTGAATCGAAAAGCATCCCTCTGGTACCTCGCAAAAATTGTGCTATTCTAATAGTAGTTGGAACATTAAGCTGAAGACTTATCAAATAGCCGACAGCAAATGGGTGAGAAGAGGGATAAGATGGAAAAAATCACGCTAGTACACACGAATGATTTGCATTCACATCTGGAGCATTGGCCTAAGATCCGCCGTTATCTTAATCAACGGAAGCAAGAAGCAGATTCGAGTCAAGAAACAGTGATTTCTTTGGATCTAGGAGATTTTGTGGATCGGTGGCATCCATTGACTGAAGCAACGAACGGACAAGCCAATATTGAGCTGATGAACCAAGGACACTATGATGCAGTGACTATTGGCAACAATGAAGGTGTGGGAAATTCCAAAGAAGAGCTTCAGCATCTTTATGATCAAGCGAAGTTTCCTATCTTATTGGCGAACCTTTTCGATAAGAATGATTTGAAACCACCAAAATGGCGGCAGGATTACCAGATCATCGAAACGAATCAAGGGACGAAAGTCGGGCTGATTGCTTTTACGGCACCCTTTCCTTTGACCTATTCACCAAACGGCTGGGATATTCGTGAACCCTTGGAATTGCTGCCTTTATTGATCAATCATTTGCAGCCCCAAGTCGATATTTTAGTCTTGATGAGTCATTTGGGAATCAATGCAGATCGAGCGATCGCGGCTGAGTTTCCTCAGTTGGATGTGATTTTAGGCTCTCATACGCATCACTTATTCGAGACCGGCGAAATCGTCAATGGCGTACAATTGGCAGCAGCGGGGAAATTTGGCTTTTATATTGGTGAAGTAACGATTAAGTTAGATGATCAAGGGCAAACTATCGAGCGTTCTGCCCGAGTGATCCCTACAGAGCAGCTTTTAGCTTTTCCGCAAGATGAAGAAGAGATTGCTGGTTATCTTTCTATTGGTCATCGTTTGCTGAAAACGAAACAAGTCGCACAACTTCCGTGGGCGCTTCGTTGTGAAGGGAACGAAGATTCGATTATCCAAGAAGCATTGGCGGCGCTTTGTGTTAGAGGACAAACGGAAGCTGCTGTGTTGAATAGCGGTTTGTTTTTAGGTGATTTACCGGCAGGGCGCATCGACCAGGATCAACTGCATACCATCTTGCCTCATCCGATGCACTTGATTCGAGTGACATTGAAGGGAGCAGATGTGATCCGTTTTGTTTTAGAAATGGAAAAAAATCGGCGCTTTTTACGGAACTATCCAATTGTTGGGATGGGATTTCGTGGGAAAATATTTGGTGAACTGGTTTATAAGGGGATCTCTTATGATGCCATCAATCACCAAGTATTGTGGCAAAACAAAGTAATCAATCCGGTGGAAGAATACCAGATCACATTAGTGGATCATTATTTGTTTATTCCTTTTTTTCCCACGATCGAGATAGCCGGACGCTGTGAATTTTTATTTCCAGAATTTATTCGTACGGTCTTTGGCAGCTACTTAGCACATAAATATCCGATCCAGTAATGAAAAAGTCGGAGGGGAATCTGATACAAGCACGACTATCATTACGTATTAAAACAAGGTATAATAGACAACAGGTGGTGAAAAGATGACCGAAAAACAAACAATTACAGACGAGATCACTTCGGTACTCGAGGAGATCATCGAAGAACCAGAGAAACAGCCGCAAAAAGGCGAACTGGTTACGCTTGTTAATGAAGATGAATTATTGATCGGTACACGCCAATACAAATTGGTGGTAGATTATCGCGAAGGATTTGATCCCCAAAAATTGGGCGAACGGTACAGTGAAGTATTGGCTCGCTACGATTACATCGTAGGGGATTGGGGTTATGAACAGTTGCGTCTAAAAGGTTTTTTTGACAAAGACAATCGCAAAGCATTACCGGATCAGCGGATCGACATGCTAGAGGATTATTTATATGAATACTGTAATTTCGGTTGCGCTTATTTTGTAATTCAACGAGTTGGCGGCAAGAAAGAAAAGAGTACGACCCGACGCCGTAAAAAGAAACCAGCAGCTCAAAGCAATCAAACACGTCCGGCACACATCGATGAGAAACAAGAAGTTGTTTCTCAAAAACAGGTGAAGCCAACGATTAAAAATCGAAAACCAAAAGAAAAAAAGGCGCGATCGACAGAAACGACAGTGAAAAAAACAAATAAAAAAGAATTCACGATCCGTCAACGGGAAGAGTAATTTATGAAATATAAGGGATATTTGATTGATTTAGATGGCACGATCTATTTAGGGAAAGAGCCGATACCAGCAGGCAAACGCTTCGTTGAAGCTTTGCAGAAAAAGGAATTGCCTTTCCTTTTTGTCACAAATAATACGACCCGCAGTCCAGAAACAGTCGCACAACGATTAGCGGATGAATTCGCCATTCATGTGGCGCCTGCAACAATTTATACGGCAAGTTTGGCGACGATCGACTTTATGAAAGACCACGGTCGCGGCAATAAAGTCTTTGTGATCGGCGAAGCAGGATTGATCGACTTGATTTTAGCGGCCGGTTTTGAATGGGATGACCAAAATCCGGATTATGTCGTCGTTGGTTTAGACAATGATGTCACCTACGAAAAGTTTGTCTTAGCCACATTAGCGATTCAAAAAGGGGCTACCTTTATCGGCACCAATCCAGATAAAAATATCCCTACCGAACGGGGATTGTTACCTGGAGCCGGTTCTTTGATCGCAATGGTGGAGACTGCGACACAGACACCGCCGATTTTCATCGGTAAACCGGAAGCAATTATTATGGACAAAGCCGTGGCACACCTTGGTTTACCAAAAGAGGAAGTCATTATGGTGGGAGATAACTATGAGACGGATATTTGCTCGGGGATTCGGAATGGCATTGATTCCCTATTGGTACTATCCGGTTTTACACCGAAATCTGCTGTGCCTCGTTTACCGGAACCCCCAACTTATGTCATTGATTCCTTAGATGAATGGGATTTTGACCAATGAGAAAACAAGTATGGATCGAGCGGCTAGGGATGCTGTGTTTGTTTTTATTTCTGATCAGCTTAGCAATTACGGTAACGATCAATTTTCGCTGGCTATATCATTTTGATATTCAACAGTTGAATATTTTAGATTATACCGACATTTCAAAAGAAGAATTGATAAAAAATTATGGGTTGTTGCTGGATTTCTTGAACAATCCATTGAATACGACATTAGCTTTGCCAGATTTTCCGATGTCAGCGGCAGGAGCTGGACATTTCTATGATGTGAAGAAACTATTTTTATTAAACTATGGTGTACTGCTCGTAACGTTGATCCCCAGTTTCATGCTTCTTAGATCTTTTTGGAAAAATGATCAGCGCTGGCGGTTGTTGCGACCATTGCAGTGGGGGATGCTGCTGCCGATTTTCTTTGGTTTCTTGATGGCAATCGGGTTTGATCGATTTTTTGTGACGTTTCATGAGATTTTCTTCAATAATGACGATTGGCTTTTTGATCCAGTAACGGATCCCATCATCAATGTTCTGCCGGAGACGTTCTTCATGCACTGTTTTATTTTATTTTTTGTACTGATTGAACTGTTTTTCTTTGTGATTTACTGGTGGGCAAAACAAAGTCAAAAAAAGACTATTTCATAAGTGAGAAAAGACCTAGAGGATAGCGGGAACGTCAGTCATACTGGCGTTCCTTGCTAGTATCGCGTAACGATTTACACGGTAGTCCCTTCAGGTGTTTCAGACTTGTGGGATAGTCTTTTTTCGATAGTAGCTGATTTTTACAAGTTTATTGAGTGATGTAATGAGACTTGCTTGGATGCTGGTGCGCCAAACGACTAGCTGCCGAAGCTGCGATTGCACCTACAATATCATCTAAGAATGTATGGACCCGGGGGCCTTCATGACTGTTTAATTCTTTTAAAATACCTGGCTTCACTTTATCGATGTAGCCATAGTTGGTGAAACCGATCGAACCGTAGACATTGACAATGGAAAGTGCCAAAATCTCATCAATACCATACAACCCTTCATCATCTTTGACGATTTCCTGCAATGGATGCAAAAGGCTGTTTTCTTCTGCCAATATATCTAACTGGATACCAGTCAAAATCGTGTTGTGAACCTCACGTTTACTGAGGACTGCGTTCACACTTTCAATGCACATATCTAATGTAATACCTTCGATATAATCTTTTTGTAAAAATAAAACAAGTTCGCCGATATCCTGAAGTGATACGCCGCGCTCTGAAAGTAGTTCTCTTGCCTTATCTTCAAGTGTTTTATTCTCTAATACCATGTGATTCCCTCCAATTCTTTTTTCTTACTTCTATCCTATCTTATCTTGCCCGTGGAATCAAAAAATACCGACGAACAGCAACGTAGTCGTTTCTGAACTGTATGAAAAAAAGTCGCAGAGAAATCCTGCGACCGTTCTTTTTATAGCTTTTTTCCTTTTTTATACTAGCTCTTTTTTAAGCTGTTTTTTAATATAGTAGTTTTTGCTTTTTTTGGTTTTTTTAATATAGTAGTTTTTGCTTTTTTGGTAAGTAGCTTTTTTTGCAATTGTTGTTTTGCGGCAACTGCCCAAGGGTGGGCCACTAGCAAATCACCAGCAAACAGCCAGTCAAGATAACATAATGCTGCCGCTTCTAAAGAGTTATCAAGTGCAGCCAGTAGCTCCTCTAAAAAAGGTGCCGCATCTGCGCGATCCCATTCGATTTTATCTGCTAGGAAAACAATGAGATCCAGCTTTGAAAAATTTTCCTTAAGTGTCGTGTGGCAGGTAATGGCAGACAAAATCTCAGGGTCAGTGATCCCAAAGAGCTCTTTTGCCAAAGTAGCCGATTGTTTTTGATGCAGCAATAATGGTACTTTTCTTTCTTCCGGCACTATCTCCAAACCGTAATATTCTTGAAATGCGAGACGTTCATCATTGGGAATGACCACGCTGATATCATGAAACAATCCAGCAATCGTTGCTTTCTGGCAGTCGCCACCGAAACGTTTGGCAAGTTGCTCAGCGGCATTGGCTACTTCGAGATGATGTTGGACAGTCGATACTTGGTCAAAGGCTTCTAAGTAAACACGCATTTGGTTTGCAAGGGACGCATCAGGTAAATCAATTTTATACCGACTCAGCATGGTCTACTCCTTGAACAAACTAGTGCTGTGGGCAGGTTGTGTCCGGTTTTTAGGATCAATGTAATGAAGCGCATTGTTGACGGCAGTGGGGGCTTCCCCGAAACCAGTAGCAATCAAATCTACTTTGCCATCGTATAAGACCACATCCCCGCAAGCGTAGATTCCTGGAATGGATGTCCGCATATCTGATGTAACGAATACGCCTTGTCGAGTGCTTTTTAGTCCCCACTCTTTAATGTTCAAAGTCGAAGAAAAACCGTAATTAACGATCAAAGAGTCCACTTGCAAGGAAACAGATTCATCTCCTTTGACTTGCTGCAAAGCAATTTCAGTTAGACGTTTTTCTCCACTGATATCCTGGATAACATAGGGAGTTAGAATGTTGACAGAAGAAGTACGCAGTTTGTTGACACTATGTTCATGCGCTCGAAATTCTGGGCGACGATGGATCAAATAAACTTCACTAGCGATTGGTTCAAGCATGAGCGCCCAGTCAATCGCTGAATCGCCACCCCCAGCGATAGCAACTTTGCGGCCCGCATACTTCATCAAGTCAGTTACGAAATAGTCGAGTCCATTGCCTTCAAAACGTTCACTGTCGGGTATAGACAGTTTTCTTGGCTGGAAGGAACCATTGCCTAAGGCTAAAATCACTGCTTTGGAATAGTGATTGCCTTTATCTGTGATCAGTTCTAGGTAGTCTTCGTGCTTTTCGATCTGTAAGACGGTTTCCTCCAAACAGTATTGATGATTGAAGGTAGTCAGTTGCTTTTCAAGATTTTGAACCAATTCACCGGCTTTGATCTTTGGATAACCCGGAATATCATATATATATTTCTCAGGATAGAGCGTGGCCAATTGGCCGCCTAGCTGAGGCAGACTGTCGATCAGTTTGGTTTTTGCGTTGCGCATACCGGCGTAGAAGGCAGAGAACATGCCGCTCGGCCCAGCACCAACGATGGTAATATCATATATCTCCATAGTGCATCTCCCTCTGTTGATTGATTATTCTACAGTATCACCTGGACGAATAGCTTCATTATAGCAAAAATTGTCTTAACTAGCATTTTTTCATTTTTCTGCTATCATTGTTTTAGTATTTAGTATAAACAAGGAGGCGTTAAGTGTGTCTGAATTTCCACAGCTACATTTAAAAGAAACAGGTCATAAAGCAGTTATCAAAACGAATCGGGGAGATATCACAGTAGTGCTCTTTCCAGAATTGGCCCCAAAAACCGTGAAAAACTTCGTCGAACTTGCCCAAAAAGGATATTACGACGGTATCATTTTCCACCGCGTTATTCCTGATTTTATGATTCAAGGCGGCGATCCTACCGGTACTGGTATGGGTGGCGAAAGTATTTACGGGGGCAGCTTCGAAGATGAGTTTTCAAAAGAGCTCTTCAATCTTCGCGGAGCATTATCAATGGCTAATGCCGGCCCAAATACAAACGGCAGCCAATTCTTTATTGTCAACAATCAAAACGTACCAGCGAATATGCTTGGTCAATTAGAGGGAGCAGGTTATCCTTCCGAAGTGATCGAAGCATATCAACAAGGTGGAACGCCATGGTTAGACTTCCGTCACACTGTTTTTGGTCATGTTGTAGATGGCATGGATGTAGTGGACGAAATCGCAAACGTTCAACGAGGACCGCAAGACCGTCCTGTTCATGATGTTGTGATCGAAACAATTGAAATCAGTGCATAAAAAAGAACCCCGCGGGGTTCTTTTTTATTGTTTCAGTTCTGTGAATGCAGCAGCAATTTGCAGGAGACCTTTTTGCAGCGTTTCTCGAGGACAAGCCAAGTTGATCCGCATATGTTGCGTTCCGGATGGGCCAAAGTTGATACCTGGATTCAAGACCACTTTTGCTTCTTTGATCAATTTGCGTTGTAACTCTCGGTCAGAAAGACCGTAGGCAGAGAAGTCTAGCCACATAAGATAGGTGCCTTCTGGCTTTTGAAACTTGATTTCAGGTAATTTTTCTACCAAAAACTCACAGGTCCATTCGATATTGGCTGAAAGATAGTTAAGCAATTCATCCAGCCATGCTTCTGACTCTCGATAGGCTGCTTCTGTTGCTACAATACCGAATGTATTGATTTCACTTTGAACATTTTTTTCTTGAACAGTTATGAATTGTTTTTTCAAATCCGGATTTTTGATAAAGATCATTGAATTTTTGATGCCGGCCAAGTTGAATGTTTTGGTTGCTGAAGTTAAAACAATGGAGAAATCAGCAAAAACAGGATCAACTGTCTGAAATGAAACAAATGTATTCGGAGCAAAAACGATGTCTTGATGGATTTCATCGCTGACCACGAGAACATGATGTTTTTGACAGATCGACCCAATTGTTTGCAGCTCCTCTTTTGTCCACACACGACCACCAGGATTGTGTGGATTACACAAAATCATCAGTTTGACATGGTTATCTACAATAGCAGATTCCATTGCAACGGAATCGATTTCGAAATGCCCGTTTTTTTCGATCAACGGGTTGCGCACAAGTTGACGCTGATTTTTTTCAACAACGTCAGCAAATGGTGGGTACACTGGATCATGAATCATTACACTGTCGCCTTCATTGGTATAGCTCTGCACAGCTAATGCGAGACTAGGGACAACACCACTGTTGAACAAAATCTCCTCTTTTTGTAGCGAGTAGTTGTGTTTTCGTTCTTGCCAAGAAATGATTGCTTCGTACAAACTTTCAGGGAAAACAGTATAGCCGTAAATTCCTTGATCAATCACTTGCTGCAGGGCATTCTTGACCGGCTTAGGTGCCAAAAAATCCATGTCGGCTACCCATAACGGCAGTAAACCTTCTTCCTTATAGGTCGTAGCAATACTGTCCCACTTTACACTATTGGTATTTAACCGTGAATGGACATTGTCAAAATTCGTCATATGTACCCCTCCTAGATCGTTTTTTTCTACTACTTCAAATCTAACACTAGTTCAAGTATAATAAAAGATGAAAAGAGAGGAAATCATATGGACTATCAAATCGGAACTATTATTGACGGAACGGTCACAGGTATACAACCATACGGCGCCTTTGTGTCGCTCGATAAAGAAACACAAGGCTTGATCCATGTTTCTGAGATCCAGTCTGGATACACGAAGAATATTCATGATGTTTTGCAAGTGGGCCAGGAGGTGCGCGTACAGATTATCGATATCGATGAATATAGCCAAAAAATCAGTCTGTCCCGCAGAACATTAGAACAAAAATTTGTTCAGCTTCCTTATAAGCGCAAAAGGTATTTTACGAATAAAAACAAACGAATCGGTTTTCGGACGATTGCTGAAGCCTTACCAAAGTGGACAGCAGAAGCCAAAGAGATGCTGGAAAAAGAAAACGGAAAGAGATAATCGTGCATATTTTCTGAAAATGTGCTAAAATTGATTTACAATCAGTTGAATAACCGAGGTGGGTATTTTGGGATCCAAAAAAGTGGCAGGAACAGTTATGATGCACTTGGCAAATGGCTCGAAAAAGTTTTTGATGCAGACGCACGAAGGTACCGCAGAACTGGCATCTACAGACTTCTCTGAAGATAAGACCGGTCTAGCAAATATTTTACAATTGTTTAAAGACAGTATTCATTTAGACGTGACAGCGATCGATCTTGTTGAATTAACCAATGGATCGATTGATGCTGAGAATATTCCACTTTTTGTTTTTGAAACCCAAGAATCAGGACAAGACAAACAACTACCTGATGGTTATGCGTGGGAAGAACCGAATGTTTTCAGACAAATTATTGAAGATTACAAAATAGAAGGTATGCCATTCTTCTAATCAAATGGATAGAAGACAACTACATAAAAAAGCCGTTGATACGGCTTTTTTTCTTTTCAGAAAATTTATTGGAGAAAAACAGAAAATATGCTTGACCCTCAGAGAGAATAATGGTAAATTTATCAACGTTGGCAAAACACACCGACAGTCAAAACCTTTCAAAAAAACTTTTTGAAAAAAGGGCTTGACCAAAACGGAAACAGATGATATTATAACGA
>OKVV01000893.1_pt1 | contig 11708 bp, 13 predicted proteins | sample 1606871 | NCBI WGS metagenome assembly OKVV01 (sample SAMN03281011, study PRJEB24777) | human gut metagenome | isolation source: fecal sample PR176 from 1 month old male Indian infant, caesarean delivered... | place: Singapore | collected 2006-01-13
AAAAGACGAGAATTTCGAATATAAAAATATATATTGCAGAGATGGGGCAAGCTATATAAAATTCAATTAATATGTGGAGGTTTAAAGCGTAAATGAATTACTTGTTATTGATTGAGGCGAATAATTTTGATTTAGTAAAATCTAAAGTATTTAGCTTTTTAGAAAATAATTTAGATTTCATAGTTAAAAAAGGTATTAAAGCTTTAATTGTCATATTTTTAATGTTTATAACAATTAAAATAGGAAATAGAGCAATAAAAAAGTTTGTTGAAAGACAAATAAAAAATCCAAATTCCAAATTAACTATGAATCCACAGAAAGCTAAAACTGTTGGTGCTGTAATGCATAGTATATTAAAATATACAGTTTATTTTGTTGGTATAGCAATTTTACTTGCTGACCTATTTAGTGGTATATCATTAACCTTTGCAGGTATTGGTGGATTTGCTGTAGGTTTTGGAGCGCAGGCTTTAGTTAAAGACCTTATAAATGGATTCTTTATATTATTTGAAGATCAATATGGGGTTGGGGATTATGTTACTATAGGAAACTTTAGTGGAATAATAGAAAACATAGGTATAAGAACTACAGTACTTAAAGATTTTAATGGTGATTTACACCTAATTCCTAATGGTTCAGTAAATATAGTAACAAATCATTCAAGGACCAATATGAGATTTATGGTAGACGTATCAATAGCATATGAAGAAGATATAGATAATGCAATAAAAGTAATTGAAGAAGTAAGTAAGGAATTTGAAAATACTCATGAAGAAGTTGTTACTCCAATTGATGTATGGGGAGTTACAGAACTTGGTGCTTCAGGTATTAATATAAGAACAGTTGGATTTAGTACTCCAATGTCACAATGGTCAATGGAAAGAAAGCTTAGAAAAGCAATAAAAGAAGCTTTAGATGCTGCTAATATAGAAATACCTTATAACAAATTGGATATAATTATGAATAAAGAAGCTAATTAAAGGAGGAATAGACTTGGTAGAAAATTTTGATTTAGGCGATATAGTTGAAATGAAAAAACAACATCCTTGTGGAGAAAAAAATTTCGAAGTAACAAGAGTTGGGGCAGATGTTAAGATAAAATGTGTCGGATGTGGAAGAATAATCATGTTACCAAGAAATAAGTTCCAAAAAGGAGCAAAAAAAATAGTGCAAAAAGCAAAAAATTAATAAAAATCCTTGAAAAAGTAAATATGTAATGTTAAAATTAGAAATTGAAATCCCTGCTGTGCAAAGCACAGCCGTTAGTCCGAGGGGAGGAGGTGAAAATGATGAGAAAGTACGAAGCTATATTCATACAACACCCATCACTTGACGAAGAAGTTACTAAAGCTAACATCGAAAAGTTCAAAGGTGTAATAGAAAATGGTGGAGGAACTGTAGAAAACGTTGATGTTTGGGGTAAGAGAAAACTTGCTTACGAAATAGAAAAAGTTAACGAAGGATTCTATACTTTAGTAGAATTCACTGCAGACCCAGAATTACCAAGAGAATTAGAAAGAATATTCAGAATCACTGACGGTGTTATGAGACACATCGTAGTAAGAAAAGAAGCGTAAGAGAGGTGATATTGTAATGAACAAAGTTATACTTTTAGGTAGACTTACAAGAGATCCTGAATTAAGATTTGCAGCTGGAAGTGGTAACGCAGTTACTAGATTCTCAATTGCAGTTACAAGACAATTCAAGAGAGATGAAGCTGATTTCATCAATTGCGTAGCTTTTGGTAAAACAGCTGAGACAATAGCACAATATCTTACAAAAGGTGGTCAAATTGCAATCACTGGTAACATCAGAACTGGTAGTTATGATGCACAAGATGGTTCAAAGAGATACACTACTGATGTAGTTGTAGAAAGCTTTGAATTCGTAGGTGGAGGCAAAGGCCAAAACGCTGGTCCAGATAATGGATTTGGCGGAAATTCTGATTATTCAAAGCCATCAAATGATTCATTTGGTGGATTTGATGATGACATGACTCCTGTAGATGATGGAGATATGCCGTTTTAATTTATCGAGGTAAGGAGGGAAAATCATGAGAGAAAACAACAACAGAAGATCTGGCGGAAGAATGAGAAGATCTAAGAGAAAAGTATGTGCTTTCTGTGTTGACAAAGCTGATTCAATAGATTACAAAGATGTAGCTAAGTTAAGAAAGTATGTTACTGAAAGAGGAAAGATACTTCCAAGAAGAATTTCAGGAACATGTGCTAAGCACCAAAGACAATTAACAGAAGCAATAAAGAGAGCTAGAAACGTAGCTTTATTACCATTCACAACTGAATAGTAATAGTTAAATGAAGCATAATAGAAATTATATTTCTATTATGCTTCTTATTTTTTTGGAAAAAACTCTCATCGCCTTGCATTAATATTAGAAAAAAATTAAAATATACATACAAGGGTATTTAAGAGGTGAGGGTATGAAGAAAAAAGATTTAAATATTATGGGAAATGTAAAGATCATAGAAAGTTTAAAAGCTCAATTAATAAGAGTTATAGGAGATTTTTATACGTTATTAACAAGAGGTGGCAATGTTGCAGAAGAGGCCATCGTTGAATGTATATCAGGAGCCATAATAATCTTATACGTACTAGGAGATAAGCTAGGATATTCATTACCTGAAATAGATCATGAGATGAAAAAGAAACTTGATAGAGGAATAAGAGCTGAAGATGAAGTAGAAAAAGAAGGTAGAAGTTTAAGTAAGCTTAAGGAGTATATTTCAAACAGAAGAGACTAATAATTAAATAGGAGGCGTTTTATGGAGGTAGGATTATTAATAAAGAAACTCATAAAGCCAATTGGATTAATATTAGCCTCTGTAATATTTTTTTCCTTAGGATATAGCCAGATTGGATTATTATTTGCAATAATATATTTTATAGATAACTTTTATCAGCTAAATAATTATTGGAAAAAAGAAGAAAACATAAACCAATTTACTAAAGATATAAATAAGGCTATAGAATGTAATGTAGCAAGCACCATATTACCAATAGCACTAATAGCAGAGAGCGGTAATATAATGTGGCACAATGATATATTTGATGAATTGAAATCGGGAAAGAATTTTGCTGGGGAAAATATTTTAAGTATCGCTAGAGGTCTTAATCTTAAGAAAATACTAGAATCAGATAAAGATTTACATCAAAGATTAAAGCTAAATGGTAGGCTATATGATGTATATAGTAAAGAGATATTTAGAAATAAGAAAAGATTATTTTTAGTATATTTTAATGATATTAGTGAATTTATAGGATTAGATACAACTAAAGAGAGCATAATGCTTATAGAGGTAGATAATTTTAATGAAGCATTAGATACAACTGATGATGCTAATAAACCTTTAGTAATAGCAGAAATAGATAGAGAAATAAATTCTTATGCACATAGATTAGAAGCTATGGTAAAAAAATATGAAAATAATATGTATGTACTATCAATACAGGATAAATACATAGATGAAGAAATAAATGATAATTTCTCAATACTAGACAAAATTTCTAATATCAATAAAGGAAATAAGCTAGAAATAACACTTAGTATTGGTGTTGGTAGAGGCGGTATGTCCCCTGAAGAAAATCATAATTTTGCTGTTGTTGCAAAAGAACTTTCTTTAGGTAGAGGTGGAGATCAGGCTGTTATAAAGAGTGGTGAGGGAATAAAAATCTTTGGTGGTAATACTAAAGAGATTGAAAAAAGAACCAGAGTAAGAGCAAGAGTTGTATCTCATGCACTAAAGGAACTTATTTACGAGAGTAGCAAAGTATATATTATGGGACATAAAAATCCTGATATGGATTGTTTCGGATCATCTGTTGGTATGGCAAGTGTTATTAAACAACTTGGTAAACCTTGCAGCATAGTATTAGATGATGATACTAGTGCAATAGAATATTATCTAAATGAATTGAAAAGAGATTCAAAATATGCTAATCTAGTTGAAACATCAGAAGCTGTAAAAAAAGAAATGGATGATGAAGCATTATTTATTATAGTTGATGTACACAATAGGAATTATGTTAATAATTTAAAGCTTGTTGAACAAGCAAAGAGAAAAGTTATAATAGATCATCATAGAAGAAGTGCAGATATAATAGAGGATACTCTTTTAAACTATATAGAAGTTTATGCATCATCTACTTCAGAGATGGTAACAGAAATAATTCAATACATGGTTGAAAGACCAAATCTTACTGAATTAGAGGCAGAAGGATTACTTGCTGGTATTTACATGGATACTAAAGGCTTCTCATTTAAAACTGGAGTAAGAACTTTTGAAGCTGCTTCATTTTTAAGAAAATCAGGTGCAGAAACAACTGAAGTTAAAAAAATGTTTACTGATAACCTCACTGATTTTATACAAATTTCGGATATAATAAAATCTGCTGAAATAGAAAATCAAATTGCTATAGCAGTTTGTCCAGACACAGTTAAAGATACTGTTATAATTGCAAAATCAGCAGATGAATTACTTAATATATCAGGTATTTTAGCTAGCTTTGTTTTAGCCGACATTGATGGTAGTATATATATAAGTGCAAGATCAATTGGTGAGATCAATGTTCAAATTGTATTAGAAGCACTTGGCGGTGGAGGTCATATGAATATGGCAGGTGCTAAAATATCTAATGAACCTATTGAAAAGGTCGTAGAAGACCTAAAAGACGCAATGAAAAAATACTTAAGGGTGGGTGAATAAAATGAAAGTTATTTTATTAAAGGATGTTAAAAAATTAGGAAAAGCAGGAGATGTAATAAATGCATCAGACGGATATGCAAGAAACTTCTTATTCCCAAAGGGATTAGCAAAAGAAGCTACAGACAACAATATGCATATATTAAACAATCAAAAGGAAAACGAAAGAAAGAAAAAGCTTGCTGAATTAGAAGCAGCTCAAAAGTTAGCTTCAGAATTAAAAGGCAAGGAAATAAAAATCACTGGAAAAACTGGAGATAACGGAAAGTTATTTGGAGCAATAACAAGTAAAGATGTTGCAAAGAAGATAAAAGAACTATACAAGGTAGAAATAGATAAGAAGAAAATTGTTATGGAAACAATAAAAGTAGCTGGAGGATATGAAATAGAAGTTAAATTATATCCAGAAGTTTCAACAAAAATGAAGGTTATTATTGTTCCACAAGCGTAGGGAGGAAAAGACTTGAAGTTACGTGAGGAAATAAGCTTCTTACAGGACATAATAAACGGTGACTTACCTCAAGAATCTCAAATTAATGTTTTATTTGATATACTAAAAAATGTATTAGATGAAGGGGCTATAAGAGCTAGAACTGTAAGATTTAAATTAAAAAATTATGTTAGTTCAAAGAAAGTTACAGAAAGAGCATATGCATTAAATATGATAGCTTCTGATGGTGCTGGAATAGAAGTAGTTCCACCTGAGGATAAAGTCGATGAAGTTATAGAAGATGCTGTTATGTGGATTTCAGAAGAAATAGCAAAGAGATATGTTCAAAATCAAATAGAGTCAAAAGTTGAAAAAGCTATAATGGAAAAGCAAGAAAAATACATTGATGAAATGAGATTATCCATTATAAAGAAAGAAAAAGGCAGCGAAAATCAAAAAACTAAGAAGAAGTATGAAGAGCTTAAGGAATTAGATGAAAGAGTAACTAGTAAAAATATTATGAGCTTTTTAAGACCAGAAACTTTAGATGAAATAGTTGGTCAAGAAAGAGCTATAAAATCATTAATATCAAAGTTATCATCACCATATCCTCAGCACATAATTCTTTACGGACCACCTGGGGTTGGTAAAACAACAGCAGCTAGAATTGCATTAAATGCAGCTAAAAATTTAGAATTTACACCATTTGATGATAAATCTAAATTCGTTGAAGTTGATGGAACAACATTAAGATGGGACCCAAGAGAAATTACAAATCCTTTATTAGGTTCAGTTCATGATCCTATATACCAAGGTAGTAAAAGAGATTTAGCTGATATTGGAGTACCAGAACCAAAGCCAGGTTTAGTTACTGAAGCTCATGGTGGGGTACTATTTATAGACGAAATTGGAGAACTTGATAATATACTTCAAAATAAATTACTTAAAGTATTGGAAGATAAGAGAGTTGAATTCTCATCATCATACTATGATCCAGATGATGAAAAGACTCCAGCTTATATTAAATACTTATTTGAAAAAGGAGCTCCAGCAGACTTTGTTTTAATAGGTGCAACAACAAGAGAGCCAGGAGAAATTAATCCAGCTCTTAGATCAAGATGTACTGAAGTTTACTTTGAACCATTAGGTGCAAAGGATATAGAAAACATAGTTAAGAATGCTGCAAAGAAGCTTGAAGTATCATTAGAGAAAGAAGTTCCTGAATATATAAGTAGATTCACTATAGAAGGTAGAAAAGCTGTAAATATACTTACAGATGCATATGGATATGCTCTATATAAGAGAAAATCTAAACCAAAGAAACTTAAAATTACATTAAAAGATGTTGAGGAAGTAGTTTCTGTTGGTAGATATGTACCTTTTGAAAGAAACGTAAATAATTCTGAATATGAAGTAGGTCATATTCATGGATTAGGAGTTAGTGGATTTATAGGATCAACTATAGAAATTGAAGCTGCAGTATTCCCTGCAAAGAAAAAAGGTGCAGGTACAGTTAGATTTAATGAAACAGCTGGAAGTATGGCAAAAGATTCAGTTTATAATGCTGCATCTGTAATAAGAAAAATTACAGATAAAGATATAAGAGATTATGATATACATGTAAATGTAATTGGTGGTGGAAAGATAGACGGACCATCAGCAGGTACAGCAATAACAGTATGTATTATAAGTGCATTATTAGATAAGCCATTAAGACAAGATGTTGCTATTACCGGGGAAATATCATTAAGAGGTGAAGTTAAACCGGTTGGAGGAATATTTGAAAAAATTTATGGTGCAAGAAGAAAAGGAATTAAACTTGCAATTGTACCAGAAGATAATAGAAATGATGTTCCACAAGGATTAACAGATATAGAAGTTAAGCCAGTTAGAAAAATTGAAGAAGTAATGGACTTAGTTTTTTAATATAAGGAAGAGAAGATGTATATACATCTTCTCTTCTTTTAGTAACAATATACTAAATTATGTATTCCCATTTTTATTTTTTTGATATAATATGATAAGGTAACTTCTTTAGAAGGAGGTAAAAACTTTGGAGACAACGGTAAATAGAACATTACCACAGAGTATTGAGGCAGAACAATCAGTAATAGGATCTATGATTATAGATAGAAGTGCTATAGCACAAGCTGCTGAAGGTTTAGAAGAAGAGGATTTTTATAGAGATAGTCATAAAGTTTTATATAGAAGTATTATTGAAATGTTTAAAAGGGATATGGCTGTTGATTTAGTTACTGTACTAGAATACTTAAAGGCTACAGATACCCTTGAAAGAGCAGGTGGGGTAACATACGTATCAGAGATAACATCATCTGTACCAACAACAGCAAACTTAGCATCATATATACAAATAGTTCAAGAGAAATCAACTCTTAGAAAGCTTATAAAAGCTTCAACATCAATAATAGAAGAAAGTTATAATAAGCAAGGTGAAGTTGAAGATGTATTAGATTCAGCAGAAAAAAGAATATTTGATATAGCTGAAAAGAGAACAACAAGTGATTTTGAACCTTTAAATCAAGTTCTTGAAAGAGGATTTATTGAAATAGAAAGATTATTTAATAATAAGGGTGAAATAACAGGAGTAAGTTCTGGATTTATTGATTTAGATTCAAAGACATCAGGTTTCCAAAAAGGTGATATGGTACTTATTGCAGCGAGACCTTCAATGGGTAAAACAACATTTGCTTTAAATATAGCAGAAAATGCAGCTCTTAGAGGTGGAAAAAGTGTTGTTATATTCTCACTGGAAATGTCTAAGGAACAGCTAGCATATAAGTTATTATGTTCAGAAGCTAATGTTGATATGTTAAAGCTTAGAACAGGTAACCTAGACGATAAGGACTGGGAAAACATAGCTAGAGCTACAGGACCTTTATCAAAGGCTAAAATATATATAGATGATACTGCTGGGGTTTCTGTTATGGAAATGAGATCAAAATGCAGAAGACTTAAAATGGAATACGGAATAGATTTAATAATGATAGATTACCTTCAACTTATGTCAGGATCATCAGGATCAGAGAGTAGACAACAAGAAGTATCAGAAATATCAAGATCAATAAAAGCACTTGCAAAAGAAATGGAGTGCCCAGTAATTGCATTATCACAGTTATCACGTGCTCCAGAACAAAGAGCAGACCATAGACCAATGTTATCTGACCTTAGAGAATCAGGGTCAATAGAGCAGGATGCCGACCTTGTTATGTTCTTATATAGAGATGAGTATTATAACAAGGAAACTGAAGATAAAAATGTAGGTGAATGCATTATAGCTAAGCAAAGAAACGGTCCAGTTGGAACTGTTAAATTGGCATGGCTTGGTCAATTCAGTAAATTTGGTAATCTTGATACAATACATCAAGAGTAATTAGAATAAAGTTTAGAAACTCACCGATTAAGGTGAGTTTCTTTCTATAGAAAAAATAATTATGTATATAAAGAGGAGGATTTTAAATGAGTAAAAAAATAGGTTTTGTTGGATGCGGTAATATGGGAAGTTCTATGCTTGGTGGACTAATAAATAAGGGTTTTCAAGATAAAGAAAATTTCATAGTATCAACAAGAAGTGAAGGTTCTAGAAAAAATTTAGAAGATAAATATGGAGTAAAGGCAGTTTTAAGTAATATTGAAGTTGCAAATGAAAGCGATGTTTTAATCTTAGCTGTAAAGCCATACATGTACAAAGATGTTATAGATGAAATAAAAGAAGCTTTAAGAAAAGATCAAATTATAATAAGTATAGCAGCTGGAATAGATATTAAAGATCTTACTGAAATGATAGGGGAAGGGTTTAAAATAGTAAAAACTATGCCAAATACACCTGCTTTAGTTGGCGAAGGTATGTCTGCTATATGTACTAATGATAATGTATCTAAGGAAGAATTAGATTATGTATGTAGCATGTTTGAGTCTTTCGGAAGATATGAAATATTAAACGAAGAAGATTTCCATGGATTTATAGCATTATGTGGATCATCACCAGCTTATGTATTTATGTTTATAGAAGCAATGGCAGATAGTGCAGTAAAGCTTGGAATACCAAGAAATAAAGCTTATAAAATGGCAGCTCAAAGTGTATTAGGCTCAGCAAAGATGGTATTAGATACAGGTAAACATCCAGGAGAATTAAAAGATATGGTATGTTCACCTAGAGGAACTACAATAGAAGCTGTATGTGAACTTGAAAATACAGGCTTTAGAAATTCAGTAATAAAAGCAATGGATAAATGCGCTGAAAAATCAAAAAATATGTAGTATAAAAAATAAAAATAATTAAAAAATATATGTTGACAAAGTTAAATTAGTTTTATATACTAATGTTAGTGATAATCAATATCAATTATGAATGCGTGATAAATCTTGGTATGGTTATCTAACTGGACACACACATAAAAACACACATAAATCAAAATTACACTAAAGACTCCTCTTAATTATTTGAGAATTAAGAAGAAACACCCTTAGATATCCACAGATCTAAGGGTGTTTTGCTTTAGATTTATAATATACAGATATTTAGATATAAATAGAATATATAGGTAAAATAATGGACAAAATAAGAGTGATATGTAAAAAATGACGAACTATTTATTAATAAACTAGGAAAACATTCGATAAAATGTTGACCTAGCACTAGCATTTTGCTACTATAATTAATGGAGATTATAAAAATCCAAGTAAATTTATATTAACAAATAAGTTAGTATAAATGATGTAATTAAAGAAATAACTCCATTAAATTTAAGGGAAGACTAAAAGTAAAATAGTCTAAAGGAGGAAAATAATATGTCAGCATTTATAGTAATAGGAGCTCAATGGGGAGACGAAGGAAAAGGAAAAATGACAGATTATCTAGCAGAAGAGGCAGATGTTGTTGTTAGATTCCAAGGAGGAAACAATGCAGGTCATACTGTAGTAGTTGGAGATAAGGAATATAAGCTTAGATTAATACCTTCAGGAATACTATATGATGATAAGACAAATGTTATTGGAAACGGAGTAGTTGTTGATCCAAAAGCATTATTTGAAGAAATAGAATATTTAGAAGGTGTTGGAGTTAAAATAACACCAGAAAAATTAATAATAAGTGATAGAGCACACTTAATAATGCCATATCATAAGGTATTAGATAAGTTAAAGGAAAAAGCAAGAGGTAAGAATGACATAGGTACAACTGGAAGAGGAATTGGACCATGTTATACAGATAAATTTGAAAGATGTGGTATAAGAGTTTGTGACCTTATGCACGAAAATGTATTTAAAGAAAAATTAGAACAAAATATAGAAGCAAAAAATGCTTATATAACAAAAGTATTAGGTGGAGAACCTTTAAACTATGAAGAAATCTTAAAAGAATATCTTGAATTAGCTAAGAAGTTAAGACCATTCGTTGCTGATACTTCAGTTAAAGTTTATGATTCAATATTAGCAGATAAAACTGTATTATTTGAAGGTGCACAAGGTATGCTTCTTGATATAGATTACGGAACATATCCATATGTAACATCATCAAATACAACAGCAGGTGGAGTAGCATCAGGTTCAGGTATAGGACCTAGAATGATAACAAATGCTGTTGGTATAGCTAAAGCTTACACAACAAGAGTTGGTAAGGGACCTTTCCCAACAGAATTAGATAATGAAGTTGGTGAATGGATAAGAGAAAAAGGACATGAATACGGAGTTAATACTGGAAGATCAAGAAGATGTGGATGGCTTGACCTTGTAATCTTAAAGACTTCAGTAAGAGTTAGCGGATTAACTTCACTTGCAGTAACTAAGATAGATACACTAGCTGGATTAGATAAGATTAAGGTTTGTGTTGGATACAAATTCAATGGAGAAATCATTGACTACTTCCCAGCAAGCTTAGAAGATTTAGCATTATGCGAACCAGTTTATGAAGAATTTGATGGATGGGATGATAGCGTAGCAAATGCTAGAAGCTATGATGAACTTCCAGAAAACGCAAAGAAATATATTGAAAGAATAGAAGAATTCACAGGTACAAGAGTATCAATAGTTTCAGTTGGTCCAAAGAGAGATCAAACTATGAGAGTTAAAGAACTTTAATTCCGACTATTTGACTTGACTTTAATAATTGTATAAAATATAATCTTTTTATATAACATAATTATGTAAATACTATTATTAAAGAGGTGAATCAAATGATAACTAAGGATATGACAATCGGAGAAATAATACGTAAACAACCATCAGCTGCAGAAACATTAATGGCTTTCGGAATGGGTTGTGTTGGATGTCCATCAGCTCAAGCTGAAACATTAGAAGAAGCTGCAAGCGTACATGGAATAAATTTAGATGCTTTAGTAGAAGCTTTAAATAACAGAGAAATGTAATTAAGTTAATAAGGTGCAAGTTAGATTACTAACTTGCACCTTATTTTTTATTATTAATATATAAAAACTATTTCCATATATTGTAAAATATCTCGAAAGATTGTACAATATAATTGTATTAATTTTTAGGGGGAAAATAATGCTTTACGAATATTATGGGGAAAAGATTAAAAT
>OKVV01000904.1_pt1 | contig 11584 bp, 10 predicted proteins | sample 1606871 | NCBI WGS metagenome assembly OKVV01 (sample SAMN03281011, study PRJEB24777) | human gut metagenome | isolation source: fecal sample PR176 from 1 month old male Indian infant, caesarean delivered... | place: Singapore | collected 2006-01-13
GCCGCTGTTCCCTCGTGTACTTCGCCATGGCCGTCTCCTCCTCGGATCACAGTCCAAGAAAACGGCACCACCCCCAAACCTCAACTTCCTATTGAACAAAAACAGTGCGACCCAGCGAACGGTACGCGGCCTACGCCAGCGCTTTGATTTCAATCCACGCACCCCAGTGGGGTGCGACTTGTAGAATACGGTTCGGACTACATCAATCTCGATTTCAATCCACGCACCCCAGTGGGGTGCGACAAACACAGCCACAACTTCATCGTTTGCCATCATCATTTCAATCCACGCACCCCAGTGGGGTGCGACGTGTCCGCCCCGGCCTCATTGTATCCGGGGATATAATTTCAATCCACGCACCCCAGTGGGGTGCGACTGTCCTGCGTTCGTGATAACGCGGCGTACATTGATATTTCAATCCACGCACCCCAGTGGGGTGCGACCTGCACGGCCGTGTCGTCGCCACGGTTCAGGGCCTATTTCAATCCACGCACCCCAGTGGGGTGCGACACATGCAAGGGCTGTTGATGGCGTCGCCCGCCTTATTTCAATCCACGCACCCCAGTGGGGTGCGACGTGACGGTGCCTTCGTCGTCCACGTCGAATGCGAAATTTCAATCCACGCACCCCAGTGGGGTGCGACCCAACACCGAAGTAACCCAACCCCTGAACGAAGAAATTTCAATCCACGCACCCCAGTGGGGTGCGACTTGGTAATTACTATATTACGCCGCTTTTGGCTTATTTCAATCCACGCACCCCAGTGGGGTGCGACGCGAACTTCGGCGTGGTCGCGGCGGTACCTGTCGATTTCAATCCACGCACCCCAGTGGGGTGCGACGACGAAGAGTCTTATCATCAGTGGTGACCGGGTAATTTCAATCCACGCACCCCAGTGGGGTGCGACAAGCCCGACGAGTTGGTGCTGTTTTGTTCCCCTATTTCAATCCACGCACCCCAGTGGGGTGCGACATGATAAACGATTGCCCGTCTTGCTGTTGCTGTAATTTCAATCCACGCACCCCAGTGGGGTGCGACTGCGAGAATGGGCATAGCATTCCATAATATGGAAGCTCCACCTGTTCTCAAAACTGATTTTATCGCGAAAATCCATGTACATCGCTCAATACACAAATTCTCGAACCAAAAACATCAACAGACCATCCACTTTTGAGTTATCAAACGACGAGAAGAACATAATCAGTCTCCAAGCATTCATTAATCTCAGTGCGAAAGAACAAGTATTTCATGAGAACCCAGAGTTCGCGCTGGTCACATGGCTGCAGCATCAAGCATCGATGCTCAGCCACGATTTTAATCGTGGCGTCCTATACTGTCCTACCTCGTTTTACCCGCCTTGGTCTTGCATCACAGTAAGGTTTTGCATTGCCCAGTCATCATGGAAAACCGTCACACGAACCGACATTAGAGCATCATCACGTCATCGATTGGCAGGTGCCGCTGTTTTCCGCGATGCTCAATCTTCGAAGAATATTTCGCCCCTAAATTGTAGTAACGCAGGCTATCTTGCGATTCGTCCATTATTTCCGCCAAATCATGTTTCAAAATCAGATAGTCAGACGGTGACACCGAACATTCAAAGACGCTATTCTGCACGCGTTGGCCGTATTTCATGCAGGTTTAGCCACGTTCCGTAGTCTGCGTTTGCCTTCAGGCGTCTCCGTATTGACGTCATAGGCCACGACAACCATCATTCCAACACCTCATCCCGGTTTCCATCTCTAGTTGGCTCAAACTCCAATGCCCCTCGGCAAAACCAAAGTACCCTCCCAAGAAGAACTACTTCCACATGAACGGCGGGTAAGCGTCCAAATCGCCACGAATCGCACGGTTGAGCAGCAACGCCTGTGCATGGGGCACCAATCCCCACGGTATCTTCTCGTTGAAGAACGGGTGGGTGATTGTCTCCTGCTTGCGTTTCTGCCAAGCAGCAAGCACGGTTTTGCGCCCGCCCTCGGAAAGAAACACGCCGCCATTCTCTCGGATCTCGAACTGGGAAGGCTTGACCGCTCCAGTGTTGATGAGCGTCAGCACGAAACGGTCGGCGATAGCCGGACGGAATTCTTCAACCAGATCCAAGGCCAGGGAAGCACGTCCCGGTCGGTCAGTGTGCAGGAATCCCACATAGGGATCGAGCCCGACTCCCTGCAAGGCAGCGATGCAATCGCTGGTCAGAATCGAGTACACGAATGACATCAACGCATTCGTCCGATCCAATGGCGGTCTGCGGCTACGCTGCTGGAAGAAGAAATCGTCCTTGTTGCGCAGAATCAAGTCGTCGAAAGCGAAGAAATAGTCTTTGGCTGCCAGCCCTTCCACGCCGCGCAGCTCATCGATGGACGTGCAGTCGCGCGCGTTCAGCAGAGCCTGCCGCAGTTTCTCGCTTTGCTCCGCGATACGCTCGCTGTTGACGCGCAGCGCATGGTCGCGCTTGGTCCGCTCAAGAACCCAGCGGCAGTTGTAGATCTTTCCTATAATGAACGACTGTGCAAAAGGCAGGGCCTCGTCTTCGTCGTCCGCGAAACGGAACTGCTCGCGACGAAGCAGTACGTTTCGATTCTTCTCACCAAGTATCGAGCAGTAGTAACGGCCGTGTGGAGAGAAGAACGAAAGGCCGACGCCAAATTCCGAACACTTGCCCATCAACGCCGGCGACGAGCCCTTATAAGAAAAACTCATGATGCCTTCTAGGGAGCGCAGTGGAATCCTCCCGAGCGTGGTATCTCCTTGCTGGACAATGACATTGTCGTTCTTCAACGATAGGTAAGCGTCATCGCTGGTGACATACAGTGTGTTAAGTAACTGCTTCATATGTGGTCTGACTTCTCCCCGATTTCCACTTCCCCACGCACGGCTTCCTCAATGAACTGTCTCGCCGAACGCGTCCTGACCAGTTTCGGTAGACAGACATCGCGCAGGGAGCACGCCCGACAGGCCTTCGACGGTCTGACCTTCGGCGTATGACCTCGAGCGAATAAGTCGTGCATCTCCCCCGTCATCGTGACGATTCGATTGCGCAAAGATTCGTCAAAACTGACCAGTTCTCGATGCCTAGTCTGTTGGTAGAACAAAGCGCCTTCTGGAATCGCACAGGCCAGCATCTCCTCCAGACACATGGCTTCCGCGCAAAGTTGAAGGCGATCCGCGTCCGTTTGCTTGGGCGCACCGTGTTTGTATTCCACGGGGTAAGGAAGCCAAGTGCCGGATCGTCCATGCAACGGTACGCCAGCGTCCGATTGCCGGAACTCGACCACATCACACGCACCGGTAATTCCCAACCGCCGCGAAAACACACGCAGATCACGCATAATCAGCAAGCTGCCGCGCGTTTCCGATTCACTGTAATCGTGGGCCCTATCGTGTTCAAGAGAACCAGCCGTCGTGAGATAGTTATCCTCCCACTGCTGCTCGATATGAATTAAAGCCCACTGCCGCCTGCAAAACGCAAAATGCTGAAGGCCGGAAAGAGCCAGCCAATCATCCTCTGGATAATCCGCTGACTCTTTCATGGTTACTCCTTCTGTGCTGGCAATACTGTCAGGATTGATTTAGCGGCCTTCGAGCACTTCGTAATGAAGGTCAGGAATATGTGTAGTATCCACGGTGATGACACCTTCTTCATCGACCTTGGCAGCGCGGTGGACCTTCGCTGACGAATACTGGCCCGCTTTGTTGTTGTGCGTAAACCATGCCAGATTCACCACTTCCATGGAACCTGCAGGCCGTGCTGAGCTCTCGTCGTTCTCAAACAAAGTCAGCAAAGCTTCCTTGATTTTCTCCGCGTCTTCCTCAGTAAAACCGGTCTTTTCTGCCAACTGAGGGCTGATGCTGCCACGAGTCACGTATACAGCTCGTCCAGAGACACGGTGCTTCATGCCCATGGTGTCGGATGATTTTTTATTCGTGTCTGTGGTTTCGCCATTCACTGACTTGGTGATTTGTACGTCGTCAATGGCGATGGGTTCAAGAGAGAATGCGGATTGTATGGTGAACGGGCCACGCACTGGAATGGAAACGGAGGCATCTCCTTCCTTTTCCTTTCCTTTGAACGCAAATACCTGTCCAAAGGAGCGGACATCAATCCATTGCTCACAAGCTCTGCAGGACAGGGCTTCTCGGTCCTTTTGATCTTCCTTGCTTAGAGTCTTAGTAAAGGCTTTCCAGCGGTCCGACAAGGATTTTTCTCCATCGTCGGTGCGGTCTGTGGACTGTACGAAGATCGGTTCGCCTGCATCTTGCAGACGATTGCGGATCTTGCGCTTCTCTGCCACATCCGACATCTCGCCCAATCCCTCGGCGGTAGTGCGTGGACGGTTTCCGTTCAGAGGATCACCGTTGGGGTTGGCGTTTTCAACGGCGAACGTCAGTACGAAATCGACTTTGTGTTGCAAGCTGGTCATGATTTATTCTCCTTTATTTTCCGTGTTCTGTTCTTTGAGTTGCTTGGCGGCATCGGCTCTCTGGATAAGCTGTCTGCGTTTATGGGAATAGCCGAGCAGGAATAGTGGTGACAATGGTTTATTGCTTTCGAAGTCTCCTTCTTTGAATTTGTGCATGACCTCGTCGACTTCGTTCTGGAAAAACACCCCATTGGTGGATGAGCGGATATAGGGGTTCAACTGCTGCCGTAATGTCAGCCACGTTGTCGATGGTTTGGCAACGAAATTATTCATCAGTTTTATAGCGTTAGTGGTGCGTTCTGGTGTCTTTCCGCCATTCTGCTTCAATAAGACTCTGTATTCGAAGTTGTCGGCAAGCGCAAACAGTTGACCGAATAAGTAATCTCGGTCTGTTCGCTTTTCGTCTAGGTCCATGGTGATGTTGTTCCTTTCTTCTAGAGGAAGTTTTTTGTCTTGATCGATGTAATGCTTTTTCCACATGCTGCAGGCGACCTCCAAATCATGTTGCCAGACGGATATGTTGTCATAGGACGATGGCCGAGTGACCTTGTGGAAAGCCGGCTGCATGAGCGATGAGGGAAGACTCGTGTTGTTAAACATGCACTCCACGAGTTGTTTTTTTACATATTTGGCAAAACGTCTGTAGCTATCACTGCTATGATCGTCCGTGCTGTACACACAGTTGATAATGTCCGCAAACGATGGCGCGCCGATATATAGAATCGGTTTCGGCTTATCGGTAGCCTTCTTGGACCTGCGTGGGACCTCGTCACCTGCAGACGCGCTGTTTTTGTTGTCAAAACAAGTGAGGTACCATGCAGAATCTTCATGCCATTGAAGAACGTTCTCAATGTACTCGTCTTTGGATAATTCCCGGTAGAAGGTAACGCTAAGACGTCCCGAAGTGGCGGCATCAAAGATAGCCACGACTATTCGTCGGCTATGCTGCTGCATCTGCTGCAGTGTCTTTTCGTTGCCATATCCGCGCAACAATTTGCCGAATTGCTGCGCATAATCTACATAGGTTTGGGTGCCTGCATCTACGAGGATTTCGGAATCAGTGCGATAGTCGAGCTGTTCGGACACATCGTGTGAATTCCCGGTAGGATTAAGAACATCGTCTGTTGGATGGTCGTCAATCGCCCAAATCACGATATCCTGGCTGCCGGTAAGCGTGCCATTTTTTGCTGCAAGCCAGCGCAGCGTTGAATGGATTTTCTGTGAAGTCAGGGTGTCAATGCTCAGCGCTTCGTCGCGATCAGCGAAACGTCCACGGAAAGTGAAGTTCGTGTTGTCATTGGCAGATATCAATTTGGCGTTTCCATTTACACTGACAATCTTCTTTGGGAAGTTGGTGGAAGGCTTGTACAGTGTTTCGCCGAGCAAATCGGTTCCAAGACTGTCGCTATGGTGCTCCTCATGGGCTATCCATAAATCCTGTATTTCACAGTCTCCCCAGACCGCCGGCTCGTAGGGGCCGCGAACTCGCACTGCAAATCGAACCCCAATCTTGCTGTCTTTCTTAGGGTCGATTTCAATGCCCTGTGCTCGAGCGTCTTCGATTACGCTATACTGCGAAAGGTACTGATAAATGGCATTCAACTTCGCATTATCCGCTCTCCAGCTATCAAGCTGCTTGAGATACGCTTCGTGCTTGGCGGAGTCATACTTGGTGTCGATGTATTGCAGCTGATCGAATAACGGGTGCGGCGGCAACACTGTTCCGGAGCGCCCCATGGATTGCTCAGTACAAGGAGCGATAATCTCAGCGTCGACGCGATCTCGCTCGATTTTGACGAGTTGCCCGTCCTCGTCAAGTGTGACCTGCAGCTGAGTCTTCAACGTGGTGTGATAAAGAGGCAGCAAGGTCTTATTCACGTCTTCATTAAGAGGCGTGATTCCTGCCGAACTGTTCACTGCATCATACGTCTGCAGCAGACTGGACCATAAACTCATGTCTACTCCTCCGCCATGCTAAAATTGCGGCCTTCAACAAAATCTTTGACATGTTGATTGCGCCGGATAACGCGCCGATCCAACTGCGTGGAATCGGGGCGTTCAAACTTTATGACGCCATTGTGCATTGTCGGACGCCAGAACTTGGCGATAAAGTCATGTTCCGGATTTTCATCCGGATAGACAAAACTATGGAACATGAACCCGAACTGCCAATCACCATAATCATCGTAAAATCCTTCACCAGAACCGAATTCGCATGGTTCCACATATCCCTGGCACTCTCTGGTGCCGAGGAAAATGTCTCTTCGGCCTCCAAGATTGACTGATCTTTTGGCGATATTGTGGTGTTTGTTCTCGTTGCGGTCTACGCGCAAGTCTTCGCGTTGCTCGTTCCACTCAAAATGAGCAAGTACCTGATACTTGACCTTCTTCAAATAGGTGTAATACGACAGGTCATTGCCACCACTCATTTTAATCGGCCGGATGCCTTTGCCTTCGGTCTGAATCTTGTTCATCACGCGTACTGCGTCAATGACCCATACGATTGTTGGCTTCCAATAGATGCTCTCAGTAATACCCTTCAGGGCTTGATAAGTCGGAATCTGATATGAGAATTTCTCTCCGCCCGTGCGGGTGGCGACTTCTGAGAACAAGGCGTAGTCGCCATATACCACATATTCAATCGAGTTACGATGCTTTTCCATAATCACCTACTTCATCAGAAGCGGCATTTCCGCTTCCAAGAGGAATCCGAATTCTTGACTGTAGTTTTCTTCATTGAGCACTAATACGCCGAAATCTCCATTCTCTTCGATAATCGATTTCGACTTGTCAAGCGCCTTGCGCTCGTAATCGAAGAGAGAAACCGTATACTCCTGCAATGAGCGCAGTGTTTTAATCTTGGATGCAAAATCCCCCTCATCATTAAGTTGGTCAATCAGCTCCTTCGCCTGCCCATAATGTACCACGACATCCGTGGTACCTCCGGGAATGACGCGGAAGTTATCTCCCACGGTTTGGAAAGCTTGGGCGAGCTCGTATGGGTATTGTTCCCCTGTACGATTGCAATACAGACCACGACGGTGGCGGTTGAACGACAACAAGTCGTATGCGGTCTCTTCGTTCCCGGGAATTGAATAATCCATGGTTCCGATGTTCCGTGATTTGGAGTCTTTCAATTTTGGATACCGAATAAGGTAAGCGCGGTAATACTCCTCAATCATGAATTCGGAGAGCAAGTCTTGTTCCGGATAATCATGAATGAGTTGGTCCGTGATGTTTTTTCCCAATTGGATTTCAGGAAGATGCTTCAGCCCCGACTCATCCTTAATGGGATATACATAAACGTTCTTCGGCGTCTGCGATTCGCCGTTGCGATTGCAGCGACCAGCCGCCTGCAGGATACTGTCGAGTCCCGCCATTGCCCGAATCACGCAAGAGAATGAAATATCCACGCCAGCTTCGATGAGCTGGGTGCTGATGCAGATCACCGGCCGCCCCGGGTCTCCAGATTCCTTCGGCAAGCATTCCTTCAGCACGGCAAGTTGGTCTTTGCGATGCGCACCACACATCGCAGTACTCAGGTGCACCAATGTGAACCGGTGGTCAACGTCTAGTTCCTTGACGAGCTGATACAGGCGTTTGGCCTCGGATTTCAGATTGACCACGGCCAAGCAGTTGCCATTCTCTAGCGCTTTATCATAAATCTCTGTCGCAAAATCATCGAGTGCCAGTTCATGCGATGAAGCGACAATATTGGTCCGGCGAAGTCGCGCCGCGTAATCATTGTTGAAATCAATGAGATCAGGCTCATCTGAAAGCAATAGATTGTTGCGGCCGGTTTGTTCCAGAAGCGGCTGTGTGGCCGAACAGAGCAGAATCGTGGAGCCCAGAATCTTGGAGAGGAAGCTCACGACTTCGTTGAACACGTTAATGGTGTTGGTAGGCAGCGCCTGTATTTCGTCAAAGACGATAACGCTATCAGCCATGTTGTGGAATTTGCGTAGTTTTGTTGCTTTCGCAGACATCACGGCTTCCAGGAACTGCACCATCGTGGTCACGATGATTGGCTTATCCCATCGTTCTGCAGCGAGACGTCGCTGCTGTTCCTTTTCGTCATCTTTATCCGGAACCACGCTCGAATAATGTTCGAGAAGAACCTCGTTGTCGTCTTCGCCGAGACCGAGGACATTGCGGAATACCTGTACGGTTTGCTCGGTGATTGACAGATACGGTGTGATGTAAATGATATGGTGTTTTCCTGTTTTCTCGGCATGATGGAGCGCAAAACGCAAAGAAGCCAAAGTCTTTCCGCCGCCCGTTGGCACACCTAAGCGAAATATTCCTGTATCGCGCATGCTGGCTGCGAGACAATCTTCAGAGATACGCATCCTGATTTTGCTGATTTCCGATGACGCATCAAAGTCGCTGATTGCATTTTCCAGTCGATGAGTCAGCTCATCCCAATTGGGAGTCTGTGGAGCATATGGTTGACGAGCTGTGAAGTTTGCTGCATCGACTCGATCCGCGTCTACGAGCCGTGAATAAATATATTTCGCATACAGTCCTAAAAAGAAATCGCGGGAATTCCTCGCGTTGCGCTGTGAAAGGCCGCATGAGTCGATTGCTTTTAGCAGGCTATTAGTTTCGGCAACACTGTTGGCGAAATTTGTATCTATATCCAAATCCAGGAAAGGGACATGGCTCAGTATTTCTTGATAATGGTACTGCTCGGCATTTTTGTTCTCGCCTGTCAGTCTTTCGAAGTAAATATCTTTTCCGCAAGCATCTAGGCAATCCGGTAGATGGCCGTGATGATTAGCGATTGCCAGCTCGAGTACTTCTGCGGTTATCAGGCTGGCAGGTGATGATGGAGAATTGGCAGCGCAATCGTCGATGATGAACGCGCCCTGCTTGGCATGGACGACCTCACCGCGCTTGCGATTACCCGTCAGCAAATATTGCTTGAAGTCATCCGCGGCTTTGCCGGAATCATGCAATACGCCTGCGGTATACGCTGTGGCGGAGCTTCGGTTCTCAAAGCCCGCCGCCAACTTTGCCGTGTTATGCAAATGGTCATACAGTGTCTGCGTATTGCCGGCATCGTCTTTGCGCGCTAATAGATCTTCAGACATCAATACATGCTCCATTGCGTATCCTTTCTCAAGCCATTGAAACATCCGCGTCCCTCTCATTATCGCCAGCCTTTTTAAGGGCGGTAAATTTTTACCGAACGCGACGAAGTTATGCGGAAAATAAGAGGTTCAACGCTGAAAAACATGTGAATGCGGGTTGCGTCGTCTGTATCTCCGATACAAATCGGAGACACAGACGACGCAATTTCCTGAACTACTTATACTATCTGCGTCATTCTTTCAATCCACGCCTCACAGAGGCGACATGAGCGTTCAACCAATGACACGCCCCGTCGGATAGCGGGATGGATGATGCCGTCAATTGGCGTGGCGTCATTCATCTGCTATCCTATCCTGGTAGCGAGGAAAGGCTTCTGCTCCTAGAGCAGGATGATGAGAATGACGATGACGACGATCAACTGTGTTTTCATTACCTATGCCTTTCTCGTGAAATGGGAACCAGCGTTTTCTGGTCTCTAGGTGAACGCGACTTGTCCGGCCCGTTCATCTGGAGCAATTATATGTTCAATGATGAAGAAAGTATAACGAACTATGTTGTATCGGTGTGTCGAAGCGCATTATCCCGCAAGATATTGCAAGCAGCTCAACCGTCAACGACGCCAATGCAGCACCGCCCCAGCGGCAGAATCAATAAATTGGATTTTCCCAAAATAGGAGTGCTCCATGAAGACCATCGCCAGAGATGACTACCTACAGCAACTCATCGGCCGCAAGCACAACGGTTTGGCGAAAATCGTCACCGGCATACGCCGATGCGGCAAATCATATCTACTGTTTACATTGTTCAAACAGCATTTGCTGGATTCCGGAGTACCCGAAGACCACATCATCGAGATAGCACTCGATGATCGAGCCAACAAGGGTCTTCGCGACCCGGATGTGTGCTACCAGTATGTCAAGAATTCAATCAAAGGCAACGGCCAATAATATGTCATTCTTGATGAAGTGCAAAACAAGCTCAAGAGAAAAGACCATTGCTCAACATCGGAGATTCGTTCAGAAAAGCTATCATCGTTGGCGGCAATGTTCGCGTCAGTCATGACGAAAACGGCATCACGACGATGGGCCTCAAGCAATTCTTACTCGACCGCGACAGTCTGAACCGATAACCGTCCAAATCCATCATGTGCGTTGATATTGAGGATGGCACACATAACAAACATGAATCTCCCAAACTCATAGTCATGCAACAATAAAGGTCGGAAGGCCGGTGCCCTCCACCCTTTAAACCTTTTGGTCTGGTGGAAGGTTCCCGGCCTTTCGCCAGAACATCCCCACAGGTTCAGAGCACGGCACCATCAGATGACTTGTGCTCGCAGAAATCTTGGCCAACCCAAAATCTCCGCGAGCACTAAATGCGTCAAAGCATCACGCCTTAACAACCTCTACGCTCAGCTCGGCACCTTCCTTCACTTCGAAGGAGGTAGCCAGCGTCTCGTGGGCGATCAGATCCTTGAACTGCTCGACCTTGGCCACGTCGTCAGCAGGCACGGTCAGCACCAGCGAGATGCGGTCCGCGATGTCCAGATCGGCAGCCTTACGTGCGTCCTGCACAGAACGAATCACGTCGCGGGCGTAGCCCTCGGCCAGCAGATCGGCATCCAGCGCGGTGTCGAGGATCACGAAACCACCGGTCGGCAGCGAGGCGGAGACCGAAGCGGCGGCCTCGGTGGCGTTCTCCTCCTCCACACGGTTGATCAGCTCGTACTCGCCTTCGACCAGCGCAAGGTCGCCGGACGGCGTCGAGACTACCGGTGCACCGGACGCGGCATCAACATGCCAATCACCGGACTTGGAGGCCTTGATGGCGAACTGCACCTGCTTGCCGAGGCGCGGGCCCGCAACGCGAGCGTTCACACGCAGCTCGTGCACGATCTTCAGACCGTGGGCGGCGGCATCCTGCAGCGTCGAGAACTCGATGTTCTTGATGTTGAGCTCGGCCTTCAGCAGATCGTCGTACGCCTTGACGGCCTCCACGTTCCCGGCCACCACGGTGAGCTTGGAAAGCGGCTGGCGCACGCGGATCTTGGCGGCCTTGCGCAGGGACAG
>OKVV01000907.1_pt1 | contig 11553 bp, 12 predicted proteins | sample 1606871 | NCBI WGS metagenome assembly OKVV01 (sample SAMN03281011, study PRJEB24777) | human gut metagenome | isolation source: fecal sample PR176 from 1 month old male Indian infant, caesarean delivered... | place: Singapore | collected 2006-01-13
GTTCGCCGTGAACCCGGGCTTCCACATAGGTGAAGTCCGTGTTGTCTCGTCCCGGGGTCATATGAAGGTCTGAGGCACCAAGAGAGGCAGAATGGCGGATATAGCCGAGCATTTTCTGCTGTACCGGGTTAATGACGCTTTCATCACCGGCGGTTGTGGTGTCCTGTCTGAGGCGGGCTATCACATCCAGGGTGGTGAATTCAAAGTCTCCCACACGCCCCTGATGACGTGCGCGCAGGCGGGTCAGATATTCCTGGACGGCACGCAGATGTTTTTTTCCCTCCACGACCCTGACCCGCAGATGACCGGTTTTATCTGTGTCGATAGCCACATAATCCAGAATGTCATCCGGTGGCAGGTCTGCAGGATCCAACATAAGGCCTCCTTACGGGCAGCGGCGCCCGGAAAATATGTTTTCTGTTATTAAGCGAGGGAAATAATCAGTTCTTCTGCGGAGAGAATCTGGACATTTTCAGCACAGGCTTAACAGTGTAAAAATGATTACGCCTCCAAAAGCGAATAACAGGGGAATGTTTTTCTCCGGCTGTGTTGATCTCAGCGTTAATACCGGTGTGGCGAGAGCGTAAAAAATAATACCTGCGGTATAAATAAAATAAGGTGTGATGCCGGACAGATTACATACACTGGCGAATATCATAAGCATGACGGCAACTACCGATAAAATAATGGAAGTATTCTTCCATTCACCAGATGGTGTAAGTGAAATGATATCGCCATCCTGTTTATAGTTCGTGTTCAGCTTCAGGAAATGACGGATATCTTTCAGCGTGTTCAGTTTCTGCTGGATATCTTCCACAAGTTCCTGTCTGTCGGTTTTTTCACGGAGCAGCTGGAATTTTGTCTCCCTCAGTACAGATATAATACGGTCCACCTGGCCGGGGGAGGGATAGTAATGATGTTCGAGCATCCACCGGATATCGGCGATTAACCGGTCAGTTACCGGTGTATTACCGTTGTTAATGAGAGGTGTTTCGTGCATCCACTGAAATATGCGGTAGATATGTTGCTTAACAAAAATAAAATCATCGGTGGTTTTATTCTCCAGCATGAGATATATCCCGTCGAGTGTTAATAATAAAACGTCCCGGGTGTGAGGTGATTTGTGATGTATTGTACGGAATATCATTTCTGCACTGTAATCGTTTACGCAGGTGATATATCACACCAGAGTAAATACAGCGGAATGAAGCTGTAGAGTGACCAGAAAAGCCCGACGGGATCTTTTGCCCACAGGTATAAGAATGTCAGTCCGGTGCACCATGCGCCGGCAAGTGCCGCGCATAATTCAGCGCCTCCGGAATTGCCGCTCTTCATCATATAACAGAGCGCGATCAGCAGTGGGATAATGAAGACGAGCGGCAGGACAAAGGATTCGGCTGCGGATATCCATTCCCGGTAAAGCCAGCGGTCGTTTAATCTGTCGGCATCATATTTCAGACAGTTGCTCAGGAACGCCAGATCGTTCATGAGGGGGGCGTCCTGGCCATACTGCGCCGCGAGGCGCATTCTGGCACCCCACAACCGGGCACTCAGGGCACGGAGTTGTGCCGGGGTGACCTGTTTTCCCCGACAAAGTTGTACCTGTAATTGTGTTGCCTCGTGGACAATATCTGTGTGGTTCACCCCATATTCTGCAGCGGCTGTTTCCAGGTCACGGATGATCAGGCTGAGCCAGGATATCAGTTCACTGATGTTCATTGTCGTTCATCCTTTTGTACGGACAGCCGCCTGTACTGGCGGCCGGTTTCATGGTCGCAGGGTTTTTCTGATGCCGGACTGCTCCAGTACCACACTGTCCGGTGTGATTTTCTCCACGAGATAAGGGGTTCCGGGGATGTTCTGGCCCGTCTTCACATCGGTGATGTGTCCACCCGAAAGTTCTATCCGGGCTCTCAGCTGAGGCTGTACACCAAATATTTCTGTCAGACGGGGGGATGTCGCCGTCGACGGGGCAGTCGGGATGGCGGACGTGCTTTCCTGCGGACGACCGGGCTCTGCGGGAATACCCTGCTCCAGCATGCGCAGTTCATGACGGATTTTCTCTCTCGCCAGCATGGCTTCATACAGGGCTGTTTCGTCCTGTATCCGCTCAATCTGCAGTTGCCGGGGACTCTGTTCCTCTGCGTTTCCGGTTGTGGCCATTGCCGTTGCCGGTAACAGCAGCGCTGAAACCAGAAGGGCTTTTGTTTTAGCGTGCATAATATTTACCTGTAAATTGATAGTGGAAACGACCGTTCTCCAGTTGTCGTGTGACAGAGATAAAACGGACAGAAGGCGCCTTCAGACGTTCAACCAGCTGGTATGCCGGGAGTAGCGTCTGTATCTGAAGGTCATACTCTTTCCACGGAGGCTGGATAATATTTCCGTTTTCATCGGTGACGCTGTTACTGACCTCCTGCCAGTCCAGCGTCAGTGGCATTGACTGAGCAAGCGTGGTCAGTTGTTCTTGCAGGACAGAGCTTTCCGGCAGAGCATCAACGTCGACGGGATGTTCAGGCAGGCGGAAGCTGACTGGCAGGCCAATGCCGCCGGTCTTTCCTTCCGGCATCACAATAAAGGGGCGGGTACCCGTCATATCACTGATGCGCCGGATGAAGTCAGTCACTGTCGCGCCAGCTGTATTAGTGTACGAGGCGCGAAGATTGCCGCTGCCGCCGTCAGTTGAACATTCAGCCAGCGAATAACGCCATCCGGAGGCAGACAGTGGCAGTGACGTCCATATGTCAGCACATCCCTGGATAAAGGCGTCGGTTTCGGGGAGTCCGGGCCAGGGGGGACTGATTTGTTCCTCTGTGACCTGTCGGGCAGCTGCTGCCTGCGCGGCTTGTTCAGTCTTCCACCGTTCATAATACTGCCAGCCGTACCATGCAGCGCCGAGAAGGGCGATGATCAGCGAGACAGTGATGAACTGCGCTCCCCGGGATACCGGATTCAGGCGCGCGGCAGCCGGATGTTTACCAGAGCCGGTCAGGGTGGACAGCGGCAGGGCCTGATTCTGATCGCCTGCTGAAAATGCCACCGGTTCATAGCGTGTCCAGCCCTGCTCCGGTTCGGTGTTGATGGAAAGAAAGGTATCCCGGGCTTCACGGACCTCTTCTCCGCTTCCCACCAGGTCACTGACGAGAACACCGTCGACAGCGGAAACAAAGCTGTAGCGCGGTGTTTCTCCGGGTAACGTCAGTTCCGTGATGGCATAGCCGCCATGTTCAAGCAGTGGCAGGATCAGCAGGGCGAGGGAGAAGCACTGACGGGGTTTTCCGGGCAGTATGCGGCGACTGACAGTGGCTACCATGGTGTGGGTATCGGCATCTTCATTACTGAGATACTGACAGGCCAGGAAAAGGTCGGCTTTCTGTGCCCGGGCAAAGTCGCGGGCATGCCGGTACTGTGAGGGCAGTGTTTTCCATTCCAGCCCGGCCAGAAACACATTGCGCCCTGCCGGCAGCGGAAACACCTGCCGCTCTGTCGGTGAAATATCCGTCACGATCGTCCTCCTTGTGAAAATCAGATGATATTGGGCGTGATCAGCACCACGAGAATGGTGTCGTCGTTTTCACTGTTGATCCCACCGCCAAGACCGAAGAATCCCGGCGTGCCTACACCCTGTTTTCCGCTGCGACGTCCTGACTGCTGGAAGCCACTGATAATGACCGTCTGCCCGGATTTCAGATCCACGGTCTGATTGATGGTTTTCAGATCCACATTCGGCAGCTGGGCTTTACTTCCACCGCTCTCATAATTCTCAATAACCGGTTTGTCGGAGAGACTCATGGAATAGAGCAACTGCAGTGTCTGTGAGTCCGGGAGAATGAACGGCAGAAGGGTCATGTTAAAACCGGTGGTGATGGTGGCCGCATTCAGGGAGGTGGATGAGCCGACATTGGCAGTGGTATCCGTCGTCACACTCTCGATGTAACTCTGCTGATTGGCGATCTGCATTGGCACCGGCGTCAGGTTTTTGGTGACGGCAGAGTGCTGGGTCACCACACTGACAACCCCCTGGGAAGACAATGCTTTCAGGAAGGCTTTTGAACCGGTGAGTTTACCGTCCACAATGGAAACACCACCTGTGATGGCATCACTGGCTGCACTGGTGAATGTGCTGCCGAGACTCAGTCCCAGCGTTCTGTCGCTGAAGACTGCGTTCCAGTCGATACCGGCCTGCTCATTGCGGGTTTTCCGGATACTCAGAATTTCCACATTCAGCACCACCTGACGTTTCATCTCTTCATTGCGTTTTTCAATGAATGCCCGGACCGTTTCCAGAACCTGTGGATTATCTGTGACGGTGATAAAGCCCGTGGACATGAACATGCGTCCGATACCCGGGGTCAGCATTGATGTGACCGCATTTTTCACATCCTGATACAGCGCAGACTTCATATCCACGGTGGTGGTCTGGGTATTGCTGGCATCACCGGAAATGGCATCTGATGCACTGCCTCCTGATGAGCCGTTTGAGGACATGGTGCCGCTGACCACAGTGGCGTTATAGGTCACCTGACTGTCCATATAGGTGATGGGGAAGGTCTGTGTCTCGAGATAATAGAAGATGATATGCGAGCCGTCATAGCGCCAGGATATACCGAGACGGGAGGAGACCGCATTCAGCAGGGTCGTCAGGCCGGAGGCATTCAGTTCAGACAGTGCTGCGGTATTTCCCGGCAGACGGGATGATGGCGTGTCAGATGCGCCAATGGCGGCAAGGGGAACCATGCCGCTTGCATCCGGTGGGGGTAACGCGCCCTGGATTTGTTGTGTGCTGCCGGTTGTGGATGTATTCAGGTATGTCAGTACATCAGGTGTGATCCGTACAGGAATATGGCAGCTTTCCGTGATCCGCTGAACCACCTGCTGAAGGGTGATGCTCTGACGGGTATGAATGACAATGGGACAACCGGGAACGGTTTTGCCGGTGTTTTTATCCATGACCGGACGGGGATTGATCCATTGTCGAGAGGATTCCTTAACAACCGGCGTCCGGGTTCGCAGATCAGACATCATTTCCCGTGCCCGTTGTTGTTCCGCAACGGCTTCCTTTCTTGTGCTCTCAAGCTGTCTGTAACTGGCACAGCCCTGTAACAGAGCGGCGGCAATCATAATGGCAAGAATTTTTTTATTCATGGGAGATCCGTGAGTTATTCAGATTCGTGACTAATTCATCCAGAGGATGACGTGATCGGGGATCACCGACGGAAGTGTGACGGAAAGCGCTCTGCCGGCGGTGTCCAGCAGCCGGCCGTTTTCCACCCTGCCGAGGAGGGCAGAGTCATGACTCTGTTCCCTGAGGGCGGCCATCAGGCCCGGGGTTTCTGTGGCCCAGACAAAAACACGTTGCTGGCTGATGATATGACTGACGGTATCCGTCCCGGGAAGCCCGAGCTGAGCGGATGTCAGCCGCCCTCCGGCTGTCCGTCGTTCCGGATTCTGATGCAGGTAATCATTGATGGCGTTCATATAACGAATGAACGTTGCTGCCTGTTGTGTGTTTTCTGCGGCCTGATGACGGTGTTCGCTGCGGGAGAGCTGACTGGTGAACCAGAAATTGCCGGTGGTCGTGATGACCATGATGAACACGATGAACCAGCCCATAAGGTTATTCCTGTGGACGATCTGTCACCCGCAGCAGACATTGTGCTGTGCTGGTCCGGGCATACAGCGGTTTTTCCACCGGGGTGTAGAGTGCAAATAGCTGTTCCAGCGCCTGGCGGAAACTGCCGGTGAAAACCAGAGGAGCATCGATGCTGTAGTTGACAGGTGTTTCCCAGCGCAGTGTCCATGTGCCGTGCGGGCATTTTTCGGATGATGTCCAGCGGGCCAGTCCGTCTTTCAGGGTGGTCCCCTTTTCCATTTTCCACTGCCGTGGCGGTATGACCTTCTGCGGTGGTGTCACTACCGGTTTCGTGGCCACCGGGGCTGGCGTGGTTGTTCTGCTCTCTGGTGTTCCGGATGTCCCGGTGGTGGTCTGAGCCCGGGATACGCTGACGGCAGGTGGTACCTGTGCCTGGTCTGCCGCTGTTCCGGTTGTGCTCCTGAACGGATTACGTGGTGTGTCCGCTGTTTTCTGTGAACCCTGCGGTGTCGTGACGTCGACCGGCGGTGTTGCAGAGGTCGTGACAGTCAGTATTTTCCTGTTCCAGTCCATATGTCCGTAAAGCTGCTGGCCGGCCAGCAGCGCATTCAGTGCCCGGTGCCACTGGTCATTAACGGACCAGGAAGGGAGGCGTTTGTTCAGTGCCGGTGTGGCTGCATTCTGCTGGCGGAACTGCCAGCCGGTTGGCAGCAACTGACGTATCCAGTCACTGACGGTGCGCTGACGTGCTTCACGTAAATAAACGACGGATGAGGGACCGGGCTTACCGGTCATAACCAGTGCAGACAGCGGTGTGGCCTGAAGAAGCGGGCGGGGAGGCAGTGCGGTACTCTGGCTGCTGACAGTGGTTGAGGGTGTCGCCGTTGTTGTCGGACGGGGCGGTGTCACAGGGCGGGTCACCGGTGGCGGAAGCAGACGTTTTTGCGTATGGGTGATAATGGCAGCACTTTCGCGAATTTGTCCGTCGACGAACACCAGAGCCGGAGGCGTGGTATCCGGAACAGGCGTGGCATTAAATGCCGTACAGCCGCTGAGTAATGACGGCAGAAGGAGTGTCAGTGATTTCTTTTGCATAGAATATAATCCGGTATATTACGGGTTACGGTATAAGACAGGTGGCGGGTAACTGGCCTTCAGATGAATATCATTTCATCGGGTTATTGATGATGAACCTTAAAAATCACAGAGGTGATGCATGATAAAGAAGATGTGGCGTTATTTACGGCAAATTGATAAGTATGAATTGCTGCAGCAGGTGATTTCAGTACATGAAGTGGAACTGCTCAGGAAAATGATGACAGATTCATTATTAGGGTGCTCAGTAGGATATGTGTTTTCGAAAATACTGAAGATATTCTTTCTGCGTTTTATTCAGTCTGAGGGGGGATGGGATATTATTACTTACTTTTTGTGGATGCTGGGAATACTTATTGTCATGGCCGCGCTGTTTATCTGGATGTGCGCCGCTGTATGCTATGAGCTTCGGATGTATAAAATAAAAACAGGAAGGGAGAACGATATATTATTCTGGGTGTGGATTCTTCTTTTTGATGTCGCGGTTGTATTTTCGCTGGGTAATGTTATCTGGTGATTATGGGTTCAGTGACATATGGAAAAAGATAAGTGCGAACATTGATACTGAAGAATAATATATCCAGGAATAGAAAAACATGAATTTCGGAGATGGTTTCTTCTGTCTCCTGTTTTTCAGGGGAGTCTGTGGGTCAAATGTTATCAGCGTCATTAAAGGATACCCTTTCATAAGAATAAAAATATAGACGCATAAATGAGCGTAAAGAGGTAACCTGTCCTGCCAGAACAGAATCATCATGATGACGGCAAGATGAAATGTCGTTACATTGATATAATAAAACCAGCTGTATTTACGCAGATACTGTTGGATATTCACGCTGTCAGCATGCGGTTCTGGTGAACAATTTATGCAAAAACAGAAGAAAGAAATGATGATGAACACGGTCAGAGTGACCGGTAATACAGTCACAAGCAGAAAGAGTATGGACATAAAAATATCTCCGTCAGGATAGTGTGATTATTCCTTTATGGTTCCATAACCCGGCGTAGCTCCGTCGACTGGTTATAATTTTATCCGGGGCCTGGCTTTAAGGGGTAATGCCACCTCTTTCCATTCACTACAGCTTCCGGGAATACGTTCTGTGCGTCGTATTATTCGTGTGTTCTGGCATACAATAATCAGGGCATTGTCTGCCGTCTGAAAAGGCATAATCGCAATGTTAATATCTTCTGTTGCAGGAATATAACTGACTTTCTTTTCACATGTATTGGTGTATATGACAACTCTGAATTTTTCTGCGGACATTTTCAATCCTCTTTTAAACCAGAATATCCCGTGAGGGCATTCTTTGTGAAAAAGTTCTGTGGACTTCTCTATGACGGCAGGTAATGCATCCAGCAGGGCAAGACGGAAGCGGAGGCTGGTCTGCTCATCCGAAAGCACGTTAATGGCATCGTTCAGTGCGCGCTGTGCTTCTGCTTCTGCCAGACCTTTCTGACGGGTGGCCTCCGCCAGTTCAATAATTGCTGCTGCCTGGAGAAGTCAGCGGAGAGTGGCTGCTGTTGTGGCTGTCCCGGTATTTCAGTGTAACAGGTGATTGCTGTGATCTATGCCCCATTCGGCTTTCGGTAAACCTGAATGCCCCACATGAAGAATGCGTGACAGCATGTTTCTGCCGCTGCCGTTCAGGCTGCATTCGCGTCCGTGCGCGAGTATAAAACCTTCATCCCGGAATATCTCTTCCACTTCTGAAGATTCGAGGGATGCCGGATGAATTAATGAAAATGCCACCGGTCTGAGCATTCTGCCCGTGGTGGAAAAGGTGTCTCTGGTACTGTTCAGCTGCAGGATATGACGTTTACCTGTTTGCGCACGGGAAAGTGTCTCACTCAGCAGCTGGTCGTTCCATGCGCACGTGCCAATCTGCCATCCCAGACTTCGGCACGCGGAAAGAGCCGAGCGGAAGCGGTACAGGTCGTATAATGCTGCGTTATTGCCACTTTCCAGCAGTGATTTCAGCGTATTTGCTACCGGTATGTCCGTATTAGTGGCCAGCAGTTTTCGCAGAGTCGTAAACTCTTCTGCCATTCCTCTGAACTCGCGCATCTGACGGGCAGTGTCAAGCCAGTTCAGCAGGTAACGCCGGCGACGCCGTTCGTTGTTTATGTTGTCCGGGGCGGTGGAGAGTGCTTCGAGCATATTCTCCAGTAACAGAATGACAGGGTTTTCCTGGGATAGAATGGTCATAAAGGCGTCCTGAAAAAATGCCCGACAGCCGCTCTCCGTACACCCTCAGGTGTCACCGGTGCCGGGCATTGTGGAAACAGAAGGGAAAAAAATCCCGGCCATAAAGGCCGGGAAAAGTCGTCAAATTAAGACAGCAATTTTCATGTCAACGCTCCGTCATCAGATACCAGGTGCAGGAGCAGGGCGATCCTCGACTCCGGCAGAGGCTGTGCATCAAGCCGGAGGAGGTACTGGTAACGCGCTTTTGTCAGCCAGAGGGTGGAGGCAGCATCCAGCTCCTCCCTGGCTGCCGGATTGAGCGCAGGATCCGGGTACACTTTCATTAAAGACTGAACGATATCCTCCCTGACGGTTTTGATTTCACCGGCCATTTTCACGAAGCCCAGAAAGGCACTGTGACGGCGCAGGTGAGTGAAAGCGTGGCGTTCGGGGTCTGCTTTCAGGAAGAAGTAACCGGGAAACACGGCGTGTATATGTCGACGGTAACCACAGACTTTATCCGTGAGGCGGACTTTTTTCAGTATCAGGGGTGTCCAGGGAAGGACGTGTTGTTCGGAAAGCCAGGAAAAGAGATGTTCGCGGTTTTTGCCGGCAGGGATGTACTGAGCCAGATACCAGTTGCGTTGATGTAATTCACTGATATTCAAAATCCGGAACGCTCCGCGAAAATCGATCCCCGCAGGGGGGCTTCGATGTTGTTGTGAACGGCGAATACATAAAGCATGTGTCGGAAACAGCGGCTGACCCACGTTCAGCCCGGCCTGCAGTTCTGACAGGCACATGATTTACGCACTCTTGTAAGCCTTGTGGACGGTTTCGAGGCGGGCGAAAACCGACAACTCCTGCAAACAGGATTAATGGCTGGAAAATATATTACATAAGGATGTATCTGTGGCAAGAGTTAATATAAGTAGTTGAATAGATCGTTATATTTGATAAATCAGCATATCATGCTGATTTGTGTGCAGTGTCTGGAGGATTAGATCGTTTAAAAATTTTAGGCGATCTCTTCTACTAAAAATGATGAAAAATACAGCATAAAAGATCGTTTGTGAAATTGTTCATTTTTTGACACAGTTCAAAAAAACGACGCTTTTTCGGGGAGTTAAAGAGGGCCACTGTAACCCTGAGAAATCATGTCGGCTTTTCAAAGCGGTGGAAAAGGGGTATATTGCGGATCGTTATGCAGTGGCTTTTGGGATCGTCAGGATCCGGGAAGTCAGAAAACGGCAGGATGCGCCATAAGGCATTCAGGACGTATGGCAGAAACGACGGCAGTTTGCCGGTGCCGGAAGGCTGAAAAAAGTTTCAGAAGGCCATAAAGGAAAACCCCCACTATCTTTCGTCGAACTTTGGCGGGATCGTGAAAGATAGTGGGGGCCTCACAGAATACGGGATAAGTATATATGAAACCGTGTCAGAGATTCAACCCTTTGCAGTGCATTAACGCACGGCAATTTGTTCCCGCCATAAGCGACAGCTTGTGGCGGCCCTGAACCAGACCTCATTTACTGAAAGCACATACCGTCAGGTAAAGAACCCGAATCCGGTATTCACACCCCGTGAAGGTGCCGGGACGCTGAAGTTCTGCGAAAAACTGATGGAAAAGGCCGTGGGCTTCACCTCCCGTTTTGATTTTGCCGCGCATGTGGCGTATGCCCGTTCGCGCGGCCTGCGCCGGCGTATGCCGCCGGTGCTGCGCCGCCGGGCGATTGATGCGCTGCTGCAGGGGCTGTGTTTCCACTATGACCCGCTGGCCAACCGCGTCCAGTGCTCCATCACCACGCTGGCCATTGAGTGCGGACTGGCGACGGAGTCTGAGGCCGGGAAACTCTCCATCACCCGTGCCACCCGTGCCCTGAAGTTCCTGGCTGAGCTGGGGCTGATAACCTACCAGACGGAATACGACCCGACAATTGGCTGTAATATCCCGACCGACATCACGTTCACGCCGGCACTGTTTGCCTCACTCGATATCTCAGAAGAGGCAGTGGCTTCCGCACGCCGCAGCCGCGTGGAATGGGAAAACAGGCTGCGCAAAAAGCAGGGGCTGGATGCGCTGGGTATGGATGAACTGATAGCGAAAGCCTGGCGTTTTGTGCGCGAGCGTTTCCGCAGTTATCAGGCAGAGCTTAAGTCCCACGGCATGAAACGTGCCCGTGCGCGCCGCGATGCAGGCAGGACCCGTCAGGACATTGTCACCCTGGTGAAACGGCAGCTGACACGTGAAATCGCGGAAGGGCGTTTCCGGGGAAGCCTGGAGGCCGTGAAGCGCGAAATCGACCGTCGCGTGAAGGAACGCATGATAATGTCGCGGAACAACAACTACACACGGCTGGCCACAGCCTCACCCTGAGTTTGACCTCATCTGAATAATCCGGCCTTCGCCGGAGGCTTCCGCACGTCTGAAGCCCGGTGACGCACAAAAAAGCAGCACAGCACACAAAAAACAGCCTCATTATCTGCCTTCCGGCTCGCCTTGCTCCCCCTGTTTTTCACGCAAAACAGGTATCACAGACGGGGAATTCTGTTTATCCACATTTAACTGCAAGGGACTTCTCCGTAAGGTTACAACCGTTCATGCTATAAAGCGCCAGCCGCAGGCGTTACAGGGTGCAATGTCTGTCTCTTATACACATCTGACGCTGCCGACGAATAG
>OKVV01000925.1_pt1 | contig 11325 bp, 9 predicted proteins | sample 1606871 | NCBI WGS metagenome assembly OKVV01 (sample SAMN03281011, study PRJEB24777) | human gut metagenome | isolation source: fecal sample PR176 from 1 month old male Indian infant, caesarean delivered... | place: Singapore | collected 2006-01-13
CTGTTAGGGCCAGAAATGCGCTCTACCGGGGAAGTGATGGGCGTGGGCCGTACCTTCGCGGAAGCGTTCGCCAAGGCACAGCTGGGCAGTAACTCCACGATGAAGAAACAGGGCCGTGCGCTGCTCTCGGTTCGCGAAGGCGACAAAGGGCGCGTCGTGGACCTGGCCGCTAAGCTGCTAAAACAGGGCTTCGAGCTGGATGCGACTCACGGTACCGCGATTGTGCTGGGTGAAGCCGGTATCAACCCGCGTCTGGTGAACAAGGTGCATGAACGGCCATGGCGCTGAATGCGGATGCCACCGAGAAGGTGACCTCGGTGCAGGAAATGCACGCGCAGATCAATAAATAATAAACAGAAGGTCCGGTGATATTTGCGTTAACCGGATCTGCAATATAAATTTGAAACGGTTCCTGAGAAGGAGCCGTTTTTTTTACCCTATCAGGTCATCCCTGGAGATGTCCGTTTCCTTAACCACATTTTCAATGTAATAAGCACGATATTGCTCACACTAATCAACATTCAAGTCGCATACTATCTTTATATCCACAATTTTAATATGGCTTAGTTTTTATTAATTTGGACAGGCCGTAGCCAGATTTTTAATTTGTGAAATGGTGTGCTTATGTGTGAAAAATATGTTGAAAGACCGCTTTATTTGTTAATTGCTGACTGGATGATGGCAGAGGACCGATGGATCACTGCCAAGGAGATTTCCCGTCAATTTGATATTGAACACTGCAAAGCAATTAATACGCTCTCCTATATTCTGTCAGAAGTTGGGGAAATTGTTTGTGAAGTGAAGATGATCCCTAACCAGATTGCAGGACGAGGCTGTCAGTGCCAGCGTCTGGTGAAAGTCGTGAGTATTGATTCTCATCTCTATCGCCGATTGAATCATAATTTGCAGGAAAGAAAAGTGAGTGTGGCGAAAGCGCCGCGACTGTCTGCCGTTCCCCCAACAGAGCTCAACCGTGAGCAGAAATGGCAGATGATGCTGTCAAAAAGTATGCGTCGCTAATGGTTAGTTTGCCTGATGGCAGCGTTAACGGGGATTGACGCGTAGGCCGGATAAGCGTCAGCGCATCCGGCATCAATTATTGGGCTGATTTTGGCTTCACGTCCGTCGTGCCTTTCAGGCGCGGCCGGTTTTTTTCGACCTGGGTTAACGGCTTCGTTTCAGATAGTCCCGTTCGACAGCGGACCGCAAGATCCTGATATTCTTTGGTGTTGAGGCGTTTCCAGTGCAGCTCCTGTTCTGTGACCTGGCGTAGTACTCGCGCAGGTGAACCCACCAGCAGTTGCCTTGCCTCACCCTGAAATCCGGCTTTGACGAAACTCATGGCGGCGACAATGCTCTCTTCGCCAATCACTGCGCCGTCCATAATCACGCTGTTCATGCCGACCAATGCGTCCCGGCCCACCACGCAGCCATGCAAAATAGCGCCGTGGCCGATATGGCCGTTCTCATGCACGACGGTATCGGTATCGCAGTAGCCATGCATAATGCAGCCATCCTGCAGATTAGATCCTGCCTTAAGGAGCAGGCGCCCATAATCCCCACGCAATGACGCGAGTGGGCCAATATAAACACCAGCACCCACGATGACATCGCCAATCAGCACGGCGCTGGGATGGACAAACGCGTCCGGGTGTACCACCGGGATCAGTCCTTCAAAGGCGTAATAGCTCATGGTTGTACCTCGGTTTTTTTGCCGGACGACGGCGTAAACACCTTATCCGGCATAGTCACATTAACGACCTTTCCACACCGGATCGCGTTTTTCGGCAAATGCCTGCGGTCCTTCGAGCGCATCTTCCGAATGCAGTCCCGACGGATAATGCTTCAGTACGCCGCTGCGGATGTAGCGGTAGCCTTCTTCTACCGGCATTTCGCTAGTCGCACGATAAATCTCTTTCAGCGCCGCGATCGCCAGCGGGGCGCTATTAACCAGTTGTTGCGCCAGTTCGCGCGCGCTATCCATCAGTTCGCTCTGGCTGACAACGCGGTTCACGATCCCCCAACGCAGCGCTTCTTCGGCGCTCATTCGTCTACCGGTCATCACCATTTCGTTGACGATAGCCGGTGGCAACAGCTTAGGCAGGCGCAAAACGCCGCCGCTGTCAGGCACGATGCCGAGCTTGGCTTCCGGTAGCGCGAAGCTGGCGTTTTCCGCGCAGACAATAAAGTCCGCTGCCAGCGCCAGCTCAAAACCGCCGCCAAACGCATAGCCGTTTACCGCGGCGATGACCGGATTATCCAGATCAAATATTTCAGTTAAACCGGCAAAGCCGCCGGGACCAAAATCGGCATCCGGCGCTTCACCTTCCACTGCCGCTTTTAAGTCCCAGCCAGCAGAAAAGAATTTCTCCCCGCCGCCAGTAATGATTGCTACGCGTAATTCCGGATCGTCACGGAAATTAAGAAAAGCCTGGCCCATTGCAAAGCTGGTTTTGGCGTCAATGGCATTGGCTTTAGGTCGGTCGAGGGTAATTTCCAGGATCGGGCCATTACGGGTCAGATGTAATGATTCACTCATGGTTCATCTCCAGATAAATAGTTTCCCGGCGGGAGGGATTCCTGCCGGAAGGTTTATTTCAGATTTTTTTTGATTATTTTTCCTGAACAGTTGCGCGGCAGGTCGGTTCTGATCTCCATAAAAGAGGGAACCTTGAATTTCGCCATATTGTTTTCGCAGAAGCTGAAAAACTCGGCTTCGCTTAATGTTTCACCTTCATTAAGGACAATAAACGCTTTAATGGCTTCATCACGGATCGCGTCTTTAATACCAACAACCACAATGTCCTGAATTTTCGGATGCGCAGAAATAATATTTTCCAACTCGACGCAGGAGACATTTTCCCCGCCGCGTTTAATCATGTTGCAGCGTCTGTCGACAAAATAGAAATAGCCATCCTCATCCTGGTAACCCGAATCACCGGTATGTAACCAGCCCTCTGGTTCCAGCGCCCTGGCGGTTGCTTCCGGCTGCATGTAATACTCTTTGAAGATGGTCTTGCCGGGGACGCCTTTAATACAGATTTCGCCAATTTCTCCGGCGGGGAGCGGGCGATTTTGATCGTCGCGAATTTCAGCTTCATAGCTAAATCCCACGCGACCAATGGAAGGCCAGCGTCGTTTGTCTCCGGGACGGTCGCCAATAATTCCGACAATGGTTTCAGTCATACCATAAGAGGTCAGCAGCCTGACGCCAAAGCGTTCGATAAAGGCGTCTTTTTCCTGCGCGGATAGATTGAGATAGAACATCACTTCGCGCAGCTGATGCTGCCTGTCCGTTGGCGCGGCGGGCTGGACCATCAGCGTGCGGATCATCATCGGGATGCACTCGGTCACCGTCGCCTGATATTTACGTACCTGATCCCAGAATGCCCGGGCGCTGTACTTCTCCAGGAGCACAAAGGTGCTGCCGGCGGAAAAGGCCGGCATTGCGGCGGTACACTGACAGGCGATATGAAAAGCGGGCATCACCGTCATGGATACGTCATCATCGCGCAGGGCGATTTGCCAGGCAGAGTAATAGCCCGCAAAGCGCAGGTTATAATGGGTAATCACCACCCCTTTTGGACGCGAGGTGGTACCGGAGGTAAACAGAATTTCCGCCGTATCGTCAGTGGATAACGCAGGTGTATAGCACAGCGTGGCGGACTGGCGGGATTGCAGTTGGGTAAAGTGACTCACGCCGTCGTCAGCCGGAAGCTGTTCGCCAATCAGACAGATATGATTAAGCGGAGTGCTATTTTCCTGGCGTATTTCACGGTACATAGGATAAAACTGGGCGCTGGTAACCAGCAGGCTCACCTGGCTGTTTTGCAGGATCCAGGCACTTTCTTCGCCCAGTAAGCGAGCATTAATCGGCACCATAATGGCGCCGATTTTTGCCAGTCCAAACCAGCAAAAGATGAATTCCGGACAGTTATCCAGATGCAGTGCGACCCTATCGCCCTTGCGGATCCCTAAGGAATGAAAAAGGTTCGCCGTGCGATTAATCTCTTCATTGAGCGAGGCATAGCTAAATTGCCGAACGATTCCTTCACAGGATTCGAAAATTAACGCCGTTTTATTTCCGTACACCCCGGCCAGGTCGTCCCACATCTGACGTAAGTTTTGTCCGCCAACGATATCCATATTGCTTTATCCACTGAAATCAGGCGTGAGCGCTAACCCACGAGCGGGTTAGCGCGTCGCGTTTATTCCTCAACCCTGGCCAGGCCTTTGCCGACCAGCTCATTTATGTCTGCTTCGCTATAACCAATGTTTTTCAGAATGGCGGCGGTATCCATGCCGTGTGATGGCATGCCACGCCAGATTTTCCCCGGGTTGTTTTTAAATTTCGGCATGATGTTCGGCCCTTTGCAGGTGCGGCCGTCCATTGTTTGCCACTGAGTAATGGATTCGCGGGCAACGTACTGCGGATTGCCTTCCAGTTCCGGAATGGTTAGCACCTTCGCACAGGCGATATTCAGCTCAGCAAAGCGCGCCTGGACTTCGGCGATGGTATGCGCTGCCAGCCAGGCGTCCAGTTTCTCTTCGACGAGCGGGCCGTAAGGGCATTCCACGCGATGGATTAGCTGCGTGCCTTCCGGAACTTCCGGCGTACCGAGAATGTGGGCCAGGCCTATATCTTTAAAACACTCGTTGATTTGCGTGATGCCGACCAACTCCATGACGATGTAACCATCGGCGCATTTATACAGGCCGCAACCGGCGTAGTAGGGATCTTTCCCTTTCGTCATACGTGGACAGATTTCGCCGCCGTTGAAGTAATCCATCATGAAGTACTGACCCATGCGCAGCATCACTTCGTACATGGCGATATCGATGCTTTCACCTTTACCCGTTTCGCGCACTTTGTGCAGGGCCGCCAGCGCCGCTGTCGTTGCGGTCATCCCGGAGAAGTAATCCGCGGTATACGGGAAGGCTGGCATCGGTTGGTCAACGTCGCCGTTTTGGATCAGATAACCACTGAACGCCTGCGCGATAGTGTTATACGCCGGAAGATTGGTGTACTCCTCCGTACCAAACTGGCCAAAACCGGAAAGGTGGGCAATGACCAGTTTCGGGTTATGTTCCCACAGCACTTCATCAGTAATACCGCGGCGTGCAAAGGCCGGGCCTTTACTGGCTTCAATGAAAATATCGGTGGTTTCCATCAGTTTCAGAAACGCTTCCCGACCTTCATCTTTGAAAATATTGAGCGACAGGGCGTGCAGGTTGCGGCGTGAGAGCTGCGGGTAGTTAGGCTGCACGCGGATGGTATCGGCCCATGCGACGTTTTCAATCCAGATAACCTCGGCGCCCCATTCGGCGAACATCTGTCCGGCGAAAGGACCGGCAATTTCGATCCCTGAAAAGACAACGCGTACCCCGGAAAGCGGGCCGAAGGCTGGCATTGGTAAATGATTCATCATTTTTCTCCTGGCATTTATGGGGGCCACGTAGGCCGGATGGCGACGCGAGCGTCTCATCAGGCCTACAGGTTGCGCCGTTCTATCGGTATTGCTTGAGTACCGCACGGCCTAACGTCAGGATCTGCATTTCATCAGAACCACCAGAAACGCGGTCAACACGCAGGTCACGCCAGAAACGCGTGATGCGGTGGTTGCCCGCGATACCAACACCTCCCAGTACCTGCATGGCGGTGTCTACCACTTCAAACGCGGCGTTGGCGCAGAAGTATTTGCACATTGCCGCGTCGCCGGAGGTAATAGTGCCGTTATCTGCTTTCCACGCGGCTTCCAGCAGCATGTTTTTCATGGAGTTCAGTTTGATCGCCATATGCGCAAACTTCTCCTGAATCAGCTGGAAACGGCCAATAGTTTCACCAAACTGCACGCGCTGATTAGCGTAACGCGCGGCATCTTCAAAAGCGCACATTGCGGTGCCGTAGTTGGTCAGCGCGACGAGGAAGCGCTCATGGTCAAACTCTTCTTTCACGCGGTTGAAGCCGTTACCTTCCCGACCGAACATGTCTTTTTCGTCCAGTTCAACGTCGTCAAAGGTGATTTCACAGCAGCTATCCATGCGCAGACCGAGTTTCTCCAGTTTGTTGACCTTGATACCCGCTTTGCTCATGTCGACAAACCATTCGGTGTAAACAGGCTTATCCGGCGATGCACCGTCTCTCGCCATGACCACGATGTACGGGGTATAGGCGCTACTGGTGATAAAGCACTTACTGCCATTAAGGTAAACCTTACCATTTTTGCGTGTATAAGTGGTTTTCAGACTGCCGACATCCGATCCCGCTCCCGGTTCGGTGATAGCAGAGTTCCACATCTGCTTACCGGTACCCTGGAACGCCATGATTTTATCAATTTGCTCCTGAGTCCCTTCACGCAGGAAAGTGTTAAAACCTCCCGGCAATTGGTACAACACGTAAGTTGGTGCGCCAAGACGTCCCAGCTCCATCCAGACGGCGGCGACGGTAACAAAACCCGCTTCCAGACCGCCATGTTCTTCCGGGATCAGCAGGCTATCAATGCCCATATCCGCCAGCGCTTTTACAAAACGCTCAGGGTAGACGCTGTCACGATCGCACTCGGCAAAATAAGCTTCCCAGTTCTCACTGGCCATCAGTTCACGAATACCGGCGACAAACAGTTCCTGCTCGTCATTTAAGTTGAAATCCATCTTTCAGCCTCTTGATCAATTGGGTTAATAAGAATTACTTGTCTTTCCAGTGCACTTTGGCGTCTTTAATAAAGGACAGCGTCACCATAATGTTGACGAAGAACAGCGGGCATCCTCCGGCGATAATTGCGGTCTGAATCGGCTTCAACCCACCCAGCGCCAGCAGAACGATACCGATGATGCCGACCAGCACCGACCAGCCGATACGCACTAACAGAGGCGGTTCTTCACCATCGCGAACTTCGCGACAGGTGGACATCGCCAGGGTGTAAGAGCAGGCGTTAATCAGCGTTACGGTGGCGATAAAGCAGAGGATAAAGAAACCCCACATGGTGGCGGTGCTGAGCGGTAAGGCGGCCCAGGTTTCGATAATGGCGCGCGCCACGCCGTGTTGTTCAATCAACTGCGGAATGTTGAGGATGTTTTTATCCATCAGCAGCAGCGTGTTGCTGCCAAGGACAGTCCACAGGATCCAGGTAGACGCGGTCAGGCCCAGTACCATCCCGAAGCACAGTTCGCGTACGGTGCGACCACGAGAAATACGGGCCAGGAAGATACTCATCTGGATGGCGTAAATTACCCACCACGCCCAGTAGAAAACGGTCCAGCCCTGCGGGAAGCCGCCTTTACCGATGGCATCGGTATAGAACAGCATCCGTGGCAGATGCATCAGCAACATCCCGACGGAGTCGGTGAAGTAGTTCATGATGAAGCTGGCGCCGCTGACGATAAACACCCAGCCGAGCATCAGGAAGCTCAGATAACTACGTACGTCACTGGCGATCTTGACCCCTTTTTGCAGGCCACAGGCCACGCAAATGGCGTTCAGAATGATCCAGCAGGTAATGATGATGGCGTCGAGTTGCAGCGTATGTGGAATACCGAACAGGTACTGCATACACTCGGTGACCAGCGGGGTAGCCAGACCGAGGCTGGTGCCCATTGCGAAGATCAGCGCCACCAGGTAGAAGTTATCAACGATGGTACCGAACAACCCTTTCGCATGTTTCTCACCGACGAGCGGTACCAGCGTGGAGCTGGGACGGATGACATCCATCTTACGTACAAAGAAGAAGTAGGCGAAGGCTACAGAAAGGAAGCTATAGGTTGCCCACGGCAGCGGCCCCCAGTGGAACAGGCTGTACGCCAGACCTATCTCTTTCGCGCCCGTGGAATTTGGTTCCAGGCCGAACGGCGGTGTGGAGATATAGTAGTAGATCTCAATAGAGCCCCAGAACAGCACCGCAGCGGATGTACAGGACGCGAACATCATAAAAATCCAGCTGGCGGTACTAAACTCGGGTTTTTCGTCGCCTAATTTCTTTTTCGAATATGGGCCAAAGACCAACCAGAACCAACCGAAGAGCATGACGACCATATACCATTCGAATGCCCAACCCCAGACGTTGGTGACATAACTGAATACCGCATTAATAACGACGTTAGCGGCATCAAGATCTCTTACTGTTAGCCAGCAAAGTATTCCGACAATTATTAATGGCGGAAAAAAAACCTTCGGTTCAATTCCCGATTTTCTCTTTTCATTTTTCATAAGTGAATTCCAGTGTGAAAACGAAATTTATTTAGCGTGCCCGTATGTGATTGTTTGTTTATTTGTTATTAATGATTTGTTGATAACTTTTTAACCTCTGGGGCGCCTCAGTGAGTAACTCATAATGGGTATTCATTTCGCGTGATTCTGTTACTTTGATCACACTTTTTGGTGCTGGTTATTTTGTCTTGAAATGTCTATTTTTTGTTTATAAATCATATAGTTGACATTGGTTTTTTAACTTTTTTAAGTGTCTGGTGTTCAATATTGTTGAACCAGCAAGCAATATTGAAAATTTTCATATTTGACGTGTTTCTTTCAATATTGGTGAGGCATGTAACACTATTGAAAGTTACGAATTTCAATGTGTGACATTTTCAATATTGGTGATTAAAGTTTTATTTCCGAATTAAAGAGCGTGATATCTGTATTTAACACCGCCGATATAAATACGTTTCCTTCATGATTTCTGGAGATGCAATGAAGATAATTACTTGCTACAAATGCGTACCTGATGAACAGGATATTGCGATTAATAATGCTGATGGTTCACTCGATTTCAGCAAAGCGGATGGCAAAATCAGCCAATATGATCTGAATGCAATTGAAGCAGCTTGCCAGTTAAAACAGCAGGTGGGAGAAGCTCAGGTTGTCGCCATGAGCGTTGGCGGCAAAGCGCTGACTAATGCAAAAGGGCGCAAAGATGTTCTTTCTCGTGGCCCTGATGAACTGATTGTGGTGATTGACGATCAATTTGAGCAGGCGCTGCCGCAACACACCGCTACCGCGCTGGCCGCCGCGGCGCAAAAATCAGGTTTCGATCTGCTTATTTGCGGCGACGGTTCTTCCGATCTTTATGCTCAGCAGGTTGGTTTGCTGGTAGGCGAAGCGCTGAACGTTCCGGCGATTAACGGCGTGAGTAAGATCCTCTCTCTTACTGACAGTACGCTGACGGTAGAACGCGAACTGGAAGATGAAGTTGAAACGCTGAGCATCCCGCTCCCGGCGGTGATCGCGGTTTCCACCGACATCAACACTCCACAAATCCCTTCGATGAAAGCCATTCTTGGCGCGGCGAAAAAACCGGTTCAGGTCTGGTCGCCTGCGGATATCGGGCTGAACAGCGTACCCGCGTATTCCGTACAACAGGTTGCCGCACCGAAGCAGCGCGAGCGTCAGCGTGTGGTGATTGAAGGTGACGGTGAAGAACAAATCGCCGCGTTTGTCGAGAATCTGCGCAAAATCATTTAATTATCAGGGGATGTTATGAACAAATTTTCCAGTGTCTGGGTATTCAGCGATACCCCTTCTCGTCTGCCCGAACTGATGAGTGGCGCGCAGGCTGTAGGTGAAAAAGTTAACGCGTTCGTACTGAACGAAGCGGATAGCGCGACAGCATGTCATTTGGGCGCGGATCATGTCTGGCTGCTCAGCGGCAAACCAGAAGACCGCATGCTCGAAGACTACGCTGATGTGATGGCCGAGACTGTTCGTCAGCATAGCGAGGGCGGCGCGGTACTGCTGCCGAATACGCGCCGGGGCAAACTGTTGGCGGCAAAGCTGGGCTTTCGCTTGTCGGCTGCGGTTTCCAACGACGCCAGCGAAGTCGCCCTGCAGGATGGAAAAGCGGCGGTTAAGCATATGGTCTACGGCGGTCTGGCGATAGGGGCAGAAACCATTGCTTCGCCGTTTGCCGTGATCACGCTCAGCAGCGGAACGTTTGACGCACAAGACCCGGACACTTCTCGCAGCGGTGAGATGCACACCGTGCAGTGGCAGGCTCCGGCCAATGCTGTGACCCGCACCGCAACCCAGGCACGTCAGAGCAACAGCGTCGATCTCGATAAAGCGCGTCTGGTGGTCAGTGTGGGACGCGGTATAGGCAGCAAAGAGAATATCTCGCTGGCCGAAGCGCTGTGCCAGACGATTGGCGCTGAGCTGGCCTGTTCTCGCCCGGTAGCGGAAAACGAGAAGTGGATGGAGCACGAGCGCTACGTCGGTATCTCCAACCTGATGCTCAAGCCTGAACTGTATCTGGCGGTGGGGATCTCCGGGCAGATCCAACACATGGTCGGCGCCAACGGCGCGCAGACGATTTTCGCCATCAATAAAGATAAAAATGCGCCGATCTTCCAGTATGCGGATTTTGGCATCGTTGGCGATGCGCTGAAGATCCTGCCTGCGCTGACGGCTGCCTTAGCGCGATAAATCATTTCGGGCAGGATGCGAAGGTATCCTGCCGCTGACAGGAGTACGTATGTCCGAAGATATCTTTGATGCCATCATCGTGGGTGCAGGTCTGGCCGGTTCGGTTGCGGCGCTGGTGCTTGCTCGCGAAGGTGCACAGGTGCTGGTTATCGAGCGCGGCAATTCTGCTGGCGCGAAGAATGTCACCGGTGGGCGTCTGTATGCGCATAGCCTGGAACGCATCATTCCCGGCTTTGCGGATCAGGCCCCCATTGAACGCATGATCACCCACGAAAAACTCGCCTTTATGACCGACAACGGGGCGATGACTATCGATTACTGCAATGGTGAAGAGGCCGCCGCGTCGCAGGTTTCTTATTCCGTCTTGCGCAGTAAATTTGACGCCTGGCTGATGGAGCAGGCCGAAGAGGCGGGGGCGCAACTGATCACCGGTATTCGCGTCGATAACGTCGTTCAGCGCGAGGGTAAAGTCGTGGGCGTGGAAGCCGACGGCGATATTCTGGAAGCCAAAGTCGTGATCCTCGCCGACGGGGGGAATTCTCTGCTGGCTGAAAAGCTGGGCCTGGCCAAGCGTGTTGAGGCATCGCATGTTGCCGTCGGCGTGAAGGAACTGATCGAATTGCCGAAGTCGGTAATTGAAGATCGTTTCCAGCTACAGGGCAACGAAGGCGCCGCCTGTCTGTTTGCCGGGGCGCCAACCGATGGTCTGATGGGCGGTGGCTTCCTGTATACGAATGAAACAACACTTTCTCTGGGGCTGGTCTGCGGTCTTCATCATCTGAAAGACGCGAAAAAATCGGTCCCGCAAATGCTGGAAGATTTCAAACAGCATCCGGCAGTCGCTCCGCTGATCGCTGGTGGCAAGCTGGTGGAATATGCCGCGCACGTTGTACCCGAGGCGGGAATGAATATGC
>OKVV01000926.1_pt1 | contig 11266 bp, 8 predicted proteins | sample 1606871 | NCBI WGS metagenome assembly OKVV01 (sample SAMN03281011, study PRJEB24777) | human gut metagenome | isolation source: fecal sample PR176 from 1 month old male Indian infant, caesarean delivered... | place: Singapore | collected 2006-01-13
GGTAATCCTAATCTTAAAGAAAAAGTTCTTCAAATTAAATCACAAAATACCAATGAGTATTATTTAAATACTGATGGTAAATTAGTAAACAGAGTTATATATGAAAAATAATTTTAGTATTTAAAGACCTATTTTAAACAAAATAGGTCTTTAAATTATGAGCAAATTTACTAGAATCTTAACAATTCTTAAAAATTAATAAGGAATGCCCATACTTACTTAATGATAATAAAGACAAGTGATATAATTGACAATAGGATAATATAAATTTAAAATTATTGTACGGGAACTTATGTTCGAGGATTAATTAGCAAATATAAGTCTAAAATAAAGATATATGTTAAAAGAGAGGTAACAATAATATGAAGGATAAAATCATTATAAAAGGTGCTAAAGTACATAATTTAAAAAATGTTAGTTTAGAAATACCTAGAGATAAATTAGTGGTATTTACAGGACTTTCAGGTTCAGGAAAATCATCATTAGCATTTGATACAATTTATGCAGAAGGACAAAGAAGATATGTAGAATCACTATCAGCTTATGCTAGACAATTTCTTGGGCAAATGAACAAGCCTGATGTTGAGTATATAGAAGGGTTATCACCTGCAATTTCAATAGATCAAAAAACAACAAGTAAAAACCCAAGATCAACTGTTGGTACAATAACCGAAATATACGACTATTTAAGACTTCTTTATGCTAGAGTTGGTGTTCCGCATTGTCCAAAGTGTGGTAAAGAAATTACTCAACAGTCTGTAGACCAAATAATAGATAGAGTAATGGAACTTGAAGAAAGAGCGAAAATACAAGTTCTAGCTCCAGTTGTAAGAGGACGAAAAGGTACTCATGAGAAAGTATTAGAAAATATAAAAAAGAACGGATTTATTAGAGCAAGAATAGATGGCGAAATATATGATTTGACAGAAGATGAAGTAAAACTTGAAAAAAATAAAAAGCATAGTATAGAAGCAGTTGTAGATAGATTAGTAATAAAAGAAGGTATAGAAGGAAGACTTAGTGATTCTGTAGAAACTGCCTTAAAGCTTGGTGAGGGATTAGTAATTATAAATGAAATTGGAGGAGAGGATACATTATATAGTGAAAAATTCTCATGTCCAGACTGTGGTATAAGTATAGAAGAGTTAGCACCAAGAATGTTTTCATTTAATTCACCATTTGGTAAATGTGATTACTGTGATGGATTAGGTTCATTAATAGAAATTGATGAAAATTTAGTAATACCAAATAAAGATTTAAGCATTATGGAAGGTGCAATAGCTTGTTGGGGAGAAGGAAGACTTAAAGATGACTCATGGACTTTTGCATTTTTAAAAGCATTAAGTAAAGAGTACGATTTTGATTTAAATACTCCAATTAAAGATCTTCCAAAGAAAATAGTAAATATATTACATTATGGAACAGATGGTAAGAGACTTAAGGTTGATTATGTAAAAGATGGAGTTAAAGCAACTTATAATTCAGCTTGGGAAGGTGAAATAAACTCACTTCAAAGAAGATATAGAGAAACTAACTCAGATATTATAAAAGGTGATATTGAACAATATATGAGTGATAATCATTGTCCTAAGTGTAAAGGAGCAAGACTTAATAAAGAAGCTCTTGCAGTAACAGTTGGAGATAAAAATATATATGAATTTACAACTCTTTCAATAAAAGAAGAGTTAGATTTTATAAACTCCATAGATTTCTCAGAAAAGGATAAGATAATAAGTAGTCAAATTATAAAGGAAATTCAATCTAGAGTAAGCAGGCTAGAATTCTTAGTTAATGTTGGACTTGACTATTTAAATCTTTCAAGAAGTTCAGGAACATTATCAGGTGGAGAAGCACAAAGAATAAGACTTGCAACTCAAATAGGATCTGCACTTATGGGTGTTTTATATATACTAGATGAGCCTAGTATAGGACTTCATCAAAGAGATAATGATAAATTAATTCAGACTTTAAAGCATCTTAGAGATGTTGGTAATACAGTTATAGTTGTAGAGCATGATGAAGATACTATAAGAGAAGCGGATTATGTTGTTGATATTGGACCTGGCGCTGGAGAACACGGTGGTGAAATTGTCGCTGCAGGTACAGTTGAAGAAATCAAGAAATGCGATAATTCATTGACTGCAAAATATTTAACTGGGGAAAAGAAAATAAAAGTTCCTAACGAAAGAAGAAAAGGAAATGGTAATAAAATTACTGTTTCAAAAGCAAAGGAAAATAATTTAAAGAATGTAACTGTAGATTTCCCACTTGGAGTATTAACTATGGTTACTGGAGTTTCAGGTTCAGGTAAAAGTACTCTTGTAAATGAAATACTTTATAAAGGATTAAATAAATTAATTAATAAGAGTAAAAATCCAGTTGGAGCACATAAAGAAATAAAAGGATATGAAAATATAGATAAAATAATAGATATAGACCAAAGCCCAATAGGAAGAACACCACGTTCAAATCCTGCAACATATACAGGGACATTTGATATAATAAGAGAATTATTCTCTCAAACACCAGAAGCTAAGATGAGAGGTTATAAGCCAGGAAGATTTAGTTTCAATGTAAAGGGTGGAAGATGTGAAGCATGTTCAGGTGATGGTATCATAAAAATTGAAATGCAATTCTTATCAGATGTTTATGTTCCATGTGAAGTATGTAAAGGAAAAAGATATAATAGAGAAACTCTAGAAGTTAAATATAAAGGCAAGAATATAGATGACATATTAAATATGACAGTTGAAGAAGGTTTAGAATTCTTTGATCATATTCCAAGAATTAAAAACAAACTTCAAACATTATATGATGTAGGGCTTGGATATATAAGACTTGGTCAGCCATCAACTCAATTGTCAGGTGGTGAAGCACAAAGAATAAAACTTGCTTATGAATTATCAAAAAGAAGTACGGGAAAAACATTATATATACTAGATGAACCAACAACAGGACTTCATATTGATGATGTTAATAGACTTGTACAGATATTACAAAGACTTGTGGATGCAGGTAATAGTGTAGTAGTTATAGAACACAATTTAGATATGATAAAATGTGCAGATTATATAATTGACTTAGGACCAGAAGGTGGAGATAAAGGTGGTACTATAGTTGCTACAGGAACACCTGAAGAAATATGTAAAATTAAAAAGTCATATACAGGACAATATTTGAGTAAAATACTAAAGTAAACAAAAAACTAAGAAATTTATAAATAAATTAACTAGCTTATATAAAATTTAATTATATAGGTTAGTTAATGTTATGTTGTTTAATAATTGTAAGATAAATGTGTGAATTAAATATTATTTTGGTGTATAATCAAAAAGATAAAGTAATTTTTTGAGGTGGAAAGATGGATTTTTCAAAATTTATGGCAGGCGTATTTGGAATAATTTTTATCATATTATTATACGTTATAATCGTATATGCCTTAAAGATAATGGCAAAAGATGTTAAATCCGGAGGAAACGCTAAAGGCAGTGTGCCAAGAAAAGCAAATCCTTCTAGAAGACATCATGGGATAGAAATAATAGAAAATGGGGACAATACGTCATTAAAGGTTGGGTCGGTAATACCGATTAAGGATGAAACTACTATAGGTAGACGTGGAAGTAATTCAATAGTATTAAATGATCAATATGTATCAGGAAGTCATGCTAGAATTATGGTTAAAAATAATGCGTTAATATTAGAAGACCTAGGAAGTACTAATGGAACGTTCCTAAATGGTCAAAAAATAAGTGGCAGAGTAAAGTTATTTGCAAAAGATCAAATAGCTATAGGTACTGCAGTATTTAAGGTATTGTCTTAAATTGCAATGAGGTGATTAAATGAGAAAGAGAAAAAAAGAGAGCATAATGCTTCTACTTACATACATATTATGTATTGCTCTGTTCACTAATTTAGCTATTCTAAAGACACCAATTGATAAAAATGCCCTATATTTTGGGGTAATATTATGTGTAGTTATAGGAATTGCACATTTTGTTGTAAGGAAGTTTTATCCTGATGGAGATAAATTTATACTTACCTTTTCTTGTTTATTGGTAGTTATAGGTATAGCTATGCTATATAGAATAGATCCAAAGGTGGCAGAAAAGCAACTTATATGGTTCTTAGGTAGTATAGTTGTGTTTATGGTTGTGCTTAAGGTGTTCCCTGATTTTAGGAACTTTGCTAAGTATAAATATGTGTATATGGTATGTGTATTAGTATTTATGCCTATGGCTCTTTTAATAGGTACAGAGCTTAATGGTGCAAAAAACTGGGTTATATTAGGACCAGTAAGTTTCCAACCTTCTGAGTTTGGGAAAATAGCACTAGTATTGTATTTAGCAGCATCGTTAAAAGAATATACTACTACGCTTAATCCAAAAGGAAGCTTTAAAAAGCTTATAAAGCCAGGATTAGTTGTAATGTATAGTTTAGGATGCATGGTTTTACAAAAAGATTTAGGATCAGCACTTATATTCTTCGGAATATCAGTAACTATGCTTTATATAGCAACTACAAAAGCTAGATATGTATTAGTATGTTTAGGATTATCAGCAGTTGGAGCTGTTGCAGCTTACAACTTGTTTGGCCATGTAAGAGAAAGAGTACTTATATGGAGACATCCTTGGGAATATACTCAAAACCAAAGTTACCAATTAGTACAAGGATTATATGCAATTTCATCAGGTGGAATGATGGGATCAGGACTTGGCCAAGGATATCCTGGATTTGTTCCTATAAATACATCTGACTTTATATTTGCAATAATTTGTGAAGAGTTTGGTATGGTATTTGGAATAGGTATAATGATAATATACTTCCTTTTATTTTATAGATGTATAAGAACTGCATTCGTTACAGATGATGAATTCTCACAACTTACAGCAGTTGGATTTAGTGCAATGATAGTTTGTCAGGTTTTAGTTATAATAGGAGGAATATTTGCTGTAATTCCTTTAACAGGTATAACATTACCTCTTATAAGTTATGGTGGTTCATCAATGTTAACTATGTTCTTTGCGTTAGGAATACTGCAAAAAGTATCAGAGGAGGGCTAATATGAAGGACGATATAAAAAAGAGTGTAACAAAAGTAATGATGGTTTTCTTATTTTGTTTAATAGCCCTAATCACATATATAGCTTATTTCCAAGCTTTTAAAGCACCAGATATAGCTGCAAAGCCTGGAAACCAAAGAGCTTGGGCAGTAAGAAACAGAGTTTTAAGAGGAACAATATACGATAGAAACAATAATGTTATAGCAAAAAGCGTTAGAGAAAAAAATAATGTTCAAAAGAGAGTATATCCGGATGGAGCTGTTTTTGCAGCACCTATAGGATTTATGGATAGTAGATTTGGTGGAAGTGGACTTGAGGCAGCTTATGATAAGCAGCTTACAACAACATCAAATATGACAGCTAGCTTTAAAAAGTTAATTGATGATCCAAGTATTGCTAATTTAAAGGAAGCTTTCTTTGACAGAAAAGATGATAAAGATAGACAAGGTAACAGTGTAGTTACTACTTTAGATAGTAAACTTCAAAAAGTAGCTTATAATGCATTAGGAAATGATAGAGGAGCTGTTGTTGCATTAGATCCTAAAACAGGAAATGTATTAGCTATGGTTTCAAAACCAACTTATAATCCTAATAATTTAGCAGAAGAAATGAAGAAAGCTAACTCTGGGGATTTAGAGCATAGTATACTTTTAAATAGAGCAATTCAAGGACAATATCCGCCAGGATCAACATTTAAAGTTGTAACAACTGCAAGTGCACTTGATAATATTCCAGGAGTTCAAAATAAAACTTTCACTGATAATGGGGTATTAAAATTTGAAGGTGGAGGAAAAGAACTTCATAATTCAGGTGATGCATCATATGGTAGTTTAGATTTAAAGAAAGCATTTGTTGTTTCAAGTAACGTAGTGTATGGAACACTTGCAATGGATCTTGGAAATGATAAGTTAATGAAAACTGCTGAAAGGTTTGGATTTAATGAACAAATTCCAGCAAACGGATTTACAATAGGTAAGAGTACATTCCCTAAATTAACATATAGTGGAGATATAGCAAGATCAGGTATAGGTCAAAGTACAATAATAGTAAATCCTATGCAAATGGCATTAGTTGCAAGTGCAGTTGCAAATAACGGAGTTATTATGCAACCAAACCTTGTTAGCAAAGTTGTAGATAAAGATGGCACTACTATAGAAGTTGAAAAGCCAAAAGAATATCAAAGAGCAATGTCAGAAGATGATGCGGCAACAATCAAATCATATATGAAGGCATTAGTTGATAAAAATATACAAAGTGGTACTTGGAGTTATCTACAAGGAACAGGAACAGCAGGTAAAACAGGAACTGCCGATCATAACCTTCCAAACGGACAGCCAGCACCACCACATTCATGGTTCATATGTTTTGCACCAGCCGATAATCCAAAGATTGCAGTAGCAGTAGTTGTAGAAGACGGTGGATATGGAGCTAAGAAAGCAGCATCAGTTGCTGGTAAAGTCATAAATGCGGAACTTAATAAATAATATAAAAAGAAGTATCTATTTTAGATACTTCTTTTTTAAAATTAATAAATGAAAATAATAGAGTAAATACTAAGTATATCTAGTATTTACAATTTAAATAAATATACATACCTATGTAATTATAATATTTATAGGTATAATGATTTACATAATAAATAAATTATATAATAATAAAGAAGAGGGTATAAACAAAAGACTAGGAGGGGGTTTTTGAATGTTTGATTTCGAATATCAATTAAAAATATTACCAGAGAAGCCAGGCGTATATTTAATGAAAAACTCTTTAGGAGAAATAATATATGTCGGTAAAGCAAAAATATTAAAAAATAGGGTAAGGCAATATTTTAGAAATTCTAAAAACCATTCAGAAAAAGTAAAAGCTATGGTTAAAAATATTGCTGAATTTGAATATATAGTTACAGATTCAGAGATGGAAGCTTTAATTTTAGAGTGTAACTTAATAAAGAAATATAGCCCTAAATATAATATTTCATTAAAGGATGATAAATTTTATCCTTTTATAAAAATAACAACAAACGAAGACTTCCCTAGAGTATTCGTAACAAGAAACTTTGCAAGGGACGGAAATAAATATTTTGGACCATATACAAATGGAGCAGCAGTATATGAGACTATAAACTTGATTAGAAAGGTTTTCCCTATAAGAACTTGTAAAAAAGCAATTGTTGAAGGGGGAGAGCCAACTAGAACATGTCTTAATTTTCATATAGGTAAATGTAATGGACCTTGTGGAGGATATGTTTCTAAAGAAGATTATTCAAAGATTATAAATTCAGTTATAGATATATTAAACGGTAAAGATAAAGAGATCACTAAAGAATTAAAAAGAAAAATGGAAGAAGCATCAATGAATTTAGAATTTGAAAAAGCAGCTTCATATAGAGATAAAATTTTAGCTATAGAAGCATTAGTTCAAAAACAAAAGATGTTTAAAGTAACAGATGAGGATGAAGATTTCATAAATATATATAGTGATGAGAAAGATAGCTGTATACAAATTTTCTTTTTAAGAGGTGGAAAAATAACTGGTAGAGAGCACTTTATGATAGAAAATACTGCACTTGAAAATCCATCTGATGTAATATCTCAATTTATAGTAAACTTCTATAGTGGTGCAACTAAGATTGGAAAAACTATATATGTACCAGAAGTATCTGATAAAGAAGTACTTGAAGAATTCTTATCTGTAAAGAGAGAATCAAAAGTTATACTAAAGGTACCTCAAAAGGGTGATAAGAAGAGCATGCTAGATATGGTTCGTGAAAATGCTAAAATAACATTAGAACAATTTAAAGAAAAAATTGTTATGGAGAAAGAAATAAACAATATAGCATTAAATGAACTTAGAAATGTTTTATCACTTGATGAATTACCACATAGAATAGAAGCATATGATATTTCCAATATACAAGGTGTAGATTCAGTTGGAAGTATGATTGTATTTGAAGATGGAAAAGCAAAAAACAGTAATTATAGAAGATTTAGAATAAAAACTGTAAAAGGTGCCAATGATTATGATAGTATGAGAGAAATTTTAGAAAGAAGATTTTCTCATGGACTTAGAGAAATAAAAGAGATACAAGAGAGGGAACTAATCTTCTCAAATGGTAAGTTTTCTAACTTTCCAGATTTAATAATGATGGACGGAGGAAAAGGTCAAGTAAATATTGCATTAGATGTTTTAAAAAAGCTAGATATAGATATACCAGTTTGTGGACTTGTTAAAGATGATAAGCATCAAACAAGAGGTATCATATATAATAATGAAGAGATAATTATAAATAGAAGTTCTAACTTAATGCAATTAATAAGAAGAATCCAAGATGAAGTCCATAGATTTGCAATAACTTATCATAGATCACTTAGAGATAAGAGAACATTACATTCTATATTAGATGATATACCTTATATTGGTGCAAAGAGACGAAAAGAACTTTTAATGAAGTTTGGAAGCGTTGAAAAAGTAAAGAAAGCAACACTAGAAGAATTACTAGAAACACCAAGCATTGACAGGAAATCAGCAGAAAGTATACTTGATTATTTCAATAACAGGGAAAGTAAGTAAAAAGTTAATGGAAATGTAAACTTATAAGGCTTGTTTTAATTTCCAATTTAGAATATACTAAATAATTGTAATAAATATATTTTGAGGAGTTTTCATGAATGAATAAATATAGCGAATTATTCAAAGACATATATTCAAAAAATCAAATAGAATTAAACGCAAAAATGAGCGAACATATATATTTTAAAGTTGGTGGTCCAGTAGACGTACTACTTATACCAGAAACAAAGGAACAAGTAGTTAAAACACTAAAGGTCTGCAAGGAAAATGAAATACCATATTTCATAATAGGAAATGGTTCAAACCTTCTTGTTAAAGATGGTGGAATTAGAGGAGCAGTTATTAAGCTTACGGAGCTTAAAGATATAAAAGTAGAAGGAAATAAAGTAATAGCTGATACAGGAGTATTATTAAAAGATGCTTCAAAGGCAGCATTAGACAATGACTTAACAGGATTAGAATTTGCATGTGGAATACCAGGTTCAATAGGTGGAGCAGTATTTATGAACGCTGGAGCATATAATGGAGAAATAGCAGATGTTATAGAAAGTGCAGAAGTTTTAACTGAAGATGGAGAAATAGTTGTTTATACAAAAGATGAACTAGAACTAGGATATAGAACATCAAGAGTTATGACTGAAAAAGCTATAGTATTATCTGCAACATTTGCTTTAGATAATGGAGAACATGAAAAAATAAAAGCTAGAGTTGATGATTTAACATTTAAAAGAGAATCAAAACAACCTTTAGAATATCCATCAGCAGGAAGTACATTTAAAAGACCAGAAGGATACTTTGCAGGTAAGTTAATTCAAGATGCTGGACTTAAAGGATTTTCAATTGGAGGAGCTGCTGTATCTAACAAACATTCAGGATTTGTTATAAATAAAGGTGGAGCAACAGCTAAAGATGTTTTAGATGTTATACATCATGTACAAGAAGAAGTTAAAAGACAATTTGGTGTAGAACTTCATACTGAAGTTAGAATAATTGGAGAAGATGTAGAATAACTTAAAAGAATAACTTAAGCAATATAAGAAAGACTGTTTTTATAACAGTCTTTTTTTATTTAATATTAAATAGTGTTACATACAATATATAAAGGTGTTATAATTATTTATAAAAAAAGGGAATGGAGGAAGGGTATGTTATATATATTAACTATAATAGGTGGAGTAATATTTTTAGTGTTAGCATTTTTAGTTGGGGTAAATAAAAATATTTCACTTATATCAGTTATGACAGAAGCTAAGCTTAAACAGATAAAAAAGAAAGATAGAGTTGCTATAGACTTTGGGGTACATTACTTTTTCATATCATTAGCTTGCTTCCTTACTAGTGGACTTACTGCACTTTTTGGAAGAATGGGTATGTACATAGGGCTTGTTCTTGTTGTAGTTTCAGCTTTTGCATATTCATCACTTAGTAGTAGTGTTGATGAGAAAATAAGAAGAAATAAATATTAATATATAAAAGGGGGGAACTTCTAATATAGAAGTAGAATTTATGGAGAGAGCAATAAGAAAAGAAATAAAAAACCTTGCACCTTATATAGCAGGAAAACCAATAGATGAGGTAAAGAGAGAATTTTCAATAGAGAAAGTAGTAAAGCTTGCATCTAATGAGAATCCTTATGGAGCTTCACCTAAGGCTTTAAATGCTATAAAAGAAATACTAAATGATACAGGATTATATCCTGATGCATCATCTTATGATTTAAAGAAAGAAATAGCAAATAAATTTAATGTAAGTGAAGAAATGATATTCTGTGGGGCAGGATCAGATTCTTTAATTAAAGACATTTGCTTAATGCTTTTAGATAAAGGTGATGAAAGTATAATGGGAGAGATAACTTTTCCAAGATACGAATCAAACACTCTTTTAATGGGAGCTGTTCCAATAAAGGTACCATTAATTGAGGGTAAACTTGATATAGAAGAAATGGTAAATAGAATTACAGATAAAACAAAAATTATATGGTTTTGTAATCCTAATAATCCAACAGGTACTATATTTACAGAGAAGCAGTTTTCAAATATTATAAGTAAGATACCAAGGAATATAACTATAGTGATGGATGAGGCTTATGAGGAATTTGTAACAGTTGATCAATTCCCAAATACTTTAGAACTTATGAAAAAACATGATAATATAGTGCTTTTAAAAACATTTTCTAAAGTGTATGGATTAGCATCTTTACGACTTGGATATGGAATAGCAAACAAAGAATTTGTATCTTATATAAATAGGGTTATAAATGCTTTTGACTGTAATTTATATGCCCAAAAAGCTTGTATTCAAGCACTTAGAGATATAGATCATACTGAATTTGTTATAAATCAAAATAAGATTCAAAGAGAATATTTAGAAAATGAATTTGATAAAATGGGATTAAAGTTTTTAGACTCACATGCTAATTTTATTATGGTTAATGTTAACGGTAATGATAAGATAATTCATGAATATTTACTTAAAAAAGGTTTTATAATAAGACCAGGATTCCTACTTAAAATGCCAGGATGGATTAGAGTATCTATAGGAAAAGATGAGGACAATAAAGAATTCATTAGGTTATTAAAAGAGGCAATTAAATATAGAGATAATAACTAGAAAATATTATGGCGGTATGTATAAATC
>OKVV01000942.1_pt1 | contig 10996 bp, 9 predicted proteins | sample 1606871 | NCBI WGS metagenome assembly OKVV01 (sample SAMN03281011, study PRJEB24777) | human gut metagenome | isolation source: fecal sample PR176 from 1 month old male Indian infant, caesarean delivered... | place: Singapore | collected 2006-01-13
GGAAACTATTCGTCACCTAGCTGACTTGGCACAGATTGAGTTGCCTGAGGACGATGCGGAGCTCAAACACCATGTGACAGCCCCGGCTACCTGTGAGAGTCTCCTAGATTATCTTGAGGCTTTTGATTACATTCGTCCTTTGCTTCAAACAAAGGAAGCTTTGACCATTGCGGCTTATGATGTCGCTAAACAGGCTGCTCTTGAAAATGTTATCTATATTGAAGTGCGTTTTGCTCCCGAATTGTCAATGGATAAGGGGTTGACTGTCGCTGAAATCATTGATGCTGTTTGTCAAGGCTTACGTCAAGCTCAAGAAGAATTTGGTATTATTGCTAAGGCACTGGTTTGTGGTATGCGCCAATCAGATCAAGCTTTAACAGCTCGTATTCTTGATGAAGCAAATGAAGTTGAAGATAGTGACTTTGTTGGTTTTGATTTTGCTGGAGATGAGCATCATTATGGACCTAAAGCGATTAAACCTCTGATTGAACAAGTCCAAAGTTACAACCGTCCGATGACTTTCCATGCTGGTGAATGTGGATGCGCTGCCTTTTTGGCTGAGTCAATTGCCATGGGAATTAAGCGTAATGGCCATGCAACAATCTTGGCTCAAGAGCCTGAGCTTCTGGAAGAGTTTGTTAAAAATGGTGTCACAGGAGAGCTATGTTTAACAAGTAATCTCCAGACCAAGGCAGCCGTTACAGTAGCTGATTTTCCTTATCTAAAAATGAAAGTGGCAGGGGCTAATATTACTATTAATACGGACAATCGTACCGTTTCTGATACAAACTTAACCAAGGAATACGAACTCTATCACAAGCATTTTGATAGCTCAGTACAAGATTTTTATGCTCATAATAAGACGGCAATCGAAGCTTCATTTGCTAGCGATGAGGAGAAAGCAGAACTTCTTGATAGATTGGCTAAAGCCTATTCATAAGAAGTAAATAGACTGGTAAAACTTTATAAAGGTGATAAGATTGAGCCATTTGGAACATCAGTCAAACCAATCATAAAAATAAGGGAGTGAGGCGAACTTTTTTCAAAATTTGTTCAGTCTCCCTCCCTTTTAGGCTTGGAATTATGATAAAATAAGTACAATACATATTTTAGAGGAGACTGGTTTGGCACAACTTTATTTTCGCTACGGCACCATGAATTCTGGGAAATCCATTGAGATTCTTAAGGTTGCACATAATTACGAAGAACAAGGAAAACCAGTAGTACTGTTGACCAGTCGTTTGGATAATCGAGATGGAGTCGGCTATATCTCGAGTCGTATTGGCATGAAACGGAAGGCCTATCCTATTGGTGATGATACGGATATTTTTGGTTACATTGCTAATATGTATCCACGACCGTACTGTGTTTTAGTTGATGAGGCTCAGTTTTTGACCCGTGCGAATGTCTATGATTTGGCACGAATTGTTGATGTGTTAGATATTCCAGTGATGGCTTTTGGTCTCAAAAATGATTTTCAGAACAATCTCTTTGAAGGTTCTAAATACCTTTTGCTTTTGTCTGATAAGATTGATGAGATTAAGACCATTTGTCATTATTGCTCGAGAAAGGCAACCATGGTTCTTCGTATGGAAGATGGTAAGCCAGTTTATGAGGGAGCACAAGTTCAAATTGGAGGACACGAGAGTTATATCTCTGTTTGCCGAAAGCACTGGTTTAATCCACCTCACGAAAACATAATCCCTTTGAATAAGGCCTAAAATGACTATTAGTTATATAAGGAGAAAAGATAACAAATGAATATTTATGATCAGTTACAAGCGGTTGAAGACCGTTATGAGGAATTGGGTGAATTGCTCAGTGACCCTGAAGTCGTTTCAGACACTAAACGCTTCATGGAGTTGTCACGTGAAGAAGCAAATACTCGTGAAACTGTGACAGTTTACCGTGAGTACAAGCAAGTCATCCAAAGTATCTCAGATGCTGAAGAGATGATTAAGGAAGCAAGCGGTGATCCTGACTTGGAAGAAATGGCTAAGGAAGAACTCAAAGAATCCAAAGCCGCTAAAGAAGAGTATGAAGAACGTTTGAAAATTCTTCTCTTGCCAAAAGACCCTAATGATGACAAGAATATTATCCTCGAAATCCGTGGGGCTGCAGGTGGTGATGAAGCTGCCTTGTTTGCAGGTGACCTTTTAGCTATGTACCAAAAATACGCAGAAACACAAGGTTGGCGCTTTGATGTCATGGAAGCCTCTTATAATGGTGTCGGTGGTATCAAAGAAGTGGTTGCCATGGTTTCAGGCCAATCAGTCTACTCTAAACTCAAATATGAATCAGGAGCACACCGTGTGCAACGTGTGCCTGTGACTGAGAGCCAAGGTCGTGTTCATACTTCTACAGCAACTGTTTTGGTAATGCCAGAAGTTGAAGAAGTGGAGTACGAAATCGATCCTAAGGACCTCCGTGTCGATATCTATCACGCTTCTGGTGCCGGTGGTCAGAACGTCAATAAGGTTGCGACTGCGGTTCGTATGGTTCACATTCCTACTGGAATTAAAGTAGAGATGCAAGAAGAACGTACACAACAGAAGAACCGTGATAAAGCTATGAAGATTATTCGTGCGCGTGTTGCGGACCACTTTGCACAAATCGCTCAAGATGAACAAGATGCTGAGCGTAAATCTACTGTTGGTACAGGGGATCGTTCAGAGCGTATCCGTACGTACAACTTCCCACAAAACCGTGTGACGGATCATCGTATTGGTTTGACCCTTCAAAAATTAGATACGATTTTGGCTGGGAAAATGGATGAAGTCATTGATGCTCTTGTTCTTTACGATCAAACTCAAAAATTGGAAGAGCTTAACAAATGATTTTAGCGGATGTTCTGGCTGACTATGAAAAGCAGCTTGAGGCTGTTGGAGAAGAGCCAGAGGCCCTTTCCTTTGTTTATCGTGGTTTGAAACAGTGGGACTTGACTCATTTTGTTCTTCAATTGCGTCAAGAAGTTTCAGAGGAAGATGCTGAGCTATTAGCTCATGTATTCAGCCAACTAAAGAATCACAAGCCTGCCCAGTATATCTTGGGCTATGAAGACTTTCACGGCTTGCGTTTTCAGGTTGATGAGCGTGTCTTGATTCCACGTCCTGAAACTAAGGAACTAGTGGATTTGATTTTAGCGGAAAACCCTAGCTCAGAGCTCAAGATTCTTGATATCGGAACTGGGAGTGGTGCTATTTCGGTATCCCTGAAAAAGAGTTACCCCTTTTGGCAAGTAACAGCTAGTGACTTGTCAGCTGACGCCTTAGTACTTGCTAAAGAGAATGCTAAACTAAATCAGGTAGACATCAGCTTTGTTCAATCAGATGTTTTCGAAAATATTTCTGGTAGTTTTGATATCATTGTGTCAAATCCTCCCTATATTTCTGAAAATGATAAGGACGAAGTTGGTTTAAATGTCTTGACTAGCGAGCCAAAGATGGCCTTGTTTGCTGATGAAGAGGGGCTAGCCATTTATAGACAGATTATTGAGGACGCAACGAAGTATTTAACTCCAAAAGGAAAACTCTACTTTGAAATTGGATATAAGCAAGGACTGGATTTGAAAAGGCTCTTGTCACTACATTTTCCAGATAAGCATGTGCGTGTCCTTAAGGATCAATTTGGACAGGATAGAATGGTCGTGATGGATGATGAAAAGTAAGAAACAGTTAAGAGAAAGTTTGGATAATGGTGAGGCTATTGTTCTTCCTACAGAGACTGTCTATGGTCTATTTGCTAAGGCTATGGATGAGAGTGCTGTGAACCATGTTTATGAGCTGAAAAATCGTCCTATAGATAAAGCCATGAATTTGAATGTAGCCTCGTATGAAGATATCCTTTCCTATTCAAAGGAGCAACCCAAGTATTTGAAACAATTGTACGATGCTTTTTTGCCTGGACCTCTGACCATCATCTTAAAAGCTAATGATCAAGTTCCTAGATGGATTAATTCAGGATTGGCAACGGTTGGATTTCGGTTACCAAACCATCCCGTAACTAGAGAGTTGATTCAAGCTGAGGGGCCTTTGATTGGACCATCAGCCAATAAGTCTGGGAAGGAAAGTGGTCGTCATTTCGACGATATTAGGGCACAATTTGATTTTCAGGTGACTGGCTATCGGGATGATAATGCCTTGTTAGGTGTAGATTCGACGATATTGGATTTGTCGGTCTCACCTGCCAGGATTCTCAGACAAGGAAAAATAACAAAAGATGACCTATTGGCGGCTCTACCAGAGTTGACCATAGAATAAAATGACTAACAGAGACTTAAGAAAGAGTGAGATAACTTTCGACTGTTTGTGGGTGAGTTGTTTGAAAGCCCATTAGACCTCAAAGGAGACCTCTATGATTTTTGATAAAGAAGATTACAAAGCATTTGACCCTGAACTTTGGAATGCCATTGATGCTGAGGCTGAACGTCAACAAAACAATATTGAGTTGATTGCCTCTGAAAACGTGGTTTCTAAAGCCGTTATGGCTGCTCAAGGAACGCTCTTGACTAACAAATACGCAGAAGGCTATCCAGGTAAACGTTACTATGGTGGTACTGACGTGATTGATGTGGTTGAGTCTCTTGCTATTGAGCGTGCCAAAGAACTTTTTGGGGCAAAATTTGCTAACGTGCAACCTCACTCAGGTAGCCAAGCCAATGCAGCAGTTTACATGTCTTTGATTCAACCAGGTGATACGGTTATGGGAATGGATTTGTCAGCGGGTGGTCACTTGACACACGGTGCACCAGTTAGTTTTTCTGGTAAGACCTATAACTTTGTGCCTTACAATGTTGATAAGGAAAGTGAACTTCTTGATTATGATGCTATCCTTGCTCAAGCAAAAGAAGTGAAACCAAAACTTATCGTAGCAGGGGCTTCAGCATACTCACGTATCATTGATTTTGCTAAATTCCGTGAAATCGCTGATGCTGTAGGTGCTTACCTCATGGTAGATATGGCTCACATTGCAGGTCTTGTAGCCTCTGGTCATCATCCAAGTCCGGTTCCTTATGCACATGTGACAACTACAACGACCCACAAGACACTTCGTGGGCCTCGTGGTGGTTTGATTTTGACTGATGATGAAGATATCGCTAAGAAATTGAATTCTGCGGTCTTCCCTGGTTTGCAAGGTGGTCCATTGGAACACGTTATTGCTGCCAAGGCTGTCGCTCTTAAAGAAGCACTTGACCCTGCCTTTAAGGAATACGGTGAAAATGTTATCAAGAATGCTGCTGCCATGGCGGATGTTTTCAACCAACATCCAGATTTCCGTGTTATCTCAGGTGGCACTAACAATCACCTCTTCTTGGTTGATGTGACTAAAGTTGTTGAAAATGGTAAGGTTGCACAAAACGTTCTTGAAGAAGTTAATATTACTTTGAATAAGAATGGTATTCCTTACGAGCAGTTGTCTCCATTTAAGACATCTGGTATTCGTGTTGGTAGTCCAGCTATTACAAGTCGTGGTATGGGGGAAGCTGAGAGCCGTAAAATTGCTGAATTAATGGTTCAAGCTTTGGAAAATCACGATAAACCTGAAGTTTTGGAACGTATTCGTGGAGACGTTAAAGTTCTTACAGATAATTTCCCACTCTATTAATAAATTATGTTAGATCTATATATTAAACGCATTATCATTCATCAGTTTTCGCCAAATGATACGGAGCTAGTTTTGGCAGAAGGGCCTCTTGAAATAACGCCACGTTTAGATGAGTATTTTAGAAAGAAACTCTCTAAGGTTTTCTCAGATGAGGCTAAACGAGGGTATTTCGATACAGAGAATGTTTTCATTAGTCATTTAGGAGATGATTTGATGGAAAGTTCAGTCAAGATTGCCCAACTTTGGAAGGAAGAATTTGTCATTTCTGAAGATCAAAAGACCAATGATTTGGTCTTTATTCAGTTTGACAAAGAAGGGCAAGAATATTTTGCTTTCTTGCGTATTGCACTCAAGGATAGTTTGATTCATTCTTTGGGAGATAGCCAACATCCTATTCAATTGTCACAAAATAATTTGCCTTCTGCGGCCCAGACACCTGATGAAGCTTTGGTAATCAATCGTAGTAGTAAGCAGTATTATTTGATTGAAAAGCGAATCAAGCATAATGGAAGCTTTGCCAATTATTTCTCTGAAAATCTGTTGCAGGTCCAGCCTGAGCAATCTGTCAAAAAATCGATTAAGATGGTTGAGGATACTGCTCAGAAGATTGCTGAGAATTTTAATCAGGATGACTTTAATTTCCAAGGAAAAATGAAATCTGCTATTTTCAATAACTTGGAAGAAGACCAAGAGTTATCACCTGAAAAATTGGCAGACCAGCTCTTTGATAATAATGACCTTCGTTGATGAGCTCAAAGAGGTCATTCCTGAACCTATTTCAGTTTCAGATATTGACCATTCTCGTCAAATTAAGAAATTGGAGAATCAAAAATTATCGTTATCGAACGGAATTGAGTTAATCGTGCCTAATAATGTGTATCAGGATGCTGACAGTGTTGAGTTTATTCAAAATCCTGATGGCACCTACTCTATTCTCATCAAAAATATCGAGGATATCATCAATAAATAATATGTTTAAATGGATAAGACGTCTGGCGGTTTTTGTCGTAGTCCTCATCATAGGTATCCAATGCTATCGAATCCATGCCAATATACAACATGTTTTAACCTATGAATCCCTGGTTAAGGAGGTTTTGGCTGAGGACGACATTGAAAATACAACCAATGTCGATTTGGTTCTGGCTATGATCTACACAGAAACCAAGGGGAAGACAGATGACGTGATGCAGTCCAGTGAAAGTTCTACAGGGGTGACCAACTCCATAACAGATCGAAAAGAAAGTATTCGTCAAGGGGTGACGGTTTTGTCGGAAAATCTGGAAGAAGCTGCCCACCATAAGGTGGATCCTTGGACAGCAGTACAAGCTTATAACTTTGGTAAGTCCTATATCGATTATGTGGCTGATAACGGTGGTGTTAACACCGTTGAACTAGCAAATGCCTATTCTAAAGATGTCGTTGCTCCAAGTCTAGGAAACACTAGTGGTAAAACCTATACTTATTATCAACCTGTTGCCATGTATTATGGTGGGGGTAAGCTTTATACAAATGGTGGAAATATTTATTACGCCAAAGAAGTACAGTTTAATCTCTTTCTGATGCGAATGTTCTCTCGTCTCTAAGAGTAGCTACTTCATTCTTAAGGAAAGACAAATGAAAGCATTATTAGTTTATTTTAGAGGATACGTCAAAGACAGTATCCTGGGACCCGCTTTTAAATTAATCGAAGCCAGTTTCGAACTCTTGGTCCCTCTAGTGATTGCTGGAATTGTCGACACAACTATTCCAAATAAAGACCAAAATCATCTGTTTATGATGATTTTTCTCTTGCTCGGACTTACCGTTATTGGGGTTGTCGTTGCTATTTCAGCACAGTATTTTTCATCCAGAGCAGCAGTTGGCTATGCCCAAAGTTTAACCGATGAATTGTATGCGAAAATCATGCGTTTATCAAAGGAAAAGCGGGATGAGATTGGAACGTCAAGTTTGGTGACACGTTTGACTGGTGATACCTTTCAAATTCAAACGGGTATCAATCAATTTTTGAGGCTCTTTTTGAGGGCACCAATCATTGTGACGGGAGCCATTATTATGGCATTCCGTATCAGCCCGCGTTTAACCTTATGGTTTCTTGGCATGGTCTTGGTATTGACACTTATTATTGTACTAGCTAGTCGCATCGTCAATCCTCTATATGTCAAGATCAGAGTGATTAATGAATCAATTGTTACCAATACGCGTCAACAACTTGAAGGTATGAGGGTTATTCGGGCTTTTGATCAGAGTGAGCGTGAATTAGACAACTTTACCGCTGTCAATAAAGACTTGAAGAAGTGGCAGCTCAAAACAGGAGCGATAGCAAGTCTCATTAGTCCTTTGACTTTCTTGGTTGTTAATATGACCTTGATTGCTATCCTTTGGCAAGGAAATCTGCAAATTCAAGGTGGCCTTTTGTCTCAAGGTATGCTGATTGCTCTGGTCAATTATCTCTTGCAAATTTTGACGGAGCTTCTTAAATTAGCCATGATGTTGACTAATCTCAACCAGAGCTTTATTTCGGCAAAACGAGTCCAAGCCATCTTCAATCTTCAAGATGAGGACATTGAAGTGCCTTTAACAATCAAGAAACCAAATCGACCAAGGATAGCCCTTGAAATTGACAAGATGACTTTTACTTATCCTACAGCTAGTCAACCATCGCTACAAGAAATCGACTTTAAGACTTTTGAAGGCGAGTCTTTGGGAATTATTGGGGGTACAGGTTCGGGGAAATCGACCTTGGTCAATTTAATTATGAATCTTTATCAACCTCAGTTTGGTAGTTTGACTATCTTTAAAAATCAGTTGTCGCCGAATAATCTTAAAGAGTGGCGGTCTTGGGTTGCTTATGTCCCACAGAAAGCTGAGTTGTTTAGGGGAACCATTCGTTCAAACTTGTCATTGGGACTTGATCACGAGCCAAGTGATCAGGAACTATGGTATGCTCTTGACATGGCTCAGGCTGCTGATTTTGTAAGAGATAAGGACCTTGGCTTAGATGAGCCAGTTGAGTCGTTTGGCCGTAATTTTTCAGGTGGTCAGCGTCAGCGTCTGACTATTGCGCGTGCCTTGATGCGACCAGCGCCGTTCTTGATTTTGGATGACTCAACCTCAGCCCTAGATTACCTGACTGAAAGTTGCCTACTAGCGGCTATTAGAGATAATCTTAAATCAACTAGTTTGATTATTATTTCGCAAAGAACAAATAGCCTAAAAGCTGTTGATCAAATTTTGGTACTTGATAAGGGACACCAAGTTGGCCTGGCTAATCATGAAGAATTGCTTGCTACTAATAAACTCTATCAAGACATTCATTATTCTCAACACCAAAAGGAGGTCGCTGATGAAGGCTAGAAATAACAAATCAACGCTTAAACGTTTAAGTAGAGATATCTTAAGTCAACGTTACCTCTTTGCCTTAGCAACTGTTGGGACCATTATTCAAGTTGCCTTAACGGTTTACTTACCTATCTTAATTGGTGATGCAGTGGATGCTGTTCTTAAGATGAATGCCGTTCTTTTGATGTCACGTTTGATTTGGCAGATGCTTTTGGTTATCTTAGCTAATAGTGCAATCCAGTGGCTTAACCCTTTGATTTATAATAGATTGATTTATTCCTACAGCGAAAGTTTACGTGAACGAGTCATGATGAAAATCCATGCTATGCCTCTCAGTTACCTTGACCGTCAAGGAACTGGAGATATAGTTAGCCGTGTGACTACAGATAGTGACCAATTGAATAATGGACTTCTTATGGTCTTTAATCAATTTTTCGTTGGACTTTTGACTATCTTTGTCATAATCATTACCATGAGTCGCTTAGACTGGCTCATGATGCTCTTAGTTCTAGTGATGACGCCTCTATCAATGCTTGTGGCTCGTTTTATTGCTAGGAAGAGTTATCAACTCTATCGCAACCAAACCAAGTGGAGAGGTACACAGACTCAGCTGATTGAGGAAAGTCTGACTCAGGAAGCTCTGGTACAAAGTCTAAATGCTCAAGACCAGATGGTTAGCAATTTTAAAGAGGTTAATGGTAAGTATGCTAACTATTCACAGGGTGCTATCTTTTACTCGTCTGCGGTTAACCCAGCTACACGTTTTGTTAATAGTCTGATTTACGCTCTCATTGCAGGTGTTGGGGCCTATCGCATTATGTCGGGTGGCACATTTACAGTGGGACAATTGACTACGTTCCTAAACTATGTCACTCAGTATACCAAACCTTTTAATGACATATCATCTGTCCTATCCGAACTTCAAAGTGCTTTAGCCTGTGCTGATCGCCTTTATATGATTTTAGATGAAAATGAAATTCCAGAAACGGGTAATGCGGTTTTAGAAGAAGAAGATGTTCAGGGACATTTTCAATTTGACCATGTTCAATTTGGCTATTTGCATAATAAACCTCTTATCAAGGATTTGAGTATTGATATTCCTGCTGCTAGTACCGTTGCTATTGTTGGTCCAACAGGAGCAGGAAAATCTACTTTGATTAATCTTCTTATGCGTTTTTATGACTTGGACAAGGGACAAATTTTGCTGGACGGTCGACCTATTACGGATTATACCCGTGAGAGTCTTCGTAAACGGATTGGGATGGTCTTGCAGGAAACTTGGCTTGAGGTCGCCACTATCCATGATAATATTGCCTATGGTAATCCAAAAGCTAGTCGAGAGGAAGTAGTTGCAGCAGCCAAAGCAGCTAATGCTGATTTCTTTATTAAACAATTACCTCAAGGCTATGACACTTTCTTAAAAGATGCAGGGCAATCTCTTTCACAAGGACAACGTCAGCTTTTGACCATTGCTCGCATATTTGTCAATGTGCCTAAAATCTTAATCTTGGATGAAGCGACTTCTAGTATCGATACCCGTACAGAGCTTCTCATTCAAGAGGCCTTCGCTAAATTAATGAAAGGTCGAACAAGTTTCATCATTGCCCATCGATTATCTACCATTGAAAATGCGGACCTTATTTTGGTCATGAATAATGGGGATATCGTTGAATATGGAACCCATGAACAACTGATGCAAGCTAAGGGAATGTACTATCGAATGCAGACAGCCCAAAAGACACAAAATAGTTAAAAAAACAGAGCTTTTAGGCTCTGTTTTTTTAACATTTCAGCTAACCATTTATCGCTAAAACCTATTGATGAAAAAGAAATGAAATTTAGTTATTTTTTCTTTTTTATTGGAAAAAATGGAGATAAGATGGTAAACTAGAGAGGATATTATATAAAAAAGGTATCGAAAATTAGAATGTTAAAACACAAAAACGTCCTAGTATTTTTAGGACAAACCTTGCTTTATTTCGCCATTTTTATGGCCCTAATTTATCTCTACAATTACCTAGGACAAGGTCAAGGTAATTTTATCTATAACGAA
>OKVV01000944.1_pt1 | contig 10964 bp, 10 predicted proteins | sample 1606871 | NCBI WGS metagenome assembly OKVV01 (sample SAMN03281011, study PRJEB24777) | human gut metagenome | isolation source: fecal sample PR176 from 1 month old male Indian infant, caesarean delivered... | place: Singapore | collected 2006-01-13
TCTATTTTTTTTAAGCGGTAAATAATTGTATTACGATGTACATACATATTTGTGGCAGTCAACGAAATATTTTTATTCGACTGAAAGTAGGTATTGATGGTTTCTAGTAGGGAACTTTCATGTTTTTGATCTTCTTTTTCTAATGGTTCAATCAATCGTTGATATATTTTTTGTTTGGCTTGTTTGGTCAGGGTTTCGATCATTAAACGATAAAAAAAGAGGTCGTCATAATTCAAAATAGTTCGTTGTTGTAATTCTTGACTTGCTTGTGCTAAGTGGAATGTTTCTTGTGCTAATTTATAAGAATCACACAGATTGGTGATTTTTTTGACAGTTGGCCCAATCGCTAATTTAAATGATAATTTTGGATTCAGTTTCATTAGTTGCTCTAGTAAATTCTTGGCAAGATGAGTGGTTTGTGCAAGGTAGGTGGCTTCCTCTTGTGCTGGATTTTCTAGTAATAAAATAAAGCCAGTTTGTGTAGGAAAGGCAGTAATTTTTTGTCGATATCCTTCTAAAATATGATTCAATTGATGGCCAATGCTATTCATTTGAATAGTCGGATTAAACAGTTGTTCCAATTGTTCAATGGCTACAAGCAAGAGACTAAATGTGTCTTTTTCATTTAATTGCAGATAATTACTAAATTCTTGCCAAGCTTGAGGATTGGTATTTTTTTCTTGGATAAGGTCTTGAAACAGCGCCCCGATCTTTTGCCTCGTTGTTAAATTTTCCGAAGATTCTAATTGAAGTTGTGGTAAAAGGTAGTGAGCACAGACCTCCACAGATAATAAATCAATCGTCTGTAATTTTTTGGTAGTTTGCCAAATCACTAAGTAAGATAAGCTGAGATTTTTCTTTTTGATGGGTAAAATTCGCAAAGATAACTGATGGTTCGCTAAGGAAAATTCAACAGTCAATGGTTATAAAATAATAGGAGCTCATTGTTCTGGGCTTTTAAAGCTGTCTCAAACTGTTTTTTGAGAGTCGCGTTGTTTAAAATACTGGTGATTCTTGTTGGCGCATCAGGTAAATCAAAATGATTCATAATCTGAAAACGCTCGTCTAAAAGCATTACAGGCGCTTGAATCGCGGCACTTAATACTTCCAGTAATTGGGTACTTTTTCCGCCAGCTTTGATAATTGTATAAAATTTATTATGCATATGAACAGAATGTTGGCTAATCGTTTCGTCAGGTTGATTGACTCGGCGATTGACCAATGAAATAATTTGAGAAAAGTTGTAATTATAAGGGATTGAGAGAATTGGTAATCCGACGTCATTCGCTAATTGGATCATCTCTTGTGGAACTTCATTGAAATAACGTTGGACTTTAAAGCCTAGAGCAGCGCAGTTCATATTTGCTAGTTCTTGAATAAGACGTTTTTGCAAGCAAGGCTGATCTTTGAAAATATAGCCGGTAGTTAATAAAATTTCTCCTGGCGTTAACCAGTCAAAAGCATCAGGATTTTCTAAAATATTTGCTTGTAGAATTGGCGCATCTAAATTGGTCTCGTGTGTCAATAAGGTTAAACCAGCTAGTTCTTCTGCATGGAGTAGATCATTGACCGTCATCATTAGCAAGGCCTCCTTTTATATGAATTATCTAAAAATTAAGTGTATTTATTGTAAGATGTTACAAAACTATTTTAGGGAAAATAAGGTATCCTTATACTAATAGAAAAAAGTTCCAAGTCATCACGTGATTGGTAGTCACAAGTGACCAAATAAGAACAATCAGCGCTTACAACCTATAGAAACGCATCGTTTAAAGATATAGCAATAGTATACTTAATTTTTAATGCTTTTACTATTGTTTCAGCTACTTTAAATTTCTCAAGTATTTCTATAATCTGTAAGTTTTTTGAGACTCTTATCAGATATGCTTCTTTTTCTATATTTTATCAGAAAATTCTGGTAACTTTGAAGGTTATAGTTTGTAAAATGGAGGGATCGGTATGAAGAAATTAAAAATGTTAGGATGCGTCGGTTTGCTTTTAGCTTTAACGGCTTGTCAGGCGGGAACGGGAAACTCGGCTGATAGTAACAAAGTAGCGGAACAAAAAATTGCAATTAGTTCTGAAGCGGCTATTTCGACAATGGAACCACACACAGCGGGGGATACGACCTCGACTTTAGTCATGAATCAAGTTTATGAAGGACTCTATGTTTTAGGTAAAGAAGATGAATTAGAGTTGGGGGTCGCTGCCGAAGAACCAGCGATTTCTGAAGATGAAACCGTTTATACATTTAAGATTAGAGAAGATGCCAAATGGTCGAATGATGATCCAGTAACAGCAAATGACTTTGTTTATGCATGGCAACAAGTTGCTTCCCCTAAATCAGGGTCGATTCATCAAGCGTTATTTTTTGATGTCATTAAAAATGCTAAGGAAATTGCTTTAGAAGGCGCAGATGTGAATACTCTTGGGGTTAAGGCGCTAGATGATAAAACGTTAGAAATAACTTTAGAGCGGCCCACCCCTTATTTGAAATCATTACTTTCGTTTCCTGTTTTGTTTCCACAAAATGAAAAATATATCAAAGAACAAGGGGATAAATATGCCACTGATGCAGAACATTTGATTTATAATGGTCCTTTTAAATTGAAAGAATGGGATAATGCCTCTTCCGATGACTGGACCTACGAAAAAAATGATACGTATTGGGATGCTGAAAGAGTTAAATTAACAGAAGCGAAAGTTTCAGTAATTAAGAGCCCAACGACAGCGGTGAATTTGTTTGACTCGAATGAATTGGATGTAGTGAATAAGCTAAGTGGTGAATTTATACCTGGTTATGTTGATAATCCAGCCTTTCTTTCAATTCCTCAATTCGTCACATACTTTTTAAAAATGAACAGTGTTCGTGATGGAAAAGAAAATCCGGCTTTAGCGAACAACAATATTCGTAAAGCGTTGGCACAAGCTTTTGATAAAGAAAGTTTTGTAAAAGAAGTCTTGCAAGATCAATCCACGGCTACAGATCAAGTAATTCCGCCAGGGCAAACGATTGCGCCAGATGGAACAGATTTCACAAAACTAGCTGCTAAGAAAAATAGCTACTTAACCTACGATACAGCGAAAGCAAAAGAATTCTGGGAAAAAGGGAAAAAAGAAATTGGGCTGGATAAAATCAAATTAGAATTTTTAACAGATGATACAGACAGCGCCAAAAAAGCTGCTGAGTTTTTCCAATTTCAATTGGAAGAAAATCTAGATGGATTAGAAGTGAATGTTACTCAAGTTCCTTTTACTATTCGTGTTGATCGTGATCAAACGAGAGACTATGATTTAGAATTATCTGGTTGGGGAACCGATTATCGTGATCCATTAACAGTTATGCGCATCTTTACTTCGGATAGTACCTTGGGCGGCGTAACGTTCAAGAGTGATACGTATGATCAATTAATCCAAGAGACTAGAACAACACATGCGGCTGATCAAGAGGCTCGTTTAAATGACTTTGCTCAAGCACAAGATATTTTGGTGAATCAGGAAACGGTTTTAGCACCAATCTACAATCGAAGCATTTCTGTATTAGCTAATCAAAAAATCAAGGATCTGTATTGGCATTCATTTGGACCTACGTACAGTTTAAAATGGGCTTATGTTAACTAATTGAATGAAGGTAGGAAGGGGTTTGTCATGCTTTTAAAAAACTGTAAATTAGAAACAGGATTTTCTACTGTGAATCAGCGAATTGTTGCGACAGAAACAGCTAGCTATGATATTCGAATTGAAAACGAGGTCTGTACTGCGGTCGCACCGCAGTTAAGGCCTTTAGAGAACGAAACAGTTATCGATGTGAATCAGCAACTCGTTTTACCTGCTCTAAGAGAAATGCATATTCATATTGATAAAACGTATTTTGGGGGACCTTGGAAGGCCTGTCGTCCACTAACGAAAGGAATTTTAACACGTATTGAAGAAGAAACTTGGCTGTTACCTGAACAATTACCAACTAGTTTAGAACGTGCTTGCCAAGTTATTGAGCAGTATATTCAACAAGGCCATTATCATATTCGCAGTCATTGTAATGTAGATCCATCTATTGGAACGAAACATATTGAAATCACTAAAGAAGCATTTAGTCGATATGAACAATACATTACTCATGAAATTGTGGCTTTTCCTCAACACGGATTACTCCGCTCACAAGTCGAACCTTTGATGCGCGAAGCCTTACGCATGGGGGCAACTCATGTCGGCGGCGTTGATCCAGCCCTTGTGGATCGTCATGTGGATCATTCAATCGCAAAAATATTTGAATTAGCTACCACATTTAATAAAAAAATTGATGTTCATTTACACGCCCGTGATACTTTGGGACTTTATGAATTTAATAAATTTGTTGATTATACAGAACAAGCAAAGATGTTTGGAGAAGTCACTTTAAGTCATGCTTTAGCCTTAGGGGGCTTAGAAGAAGCAGCAATTAGAGACATTGCGCAAAAATTCATCGAAACAGGTATTGATTTGACTTCGACTGTACCAATTGGAATGCCCACCATGCCGATTCCAACCTTGGTTGAACAAGGTGTTAAGATCTCTGTGGCTCATGACAGTTTGACGGATCATTGGTCGCCTTTTGGCAGTGGCAATACAATAGAAAAATTAAATACAGCCGCTCAAAGATTTAAAATTAGCGATGAGTATCGCTTGAATCGTTTATGGGGCTTAGCGAGTAATTTTGTAACGCCTCTTGATCCTAACGGGCAGCGAGTTTGGCCTAACGTCGGCGATTCTGCAGATTTCCTACTATTTAATGCTGAGAGCACTGCTCACGTGATTGCACGCCAACAGCCAATCCAACAACTGATACTAAAAGGACAACTGGTTGAAGCCGTTCAAAAGGGGGAAAGAGAATGACAGCATCCATTGTTTATTTGAATAATGTTCGTTTAGAAACTGGTTTTGCTAAAGACCACCACGAATTAACGTATACTAAAACCGCACGCTATACTTTAGCGATTCAAGAAGGCAAAATCCAAGCGATTATTCCGCAAAATCAAGTCACTGAAAAGCAACAAGGCACTGATTTAAACGGACAACTGGCTATTCCCGCTTTTCAAGAGAGCCATAATCACTTAGATAAAACCTACCTTTCATTAGGCTGGCGTGCTAGCCAACCTGTTAAGAATTTAAAAGAGCGTTTAGCAGACGAAGCCAGTGAACTTAAATTGTTAGCGCCGTCAACAGAACAACGAGCGACGGCCATGATTGAAAAATTGATTGGTTATGGAGCCTCTTATATTCGGACACATGTCAACATTGATCCTTATGTAGAACTAGAAAACTTCTGGGGCGTCAAAAGAGCCTTAGAAAAATATGCGCATGTGATTGATTATGATATTGTTGTCTTTCCACAGCATGGATTATTAAAAAATCCCCAAACGGTTTTACTCATGAGAGAAGCCCTAAAAAATGGTGGAACAATGGTTGGCGGTTTAGATCCTGCAGGCATTGATTATGCAATTGAAGAATCTTTAGAAACTATTTTCGATCTGGCAGAAGAATTTCAAGTAGGAATCGATATTCACTTGCATGATACGGGGGAAGTGGGTGTTTATACAATTGATAAATTTTTAGACATTTTGGAAGAACGAAAATTTACTCAGCGAACCGCTATCAGTCACGCCTTTGCGCTGCTAGATGTACGACCAGCAGAAAAAGAAAAACTATACCAACGCTTGGCAACGCATCAAACGGCGATTATGTCTACAATTCCCTATGATCCTCGTTATTTATTGCCACCAATTGATGTGTTACGCCAAACTGGTGTATCGGTTCATTTAGGTAGTGATGGCTTTTTTGACTCTTGGAGTTCTAATGTTTCAGGTGATTTATTTGAAAAATTACGTAATTTTTGTGAAATGACAGGAAAGATTACAGAAGAGCAACTTACTCAAGCTTACGTCCATGGCTGCGGCAAAGAAGCACCTTTTTCATTTGAAGAAGAACGTCTTTGGTTTACAGAAGGCGACGAAGCAAACTTTATCTTTACAGAAGCAGCTTCTACAGCAGAAGTGATTGCTAGAAAACCGCAGAAACGCAAGATTATGTTGAAAGGACAATGGGTTTAACTTGCTTTAAAATTAGGTAGAAATAGAATGCTAAAAAGCCAAACAGAGGAAACAGGGTTCAGCTCTGAGAAACGCATAGTGTCAGTCCAGCGGTTACTCGTCACAGTTTAATCCTTATAAAGTGCTTCTGCTCACAACGTGGATCAGCTTTTCAAGTTTGTTTGACTCACTTTAACATAGCACTTTTGCGTATCTTCCTTTATAATAAGACAAAATGAAGGAGATGAACCAAGCATGACTGAACAAACGAGAGAAAACAAAAAAGCAGCCTACGAATTGTGCTTACAACAATTGAGCGGTTTGTTAGAAATAGAAACGGATGCTATTGCAAATTTAGCAAACTCGTCTGCGTTACTTGCGCAAACGTTACCAGACACTGTTTTTGCTGGGTATTATTTATATAAAAATGAAGAATTAGTTTTGGGTCCTTTTCAAGGGAAAGTCTCTTGTACCAGAATTAAAATGGGCAAAGGTGTCTGTGGTGAGTCCGCGGAAAAACAAGCTACATTGATTGTTGATAACGTGAAGACACACGCCAATTATATTTCTTGTGACTCAGCTGCGATGTCTGAAATCGTTGTACCGATGGTAAAAAATCATCAATTGGTCGGTGTTTTAGATATTGATAGTGGTGTAACAAATAGCTATGATGCGGTTGACCAACTGTATTTGGAAAAATTTGTTACCTTGTTACTAGAAAAATCAGATTTTTAAGCAGACTATTTTTGCTTTCTGACAAATCATGAGAAAATAAAGTATAAAATTTGATCATGAAAGAAGGTGAGTCATTTGTTAGAGCTGTATATAAATTTTAAAGGTGAAGCAAAAGAAGCAATTGCGTTCTATGAAGATGTTTTTGATACAAAATGTCAAAATTTAATGACTTTTGGCGAAGCACCTGAGGATCCTGAGCATCCTATAAACGACGAGATAAAGGATTTAGTGATGAACGCAAGTATCATTATTGAAGGAACCTATGTAATGATTTCAGATGTTCCTGATATGTTTGGTTTTGAAGTTACGGAAGGAAATAACCTTTCGCTCGTGGTTAGCACAGATGATGATGAAAAAATTGATCGCTTATTTAAACGATTATCTGAAGGTGGCACTGTTACAATGCCATTATCTGAAACTTTTTGGTCCAAAAAGTATGGTTCCCTAAAAGATCAGTTTGGCATCCATTGGATGTTTAATTATTATGAAGAAGATTAAAATAAAAAATCCCCAATCCGTTATTTTCATTGGATTGGGGATTTTTTATTCATGAAAGAATTGCTTCTTAGCGATTTGATACTGCCGTTGCTTTTCTGTCCAAAATTGCTGATCGTTTTCATCAATTTTGCGAATGACTTTTGCTGGATTACCCCCAACAATCGTGTTGGCAGGAACGTCTTTTGTAACCACAGCACCAGCAGCGACAATAGCATTTTTTCCAATTGTAACGCCAGGTAAAATGGTGGCACTTCCGCCAATCCACACGTTATCTTCAACAATAATTGGCGTACCGAATTCTAATTCTGCAGTTCGAATCGTTGGATCAATTGGATGGCCGGCAGTATAAAAACTAGCACGAGGGCCAACCATGACATTATCACCGAAGATGATTTTGTTTACATCTAAAAAAATGCAATCCATATTTGCATAAAAATTTTCTCCTACCTCAATATGGCGACCGTAATCTACATAGAGGGGTGGGGTGATATATAACTCATTGCCAGTTTTTCCTAATAATTCTTTTTCTAGGGCCACAATTTCTTTCACGTTATCGATAGGAAGTTGATTGATTTTTTGAGCTAACACCTTGCCTTTTGTTGATTTATTTTCGGGTAAAATGGTGGGGGCGTAATATAATTCACCTTTTAACATTTGCATATAATCAAAGTCATTTTGTTTCATGTAAGCGCTCCTTTAGGCTTTTTCTCTATTGTATCAAATCAATACAATAAGTCGAGGAATATGTAAAATAAAAAAGGATAGATAGCAAAATAGCCTTGCTTATCTATCCTTTACCTAAGGTTATCCAATTTTTTTAACTCTCCCGCCAATTTTATCTGCTAATTTTTGTGCTTCTTTTTCAGAGTGGTAAACTAAACAACCTGATTTATCTCGCGTACGTTTACCATCTGCAGTTAAATAGCCATGAAAAAATTTGATTGCATACATAGACATCACCGCCTTTCTAATTGAAAATAGTGTAAATGGAGCGATTAAAAATGTCAAATAATAGAAGTGCTCTTAACCATTCTTATCTTTTTTAGTTCGAAGATAAGCTTGGTTAAGAGCATCTTTTCACTTAATAAATTAGTTTGAAACGGGTCGTTGAGTGAAATTCCTGTTCAGGTGAGAGGATGATTGAACCGAACAACGGAAATCTTTCAGCACCAGGACAGACTTGGGTTTCAAATGTGAGCGCTCCGTGATTGACTAATTTTTTTCCTTGAATATCGGGACCGTTATCAGCAAAATTTGCTGAAAAAATAACAACTGAAGGTTGATCAGTGAACATCTCTAAGGTGATATCTTTAGTAGGACTTTTTAAGATAACATCCGGGTTAATTAAATCATGATTGGTTAAGATGAAAGGGTGATCGAAGCCGTTCATCTTTTGAATTTGTTCATCGGTACTTGAAAAAACCTCAGCTAATTTTTTAGGTTTTTGTAAATCAAAAGCTGTCTGGTCGACGGAAGCTAATTCTCCAAGCGGTAAAACTCTTTCATCAAGCGGGACAAACTTTTGGGCATTTATTTGTAACTCATGCGCATCAATGGGGATTGTAGGATTTCCAGTTAAATTAAAGTAGACATGATTGGTTGGATTGAAAAGTGTTTGTTCATCTGTAGTTGCCTGATACTCAATTTGCCATTCATTTTCTTCAGTCAATGTATACGTGACTGAAACAGTGAGATTTCCAGGAAAACCATTTTCACCAGCAGGACTCTCTAGCCAAAATTTCACAGAAGGATTCGCTTGTGCCTCTTGGATTTCGCTGTGCCATTTTTTACTTTCAAACCCAGGTGTGCCACCGTGAAGTGTTGTTTGAGTAGGAGTATTAATCATCGTTTGATACTTTTTACCCGCTAGTTCAAAGGAGCCATCGGCAATTCGGCCAGCTGTTCGACCAATTGTTGCACCAAAATATAAGTCTTTAGACAAATATTCATCTGCTGAGGGAAAGCCTAGCACGAGTGATCGGGATTCATTTTTTGTAAGAGGAACGTCGAGCGCAACAATTCGCGCACCAAAATCTGTTGCTTTTAAAGTCACACCATTTTTATTCGTCAGTGTGTAAAGAAGCATTCCTTGTCCAAATGATTCAGTTGAAATAGTCAAAATAATCAATCCTTCCTTCAAGTAAATATTTAGTAAATTTAATTTTGTTTTTTAGATTATTTAAATAGTCGAAAAGAAACGCTAAGAAAATAGATCTTTATTTAATTGTATTGTACACGTTTTCAATTGAAATGACAATTAAGAAAATATTAAGTAAACATTTGCAAAAGTTTAGTAAATATTATACAATTTGTTTACTAGTGAAAGGAGCGATTAGTGATGGAAGAACTGTTAATGAATCGATTTGTAGAAATATTTGGTGAGAAAGGGACAGCCTGTTATTTTGCCCCTGGAAGAATTAATTTGATTGGTGAACATACAGATTACAATGGCGGTCATGTTTTCCCGGCGGCTATTACGTTAGGGACATTTGGCGTGGCAAGAAAAAGAGACGACCAAAAAATTCGAATGTTTTCTGATAATTTTAAAGAGGTTGGTCTCATCGAATTTTCATTAGAAGATTTAACCTATTCAGATTCAGATGATTGGGCAAATTATCCTAAAGGCGTTTTAAATTACTTGATTGAAAGCGGACACAATATTGATTCTGGCTTAGATGTGCTCTTCTACGGTACGATTCCTAATGGTGCTGGCTTGTCTTCTTCTGCTTCTATTGAACTTTTAATGGGAACGATCTGTAATGATTTATATGCCTTACACTGTCCAATGCTTGAATTGGTGCAAATCGGTAAAAAAGTGGAGAATGAATTTATTGGCGTTAATTCAGGAATTATGGACCAATTTGCCGTAGGGATGGGAGAAAAAGATCAAGCTATTCTACTAGATACCAATAATATGCACTATGAAATGGTTCCCGCCAAATTAGGTGAGTATACGATTGTCATTATGAATACTAACAAACGCCGTGAATTAGCAGATTCAAAATATAATGAACGTCGTGCAGAATGCGAAGAAGCCGTTCGTTTGCTTCAAAAAGAGTTATCTATTGAATTTTTAGGTGAATTAGACAGCGAGACATTTGAACAATATCAAGCATTGATTGGAGATCCAGCGTTGATTAAACGAGCGCGTCATGCCGTCACAGAAAATGAACGAACTTTATTGGCAAAACAAGCGCTAACTGAAGGGGATTTGGAAGAATTTGGCTTATTATTAAATGCCTCACATCGTTCGCTAAAAGAAGATTACGAAGTAACTGGCATTGAGTTAGATACCTTAGTGGCTTGTGCGCAAGAACAACCAGGCGTTTTGGGCGCACGGATGACTGGTGCAGGGTTTGGCGGTTGTAGTATTGCTTTGGTACCAAAGCAAAATATAGATGCATTTATTGAAGCTGTTGGCCAGAGTTATCAAGATAAAATTGGCTATGCTGCTGATTTTTATCCTGCATCAATTGATGATGGTGCCAGAAAGTTATTTTAGAAAGGAAGGCTTTAAATGTCTATTTTAGTATTAGGTGGCGCAGGCTACATTGGCTCACATGCCGTTGATCAATTAATTTCAAAAGGCTATGCCGTTGTGGTTGTTGATAATTTATTAACGGGGCATCGTTCAGCAGTTCATGAACAAGCGACTTTCTATGAAGG
>OKVV01000953.1_pt1 | contig 10819 bp, 10 predicted proteins | sample 1606871 | NCBI WGS metagenome assembly OKVV01 (sample SAMN03281011, study PRJEB24777) | human gut metagenome | isolation source: fecal sample PR176 from 1 month old male Indian infant, caesarean delivered... | place: Singapore | collected 2006-01-13
GTTGAACAGTAAATGCATTTAACCATCTTGTAATAGAAATACTAGGTAGAAAAAAATTAAATGTTATAGTATTATTAGCATTGAGAATAATTCTCAATTGTTTAGGGTCTAAAGTTGTTAAATCATGCCAATACATATTATGGTTACTTTTTCGGACATAATGAGGAGATAGTGTTTTGAATCTGGAGCATTTCATATTTTCCCGAATATGTGGATTTATGTGTTTAATGCCAATATAATAAGACTTACATCATCAGATTGGTTGAATCTTTAGAACTTTTGAATTTACTGTATCTATTTTGAAGTAAGAATAGCGTTTTCAGTGTCCATGCTCAAGAGAATTTTCATTAACAAGATTGCTAATTTATATTGTTTGCATACGTGTAAAATCATCCTACAGGGTGGGAGTTAATATACGAGGAGGAAAGAGACACATGAAAAAGATAGTTTTGTGTTTGCTTTTGTTGTCATCGCTTACATTTAATCAGCAAGTTTTTGCAGAATCTTATGAAAATTGGACTGAAGTTGCCACGGAAATGAATATTTATTTGGATAAAGCTGTGAAAAGTTACTTTTCCGGAGATATGGTCCAAGCTAAAGAAGATATTAACACTGCTTATTTCAAGTTTTATGAGAAGTTGGGGTTCGAAAAAACCGTTAAAACACATATCTCTGGAAGGAGGGTAAAAAATATTGAAGCTTTGTTTCATTTGTCTAAACGCTTGAGTGTGGAACGAGGAAACGAGGAAGAGTTAAGCGATACGATCAAAGAGTTAAAAATTAATCTTTTGGAAGATGCCACTAAGTTAGACAATTCCAACGGAGAAAAAACTTCAACTCAAGCAAGGAAAAATGTTAATAATAGCTCTGTTGTTTTTATTTCTTCGTTTGGACTAACGCTAAGAGAAGGATTGGAAGCGATTCTAGTCATTTCTGCAATTATTGCCTATCTAGTAAAAACTAATAATGGAGAATTAGTGAAGAAAGTTTATGTAGGAACAGGATTAGGCGTTGTTTTTAGTGTTATTTTAGCAATTATTTTCACCTATACTGCACAAATTTTAGGAGATGTAGTAAGTGGAAGGGCACAAGAATTATTTGAAGGTATCACTATGTTTTTAGCCGTAGCTGTTTTGTTTTATATGAGCAATTGGATGTTGTCGAAATCATCAATTGAAAATTGGAATAAATATGTTTCTCAAAAGGCACAAATCTCTGTTTCAACGGGTTCACAAGGAGCGTTAATATTTTCAGCATTTTTAGCCGTGGCAAGAGAAGGGGCAGAGTTAATTTTATTCTTTCAGGGACTTCAAACTACTGTAAGAGAGAATAGGCAGTATATTTGGTATGGGTTAGGTTTAGCAGTTCTCATTCTGCTTTTTGTGTTTGTTTTAGTTACAAAATTCAGTGTAAGACTGCCAGTAAAACCATTTTTTTATGGAACTAGCATTTTGATGTTTATTATGTGTTTTTCATTTTTAGGGAAGGGGGTATCGGAATTGCAAGAGGCTGACGTGGTCACGCAAACGTTTGTTCCATGGATGAATGGATTTAGTGTTGATTTTTTGGGAATCTATGATATGTATGAGTCGCTTATACCACAACTTATTTTGCTGGTTATTACTATAATGATGTTTATTAAATCTACTAAAGGTGGGGGAAAAAATGAAAGATTATAGAAAAAATTATTTTTATTTAACCGCATGTATGTTGCTATTATTTTTCACTCTGAGTGGTTGTAAAACAGTAGAGAAAGTAACAAATATGAGTGAGGAGAAGATGACTATAGTAAATGAAAGTACTACGGAAGAACATGATTTAAAGAGTGATGATTCTGAAGTGGCATCACCTAAAGATGTAGCTGGATTTGAAGAATTTGATATTGGTGATTCTGTTGAAAAAGGACCATTGCATATTGCAGCTGTGTATTTTCAGCCAGTAGATATGGAACCAGAAGGGAATAGTCTTGCCAAAGCTGATGCTGATGCGCATATTGAGGCGGATATTACTGCTACGCAAGAAGGTGCTGAGATGCTAGGTTACGGAAAAGATGAATTTGTTCCTGGATTAGGTGTCAAAGCAATTATTCAAAAAGAAGGTAGTGATGTAGTTCAGGAAGTAGCTTTTATGCCAATGAATGCTTCTGATGGCCCTCACTATGGATCGAATGTTAAATTTGAGGAGGGGTTAGGTACGTATAAAGTGAAATTTGTAATCAGTGCTCCAGGGAATGAATACTTACTTCATGTAGATAAAGAAACTGGTGTAAATGGTAAATTTTGGACAACTCCTATTGAAACAGAATGGCTCTTTGATTGGGAGGGCCCCAAGTGGTAATACTTCTTAATTAAGAAAGGTAATTATTTATCTATCAGGATAAAATTACGGTCAATAAGGAATGCTCTATTGCATTGTTAAAGCATTCTTTGCAGAGCATGTTTAATACTTGATAATGTTTTGATTTCTGACATTTCCATATACCTAATTGAAGTAAAATCGTAAGTCATTTTTATTATTATGCTAAAGTTTATAAGGAGGAAGTGAAGTGTTTAAGAGCTTTATTCTATATATCCAAACATTTTTGGTGCTGAGCTCTGTACTTTTTTGTTTTTATCAGTTAATTCAATCAAAGAAACTGAAAAAACAGACAACAATTTCTGCGTTATTACTATCTTCTCTAGTTATTTTGTTTGTTCGTATTCCGAATTTTTTTAATAAATCCGAATTTTTAAAATTGTTATCTTTGGTGTTAATCCTGCTCATATGTCTTTTCTATTTAAGTTTTCTATTGCAAAATAGGTCCAACCAAATAAAAAAATATAGTTTAATTGGAATTTTAGTGTTAACAATTGTTCAAGCTAGTCTAAAGCTATATGACACAGTCTCAAAGATTTCGGTTTATGAGCACAAACTTTTCGAAAAGAGTTCAGTGCTAGAAATCTCAGGCAATTTATTAGGAGTTTTATTCATTTTGCTTTGGGTAATTGGTTTAAAAAAAAGTGTATCAACTATGTTGGATAAAGAAAAAAAATTTTTTTCAAATTTAATATTGATAGTCTTTTTATTTCAACAATTTGGACTAGGGATGCTTTGGTTGTATCAAAAAACTATACTGCTCGACGGGAGCCCATACATTTTTCAAGTAATTTCTTTGTTAATAAATCAGCAATTGTGGTCGGTTTATGCTTTGTTGATAGTGATATCTTTCTTTTGCATAAGTTTAAATAAAAAGAAGAGAACGCAGCCACTGTATGTAGACAATATGACTGCTGCAGAAAGAAGGAAAGTCATCGCTTTGGATCGAAAAAACCGACGAGCTCTAATTTTTTTGGTTATGATGATGTTTTTAGTTTTGCTAAGTACAACAATTTTAAAAAGAGCGACAACACAGGAAGAAACTTTATCAGAACCAGAACCTTATGAAATCGAAGGTAGTGATATTATTATTCCTTTATCTAAAGTTTCAGATGGGGATTTACATCGTTATGAGTATATTACAGAAAGCGGAATTCCAATTAGATTTATTGTGATACAAAAAAGCGAAGGAGCTTACGGTGTGGGACTAGATGCGTGTGAAATTTGTGGAGCTAGTGGATATATTCAACGAGGGGATACAATTGTTTGTAAACTTTGTGATGTAGTTATGAACAAAGCCACGATTGGTTTTAAGGGAGGGTGTAATCCAATTCCTTTGGCGTATGACATAAATAAACAAAAAATAATTGTTCATGAGAATGATTTGAGCAAACATGAAACAACTTTTAAATAGCCTAATAACATTAATTGGTAAACTTTGAGGGGGGACTGAACAAAATCTGACAATGACCAATTTCAAAAAAGATTCATGTTAACAGTATTGCAGCTCCCTCCTGTAAACAATTTTAATGTTGTGTCTGATTAGGCTGGTGAGTTTCATGGTAGTTTATCATTAATTGCGGAAAGCTTCTCATAGTTAAGATAGATATTTGTGTTGTTGTTTTGGTTTCCTCTTTATATTTTAAGTGAAAATCTTGAAGCATAGGATGACTGATTTTGGAAAGATGGCACCTATATTTTACAGTATCCAAAATCGTATCATAATCGAAACAACTAGCACGTTAGGAGTATTAATAATCTCTTGGGTGCTAGTTTTTTACATGGATGTCATAGGTGTGGCTAGAAGGTTCTCGTTGCCAGTTCTTTTTTTGCTCTATTAAAAATGAGAAATCACGAATATTGAAACGTATTCTGCAAAGAATTTTGTTACTTATTGCTTTTAATAAGAGCAAGCAAGAAAGATAATCATTTTAGAATATATTTATTGAAAGGAGGCAAGGAGATGTTCTTAATAAAAATAATGATACACTCTATTTTCAGAAATAAGAGACATTCCTTGCTGATAGGTGTGACTACCATTATTGGTATCACTCTATCGGTCTCTATGCTGTCAACCATGCTTGGTATTCAAGAGAAAATAAATTTGGAATTAAAAAGTTATGGGGCTAACATCGAGGTAACACCAAAAACTACAGAAATTATTAGCGATTTATATGGAACCAAGAAACATATGAAACAAAGGGACAGTTTTATTAATGAAAAAGATATTATAAAGGTAAAATCTATGTTTTGGGGATTTAATATTTTGGATATTGCTCCTTACTTAATAACCTCAGTACAAATAGATCAAACTCATCAACCGGTAGAAATGGTTGGTACTTGGTTTAATAAAAAATTGACGCTTACCAATAATGATACGATGGTAACAGGCCTTCCAAAAATAAAAAAATGGTGGGCGATAGAAGGAACCTGGTTAAAAGATAACGATCTTACAGGACTCCTAGTTGGTGAAGGTATAGCTAAAAATAAAAATTGGCAAATTGGCGATATAATTGTTTTGAAAGGTATAGGAACTGAAAAAAAGCTCGAAATCAAGGGGATTTTTCATTCTGGTGAGGGGGATGACCAACGCCTTTTTGTCAATTTAAGGGTTGCTCAGCAATTGTCTGGTAATACAGGCAAAGTTTCTAAATTTGATGTAAGCGCATTAACGACACCAGATAATGAATTGGCCAAAAAAGCGGCAATTAATCCTAATCAATTAACAGTGAAGGAAAGGGAAATTTGGTATTGCACAGCTTACGCTAGCTCCATTGCGTATCAAATCCAAGAAGTGATGCCAGATGTGGTTGCAAAACCCGTCAGAAGAATTGCTGAGTCAGAAGGAAAAGTTTTAGAGAAAAATAAGCTACTTCTGATTTTCGTTTCAATTATTAGTGTTCTAGGTGCAGCAGTTGGGGCGGCTAATCTAGTATCCGTTACATTAATGTCACGAAATATTGAAGTTGGTCTGAAGGAAGCTCTTGGTATTACAATGGGCATGCTTTGTTGGGAATTACTTTCAAGTATTTTTTTGATCAATTGTGTGGCAGGTGTGATTGGTTTTATTTTAGGGCAAGGCGTAACACAAATTATTGGGCATATTGTCTTTGGTTCGGGAGTTCCGTTTTCAATTTATTCGGTTCCTTTAACGATTGGGCTAATTTTGTTTATTTCTGTGATTGGTAGTATTCCAACGATTCATTATTTACGGACTTTTAACCCAGCAGATGTGCTACATGGAAGGAGCTAAGTTCAATGAACATGAGGAGAAAGTTGCTTGTTAAGGCTATTTTTAATCGAAGAGGACGTTTTTTAGTTTCTTTGTTATCTTTGATTATTGGAACAGCAATTATTTTCAGCTTGCTAACATTATATTTTGATATTCCTAATCAATTTTCTGGTGCCTTTCGATCGTATGGTGCTAATATGATTTTTGTATCAAAAGACGCAAAACGTCCCTTGACTTTAAAAGATGTCGATAGTTTGTTAAAAACCATTGGTGATGAGAAATTGGTTGGTTTGGCACCGTACCATTATGAAACAGTTACGTTAAACCAACAGCCTTATTTACTAAGTTTAACAGATATAAATCAAGTAAAAGCGAACAATACTTCTTGGAGGGTAGAGGGAAAGTGGCCTAAAGCCAGCCATGATTTGTTAATTGGTAAAGAAATTGCTGAGTTTAGTGAAATTAAGGTAGGTAGCATTATTAAATTACAGACTATTTTAGATAAAACAGATATGGATTCCCGATTAAAGTCAGATAATTTCGTTGTAAGTGGGATTGTTACTACTGGAGGAAACGAAGAAAACAGCCTTTTTATGAACTGGTCTGGTGGTAATCAGTTATTTGGTCAGGTGGGAGAAGTGGATGTGGTTGAGGCAAACTTAGAAGGAAACAAAGATGAGCTCATTCAGTTAAGTCAAACAATCAATAAAAAATTTGGCACTATTGAAGCGCGTTTAGCAAGTCGAATTAGTGAGGCGCAAGATAAAGTGTTTAAAAAAATTGCGCGTTTGTTTTTAGTTATTGTGATTTTTGTGGCTTTATTAGTGTCATTAATTTTATTCACCACATCTTATGCAATGATTTCTGAGCGTTGGAAAGAAATCAGTTTGAAAAAAACACTAGGGGCTTTTGAAACAATGATTTACCAAGAGTTTATGCGTGAGAATCTATTAATTTCATGCATTGGCTATGTACTAGGGCTTATTGGTGGGATTTTGGGAACAAAATGGGTGTCAGCAACATTTTTTCTAAGAGAAAGTCACTTGTATTGGTGGGTTTTTTTATTAGTCCTAGGTGTAATGATGTGTATTAGCTTTTTTTCTACATTAATTCCTCTAAGAAAGATAAAAAAAATAACTATTGAGCAGATATTAAAGGGGGAATAATAGTGAAAAAGATTCTGGAAATGAAGAACGTATCTAAAATATATAAAGATGTTTATGCGTTATCAAAAATTAATTTTGATGTTTACGAGAAGGAGTGGGTGTCTATTGTAGGGTCCTCTGGATCAGGGAAAAGTACGTTGTTAAACATAATTGGTTGTATCAGCAATGCCAGTGAAGGAACGATTATTTTTGACAATCAAGAAATAACCCAATTAAAGCCTAAAGAATTAACTGCTATTCGTCGGGATAAGATTGGTTTTGTTTTTCAACAATTTCATTTGGTTCCCTATTTAAATGCTCTTGAGAATGTGATGCTCGCTCAATACTATCATAGCATTGTTGATAAAAAAGAGGTTATTGAAACCATGAAATCTGTTGGATTAGAGAATCGCATGTACCATTTTCCAAAACAATTATCTGGTGGTGAGCAGCAAAGGGTTTGTTTTGCTCGCGCAATTATTAATTCTCCGCGTCTAATTTTGGCGGATGAGCCAACTGGTAATTTGGATGAAGAAAATGAAAAAAATGTCTTAAGCTTACTACGTAAAGCACATAACCAAGGCTCGACCATTATTGTAGTGACACATGATGAGACAGTTGCTAAGGAAGGTGATCGTATTGTGAAACTTAATCACGGAAGAGTAATTGATTCATAATGCATAGGCTTAATACATGCTGATTGAAAAGTCAGAGCTATCCTTCAATCAAGCGGGTTCATCTAAGCAACTAAAGTCGCGAGAATTTTGGTTTTTGGATAAAACGTTATCAAAAATCAATACTGGATTACTAATTATATTGATTAAAATAAGTAACGTTAAGAAGAGTAAAAAACGATTAGCAATTAGTTGCAAAAAACAAGGATTCTATGTAACATATAATATATTAGATGTTGTAAACAACATCACTCCAGAAAAAGAGTAGCCGGTTCCAGAAGCTTGGGGAAGTCTTTCAAGGAAACCCGCTGCTCTTTTATTGCATAGAATAGCATACTATGCGAAATTTAATCAAGATAGTATTGAAAAATTTAGGCTCTAAGTCAATGGCGTGGTCTCAATTAAATCACTGAAAGGAAATGCTTCGGCGTTTTCTTTTTTTCTTTTTGTTTTTCTTCGCTCAAATGGGGTCGCAAAGATTCTGTTGAATCAGACCTCGCATATGAAGATGACGAAAGGTTCTAAAAACAAGGGCTCTCTCTTGATTACTTTTGCAGCAATATGTGCTATTGCAATACAATCCACCAATGTTTGCTGAAATCTGATGATTTTTTGTGCTATACTAATTAACGTTGATAAAAAACATTAACAAACGAATAAATAAATATATTTTTTTCAACATTCTAAAAACTATATGTATCACCTCAAAAATCAAAGAAGCGACAACATAAGCAATAATCAACCTTTAGATACATAATCATTTTATAAATTGCATAACAACTATTTTCTTCAACAATATTTTATCTGTTAGAAATATCAATATTAAAATATTTATCTAAGTAATACCAAAGTGCTTCAGATAATCCTAAGGTTATAGTGAATAGGACAATACAGTCAAATGTAAAAATCACAGCATACTTCCATTTTTTAGATAATAGAAAACATACCCCGCAATAGCTAGTCCGACTTTCGTTAGTAAATCACTACTTTTCCAATTACTAATCATTAGATACTCTCCTATGGTAAAAATGGTGCCAATGCAGGAATTGGTGTTTTAACAATGTTGTTCCTCCAACTTTTTCCGCAAACAATACTTTTGCAGCCACAGCATAGGTTCTAGCATGCCAATCAATTTTATTTATAGCACCAAAGCTTTTTGCAATATTCCAAACTAACTGTTTGTCACATTCAGAATTCCATTGACCATTAGATTCACAACACTTAGCATGCTTTTTACATTGTCCATCTAATACATCTATAGGTTTCTTACTATTATTTCCTTTACCACACCAATTTCCATAATGAGACAAACCATTAATTATAGCACGTTTTTTCTGTTAATATTCCCTATGTTTCCTTGACATTCGTCATTAAGCATATCATTATAAGTTTCTCCAATAGCAATCACTTATTGACTTACATTGTTGGCAAGAGCATTCTCAACATTAAAAATTTATCTCCATTGAAGTCTATATATTTTTCTACATCGCTTAGCAATAATCTCAATTGTGATTGATCTTCACTTGTTGTAGTAACATCAGATTCAAATAGTAACTGATCTTCTAAATCATAGGCATATACACTTGCTCCAGCACTAAAAAAGTACCTAAACCTATTAATAAAACGCCTGAAAAACAAAAATATTTTAATTATTCTTTTCATAATTTCTCCTTTCTCTAAATAATTTTAAGTTGCTTTTGAGAAATCTCAATTATGTCATATTGAAATAATTCTCACATTATACCTAACAACATAGAAAGTCCTATTCTATCGTCTTGTCTATTTAACAAGTAAAGTAGAACTTGTTTTAGGTGGAGCAAACAATGTTTGCGGTGCTTATGCAAATATTTCTGATCAAGATTTACAAAGATTAATTCCTGTAGGAACTTCAGGAGTAGTCTTGATCTATGAAACGGACAAAAATCTAACTGAATTAGGTAAATACCATCATTTTAATTCTATTATATCGAATGTGAATTATAAAATGGATGTAACGCTTGCTGCTGAATATTCATTGGAGTGTTTTAAAAGAATCGTTGCACCAGAAGAATCATTTGAAACATTTACTGAATTGGCTGAGCAAAGTCCAGTTGGTAGTAGAGGTATTAATTTTTTACCATATTTATTTGAAGAAAGAAATCCTTATTTTGATCCAACGCTGAGTGAATCGTTAATTGGTTTACGCGCCTATCATAATCGTGATGATATTGTTGATAAACAATCGAAATCGATTGAAACTTTTCGCATTACAGGCGGTATAACAAAAAATCCTTTTTGGCTACAATTGTTTGCGGATGTTTTTCAAATTGAAATTGAAGTACTCAATTTTGGTAAGGGCCCACCCAGTATATGGTGCAATGTTCCGTGTAATAGCTGGGAGAAATGATCTTAAACTATTAAATAATTAGAGAAAAACGAATCAAGTTAAAGCTATTTATCACCCTTGAGATCTTGCAAAATGCTATCAAGCACCTTACCAACGATTTATGTATTTAAGTAATCAGCAGAAAGTATTGTAAATAATTGATCTGGAATAAAAAGTAAAATGATTTATTTAGAGCAAACAATTCATTCTAGTCTTGTTTGTTCTTTTGTTTAATGACTTTGGAAATGAGGTGTGACAAAAGCAGTTCCTTCGGAAATTCTTTCTTATTTCTTGGGGCTAAACACTTTTCTCTCAGCCTCAAAGTTATTAAGAAAAACCGTTAAGCAACCACTTGCTTTGGACTGATGGTTCCTTACACGGTTTATATGACACTCTTGGTTAGGTACTCCTTTTTTGAACTTTCGCGCCATATTTAGTCTACCAACCAACTGCTCATCTACAGCGTTTGTTTTATGCAGGTTGAACTGCTGTTTTTCAGTACGTTCGTGTCACACTACAGCAAATTGAATCGGCAATGTACTTTTGCGCTGTGTGTAAAGATTACGACTTTCTCAAGATAAACTCACATTAATTTTGAATGCTCTAAAAAAATGATCGCTCTTTTTCCCTAAAGACAAAATGACCAAAAATTTGATGATGCAAACAATCGAATTGTTAAACACTCTTTCTAGGATTATTGAGCAGTTACGCTTGTAGATGAATCACCCAGCTGCGCAATTGCCAGATTATCCTGTAGTTATGGCGATAAAAGGCGTAGGACCTTCTTACTTGGGGCGCAAATCATGACAGAAAATGACGTAGTATTGTGGTCTTAAATGAGCTATACGGTAGAGACAAACTGGGCACGCCGATATGTATCAAAGTAGCGTACGTAAATAGGTTTGTAAGATCCTTAGAACCCTATGTTTTAGTCATAGGTGGGCAGTAGATATTCGATGTAATAAAAATGTTTTTCTGGAAAAAATAAAAATAATATTTTATAATTAACTTGACAAAGTTAAGGAGGGTATTATGCTGAGAGCAGAGC
>OKVV01000957.1_pt1 | contig 10735 bp, 9 predicted proteins | sample 1606871 | NCBI WGS metagenome assembly OKVV01 (sample SAMN03281011, study PRJEB24777) | human gut metagenome | isolation source: fecal sample PR176 from 1 month old male Indian infant, caesarean delivered... | place: Singapore | collected 2006-01-13
TCCTGCGGGCTGTTGCCGAGAGCGTTGCCGCCGAGGGCGATGACTACGGAAGGACCGTCACCTTTTGCGTAGGGCATGATTGCCTCCTTTTTGGGAATAAAAAAACCAACCCATTGAAATGGGACGAAAAATCGTCATAGGTTGGCAAGGGATTACGATGCAATTCGTTGCGCCGCCACGGAGGGCGGCGCAACGGTGAGTTTAGAACCTAGAGACTTAGCTCAGGGTTGCGTACATGACAGCCTTGATGGTGTGCATGCGGTTCTCGGCCTCGTCGAAGACCTTGGACTGCTTGGACTCGAAGACGTCGTCAGCAACCTCCATCTCGGTGATGCCGAACTGCTCGGCCTTCTGGGCACCGATGGTGGTGTTGGTGTCATGGAAGCTGGGCAGGCAGTGCAGGAAGATAGCGTCCTTCTTAGCGTAGCCCATGACCTCCTTGGTCACGCGGTAGGGCTCGAGGTTCTTGATGCGCTCGCCCCAGACCTCGTCGGGCTCGCCCATGGACACCCACACGTCAGCGTAGATGACGTCGGCGTCGGTGCAGCCTTCCTTCACGTCAGCGGTCAGCTTGACGGTGGCACCATGCTCAGCAGCGATGGCACGGCACTCCTCGACCAGCTCAGCCTCGGGCCAGTTGGTCTCGGGGGCGCAAGCGACGAAGTTCATGCCGAGCTTGGCGCAAACGACCATCATGGAACGGGCAACGTTGTTGGCAGCGTCAGCCATGAAGACGACGGTGCGGCCCTTCAGATCGTAGTTGAAGTTCTCCTGCATGGTGAGAACGTCAGCCAGCATCTGGGTGGGATGCCACTCGGTGGTCAGGCCGTTCCAAACCGGCACGCCAGCGTTGGCAGCCAGATCCTCGACGTCGGTCTGAGCAAAGCCGCGGAACTCGATGCCGTCATAGAAGCGGCCGAGCACGCGAGCGGTGTCCTCGATGGACTCCTTCTTGCCCATCTGGGAGCTGTTGGGATCCAGGTAGGTCACACCCATGCCCAGGTCCATAGCGCCAACCTCGAATGCGCAACGGGTACGCGTGGAGGTCTTCTGGAACAGCAGCACGATGTTCTTGCCCTCAAGGTAGCGATGCGGCACGCCGGCACGCTTCATATCCTTGAAGTTCTTGGAAAGCTTCAGCAGGTACTCGATCTCCTCGGTGGAGAAGTCCAGGAGACGCAGGAAATGACGACCGCTCAGGCTTACAGGCATGGTAATTCCTTTCGATAGCAAGTTAACAAGAACTTATGTGTGCAGGCCGCGCCAAGTTTCAGCCTGCTGTTTCTACCGGAACGCATTTTCATGCGTTCCGGGAAAAACCTAACAAGGGTTCCTGATTTCTCAGGATTCGTATCCAAGATGGATACTCAGATTATGCGCTCTGCGCAGCGAGAAATCTAGTCCTCACGCCAGATCGGCATGCTCATGCAGCGGGGGCCGCCACGGCCACGGGAGAGTTCTGCCGAGGGAATCTCGATAGCATCGATGTTGTTCTTGCGCAGCAGCGCATTCGTGACATCGTTGCGCTCGTAAACAACCACGCGACCAGGAGCGATGCACAGCGTGTTGGAGCCGTCGTTCCACTGCTCGCGCTCTGCGGCGATACGATCGCCACCAGCGCAAGGAATAAGCGTGACGGGCATGCCCACGTACTTCTCGAGCACTTCCTCGAGCGTGCCGGAGGTCTCCTTGACCTTGATGCCTTCACCCTCGGGGGTGATCTCGAAGACGGTCAGCGGGCCCATGATGCCGGGATGGATGGTGAACTTGTCAACATCGATTTGGGTGAACACGGTATCCAGGTGCATCATGGCACGATTGTTCGGGATGTTGAACGCCAGGATGGTGTCGACCGGCGAGGTCTCGTCCTTGAAGATGTTGTGGGCGATCTCGTCGATGGCATCCGGCTCGGTGCGCTGGGAGATGCCGATGGCCAGCGTATGCTCATTGATGTTGAGGATATCGCCGCCCTCGATGTGGAATGCGCTGTAACGGCTGTAGTACTGCGGCACATCCTTGAAATCGGGATGATGCGTGAAGATGTACTCAGCGAAGATGGTCTCGCGGTTACGCGTGACAGCATACATACGGTTGATGGAAACGCCGTTGCCAATCATCGCGAACGGATCGCGGGTGAAGTACAGGTTCGGCATCGGGGCGATGACCATCTTGGAAGATTCGGAGACCAGGTCAACCAAGGAGTTGGACTTGTCCGTGTGCAGCTCGGTGAGATTAACGCCCTCCATGCACTTCAGAACCAAGTCGATGTTGGTCTTGTAGTTATCGTTCAGGTAATCGAAGAGAATCTTCTGATAACGCTCGGTGCGGATACCAGCCTCTTCGATGAACTGCTTCAGGAACTGCTCACGCAGAGCCGGATTGGCATCGAGCACCTCGGCCATGAGGTTCTCCAAATACACGACCTCCACGCCGTTGTCGCGAAGAGCCTGAGCAAAAGCATCATGCTCGGCCTGGGCAACCTTCAGAAACGGGATGTCGTCGAACAGCAGCTCTTCGAGCGTGTTCGGCGTGAGGTTCAGCAGCTCTTTACCAGGGCGATGCAACAGAACCTTCTTCAAGGGCTTGATTTCGCTCTTGACGTTTACGCCTGCCATGAAAACCCTCCTTATGCCTTTTATGCATTTTCGGACTTCTTAGAAGCGGAACGCCCGTTGCGCACCGCGCGTTCCGACTGCAAAACAAACTTCTCACGCTTCACAATGAAAAGCAACTACCAAAATTCCTTAAAACGATATTTTCGGGATGAACTGGGAAAACGATATATTTCTGGCTTTGTTTCAATCGCGTTTCTACACATTTCCTTCACTTTCACTTTGGTTCACGCTAGTTTACTTGTGCACTTGCATAATTTCCCCGCACCATACCTGAAGCCGAGTGGACCCATAGATGATTTCTCTCGAAACCCTAGTTATGCATAAATACGAGAAATAATGCATCATGCAATTTTGATGCACGGACACGTATGGTCTTTCAGACCATTGATAGAGAGACTCTATACCACTATGGCTGGTACCATTTTTGGATGAGACGTAGCCGAAAACGCTATAGGTAGTTGAGAGACAACTGAACGACCGATGTTCTCCCGCGATCTATTTCCCGTCGCAAATCGCACGACGCGCTCTGCAAGAATTCGACGACGACATGATGAGAGCCGCCTATTACCTTGATTCGACGGCTGGTCGCATTTTTCATTTAGAGCTATTTTTGATAGTAAAGCAGATTGTTTTGGTCATGACGTCTCGCAATCCTACGTGTCTTTGCGGGTTTGCGGTATAATAACGGCGTTTTGTGCGCCCATGGCTCAACGGATAGAGCATCGGACTTCTAATCCGACGGTTGCAGGTTCGAGTCCTGCTGGGCGCGCCAGGATTTTCTGGCCGGAGCGCGATTTGCTGTCTCCGGCTTTTTTGTTGTCGAAAGCTGAGCGCATCTTGGCTCGCTCACGTGCTGCTTCGACGATGATCAACTTCCCCATGCCCTACAACGCAGACGCTCCATTGCGTGATTTCCCAGAGGAAGCGCTGTTTCGCGTCGAATTTCCTTCGCACAGCTTGCTCTTGCAAGACCTCCGCCGTTACTGCGATATCGTCAACGATATAGCGCAGCGATCAGCTACGTTCGGCTAGATCGCTTGTCTTTTCGCAACTATCGATTCGGGTTTTCGAACTATGTGCGTACCTTAAGGCCGGTTCAGCCCTTTATTCCTACGATAGCGTCATCGATGAATAGCTGCGATCACGCGCACACAGCAAGATCACTGAAATATACGTGATCGCTTTTGGAGGATCGCTCGCTCACTTAAAGGCTGTTGCGCGGCCGAGCAGGCAGGACCCGGCATGCAACTCCCGAAACAGCAAGGTCTGAAGTCTCTTTCCGATTTGGTCCGCATTTGGCCAGCTGCTTGGCGCGCATTTTGATGCACAAACAAAAAAGGCCAGAGCTGATAAGGCTCTGGCCTGGGACTTTAGTGGAGCGGGTGACGGGAATCGAACCCGCGTTAGAAGCTTGGAAGGCTTCAGTTCTACCATTGAACCACACCCGCGACTGGTCGGGACGACAGGATTCGAACCTGCGACATCCTGCTCCCAAAGCAGGCGCGCTACCAGGCTGCGCCACGTCCCGACATCCAAACAGCCTAGATAGTATATCAGACTTTCTAAGCGTTTTCGGACAATTTCGCGCGAAGTTCACGAAGGGCATTGCCGCGGTGGGAAATCGAGTTCTTCTCTTCGGGAAGCGCTTGACCGAGCGAACGCTCGAAATCAAACACCTCGGGCAGGAACAGCGGGTCATAGCCGAATCCGTTATCCCCCTGCGGCTCATGAGCTATACGGCCTTCGACCGTTCCGCGGGCATCGTATTCCCTACCCTGCTCATCAAGGTAGACCAGGTGGCATACGAATCGGGCACTGCGCTGCTCATCCTCTACATCCGACAGGGCATCGAGCAGCTTCGCGTTGTTGGCAGCGTCATCGCACGGTTCACCGGCATATCGTGCGGAATGCACGCCAGGAGCACCATCGAGTGCATCGACTTCCAGGCCGGAATCATCTGCTAGCACCGCCATACCGCCGCTAGCCTGCTGAGCCGCATGAGCTTTGATGCGGGCATTGCCCAGGAACGTCTCGGCATCCTCGGCGGGGTCGGAGTGAACACCAGCCTGCTTGAGGGTTTTGAACTCCCAACCGGGGAAATCAAGCGCTTCGGCGATCTCAACGGCCTTGTGAGCGTTATTGCTGGCGATGAGAACGGTTTTCATAAGATTCCTTTCGGGGCGAAACATTGTTCTTAGAATTCGACATGCGACACGCTAGTGATGGGCATGCAGAATGCACGGCTGCCGAAGCTTTGGAACTCCGCGATATCATCGCCAGTGGTGTTGAACTCGTACTCGGCTTTGTGCCCTGCCTGAGCGCGTTGGCGGTGACGATCAAGGATCTCGGTGACATCGCGGGCCGCTTCCTTCGCAGATGAGATGAGCGTGACCCCATGACCCACCACGCCGCCGATCAACGCCTTGAGCAGCGGAAAATGCGTGCAACCAAGGACGAGCGTATCGATTTGGCAGCGCCGCAACGGCTCCAGATACTCTTTTGCGATAGCCTGGAACGGCGGTCGGATATAGACCTTTGATGCAAGCGAGGTGTAATTCTCGATAGGGCCCTCCGCCATGCGGATGCCCTGCTCGGCTATCTCGACGAATCGCGGCGTAGCCGTGGAAAACACGGTGATGCCCGCATCTAGATGGCGGATCGCCTTCGTATAGGCATCCGACTCCACCGTGGCCTTCGTGGCGATGACCCCGACTCGCTTATTGCGCGTTGCGTGCGCAGCAGCGCGTGCACCAGGTTCCACAACCCCGATGACGGGAACGGGGAACGTTTGCTGGGCATGCGACAAACCCGCCGCAGTAGCGGTGTTGCACGCGATGACGATGAGCTTGACCCCGCGCTGCACCAGCCATGAGCCGATCTGCTGGACGAACCCATCCACCTCAGAAAGACTGCGCGGACCATAGGGGCAACGCGAGGAATCGCCTACGTAGATGATGGATTCCTCCGGCAGCGCCTTCGCAATCTCGCGCGCTACGGTAAGCCCGCCGAACCCTGAATCGAACACGCCGATTGGCGCGTTGTCGAATGTTTGCATGATATCCATAGCGCTCAGTATAGCGCATGCTTGCGGGCGCTTTCTGAAATGCGCGGCGGGTGCCATAGTATCTGCTAACCTGCAGACAAGCAAAATAGTTCCAGAAAAGGGAGCAGCTGATCATGTCGAAGGAAAAAGACCGCAAAACCAATGCCATACGCGAAATGGAGGCGGCGCACGCCGATTTCGACACGCGCTTCTTCGAAAGCCCCGAAGCGCTATCTGGAGTCGAGGTGGCGACGCTATTGGAACAAGATCCGGATTGCGTATTTAAAACGTTGGTCACTCAGGGAAAATCAGGTCACCATTTCGTGTTCATGATCCCCGTTGCCTGCGAGCTTGATTTGAAGAAGGCGGCTCGCGCTGCCGGAGAGAAATCCATCGCGATGGTGAAATCCCGAGACCTGTTAGGGCTGACCGGATACATTCACGGCGGCTGCAGCCCTGTAGGAATGAAGAAGCTCTTCCCCACCTTCATCGACGAGACTGCTGAGCTGTACGACCGGATCATGTTCTCGGGCGGCCGCATTGGATGCCAGATTCAAACGCCGCTAAGCGAATTGCAACGCGTGGTGCCCGTGAAATGCGTTGACCTTACCGTGGTATAGGCGAAAACTCGTGCACATTACTGAACGCGGCATGACCGGCCTGCTGTTGCTGAAAATCGAATAGGCGTCCTCGGCTCGCACGAAAGAACCTAAGAGCAGGCCAAAGCCGAACAGAAGACGCCCTGCAAGCAATGCTTGCAGGGCGTCTGAACATTCACCGCCGAACAGCTATCACCAGTGGCTGACCACGCAATCACCGGAGTGGATAAGCGAGTACAGTTCCTTAGCCTTAGCCGGGGGCAGGTTGACGCAACCATGGCTGCCGTAACCGTCTTTGTACATGGTTCCACCGAAATCGGGTTGCCAATCGGCATCGTGCAAGCCGATTGCGTTGCCATCGAAGGGCATCCAGTACTGAACGGTTGATTCGTAGATCTTCTGGCCGTTCTCATAACCGGTGAGCTTGCCGGGGCTTTGCATCGCATTCATCCAGAACACGCCGACGCTGGTGTCATGCGTGCCATCGGGGATGCCGGAGATGCAGTCGGACTCCCAGGCCAGCGCACCGGAGTCATCGTAGAAATAAACGTGCTGCTCCGCCAGGTCGATATCGATATAACGGTTGCCCCAATCACGACCACCAACGCCGTTATATGCATCGCCGCTAGTGGCGTTGGGGATCTCGACGGTTTCAACAAGGCCTTCCTTGACGCCGTTGATCACCAAGTCCATAAGCGCATCGTAGTCGATAGACCACCCGTACACGCCGCCGGAAACTGTGATGGTCTTGCCATCGGCGCGCGTATAGGTGCGCGTGGTGCCGACGGTATCGCAATCACCGGCAAGCTTGTCGACCCACGCTCGCATGGCTTCCTCATCAAGCACGGCCTGCACGTTTTCGTCAACGGTGACCCATTGCGAGATAAGATCGGCATTGACTTCCGCAGCAGTTGACTTGCCCATGGTCAGCACGATATCGGCCCCGATCATGGTATTGGCCTGCTCGACGGCGGTTTTCAGACGGGGGTCGGTGGAAAACACCGTAGGCTGCAACAGCTGCTCGGATGAAAGCATGACTTTGGGATCGAGCTCGGCGAGCGCAGCATCGGCGACAGCCACGACCTTAGACGCATCAAGGGCGGTGCCGGCAACTTCCTTGCAAACGGTGAAGGAACCGGATTTGGAATCATAGGCAACCGTAGCATTGAGAGGCTGCGTAGCGGATTCGTTGAAAGCGGCAACGGCTGCGGACACGGTTTGCTCAAGGCCGGAATCGTTGTACGAGCTGATCATAGCGCCGGTTGCATCATGGCTGCGCGTAAGCTCGACGGGCCACAGCCATTCGTTGTACGCAGAGTACGCTTCCTTAACCACTTCGGAGGCGTTGAAATCGACGCCGGCGTCTTTGGCCGAGACCGTAAGGTTGAAGCCGTTACCGGTAATGGTGAGCTTGTAAGAGTTCACCTCGTTGGCAAGCGCCTTTTCGGCATCCGCCGTTGACATAAGCGATGCATCAAGATTGCCGATCTTGGTGTTGGGCATGAAGTGACTGCCGAAATACAGCGCCACGCCGCAATATGCGATCGCAAGGACAGCCACCAAACAAGCCGCGACGATCCCGAGCACCTTCCCGACGCGCTTCTTAGGGCGGGAAACGCCCGTAGAGGGGATTTGCATGCCGGACGGCGCGTACCCTTGATGGCCGGTTTGCGCAAACTGCGGGTAGGCCTGCCTGTTTTGCTGGCCATGCACCTGCTGCGGGATGAAGCCACCCGGCTGGTTGTCGTCGGCGAAGTTGATGGAAGGGATATCGCTTGGAGCGACGTGACGCCCGCGCGAAACTTTATCGTTTTGATCGTTGCTCATGATGCTCTCGCTGAATAGGGTACAGATAGCTTTATTGTAGCAACGTAATACCCAAGGAGCGATACCTTGTGGGTATTTTCGATACGATAATTACGGCCATCGGGCTGCCGATTCTCCAACCGGCACGGGATGGCCGAATGTGATTCGGAAATGAATGGACGATGAAGCCTAGTCTGGATGACTAGGGCAAGGTCGAGGGCTACGGCTTCGCGGAGAAGATCGCGGACTGTGCGCGCATCCTGGTCTACGTAATCGCCGCCCTTGCCGTCCTCGTCTCGGCAGCAGTCCTGTGCATAAACCAGGCGAACGGCGCGCAGGAGATGCAGGCATCGCCGGCCCGCACCGACGGCCCCATATACGACCTGCCCGAAGGCATCGGCCAGGAAATCGTGTGCGACGAGCACAACCGCGAGTACCTGCTGCTGACCACCGAGCAGGGCGGCGTGTTCCTCATGCCGTACCTCGACGAGGACGGCGAGCAGGAGATCATGCCGCAGGCCTAGAACGCAAAGAAGCCGCCCCGTATGGAGCGGCTTCTTCTATTCGACGAGCAATACGAACGCCCGCCCAACGACGAACACCTGCATATGTTCGCCTACTGAACAGTTGGTGGAGGCGCGGAGAATCGAACTCCGGTCCATACTATATTATCCCTCAGGCTCTACAAGCTTATCCCATTATCGGAATTCGGAACCCGTCGGTCAACGGGCAAACGTTAGGGTTCCTAGTCGGTTCGATCTTTATCGAAGCCATACCGTCCACGTGCTTCGATGCAGTCCCCTAAAATGACGTCGCGTCCGAGCCGGGGACAACCCGGAGTTGACGTGCCAGGTGCTGTTTAGGCAGCCATGGCGAGCGCCGGAGCGCTCTGAGAGTTGTTCTTGCCAATTAACTTGACGGTACCCCTGTTTAACGTGGCGAGGAGACCACGACCTGCTCCTCAGTTCAAACATACCATGTCGAAACCAGTCGCCCCCGAGAAGCCGGCTTTACAGCCGAGTCGGGACGCTGCGGTCCACCTTGTCAAAGTGCGCGGCGGCAAGCCGCCGAACGGATAAATTATCTTACTTCAAAAACGAGCTGAAGTCCAATGCGCTTTTAATGTCATCGAACGCGCCCTTGAATTCCGCGGCCATTTTCACGCCGTCTTTGAAGATGGCGTTCATGTCATCGGTTGCCTGCTGCACGCCGTCCCGCGTGATGCCCAGGCTGCCATCTTCAGCGACTTCACCGCCGGCATCCTCGTCCTCGTCGCCCTCGACATACAGGTACTCGGCTTCCTCGCCGTCTTCCATGATGACGAAGCCGATACGGTTACCCTGCTCGTCTTCAAGGTAACGCACGATATCGTCGTCGGAAAGCTCGAGCTCGACGACCTCGAGATCGTCGTCAGCAGCAGGTGCCTCGTCAGCTTGAGGGATATCCTCCGCGACATGCTCCGAGATTCGCTCTTCGGCCTCCAGGGCTTCCTGATCGCTCATCAACGGCTCCTTTCCTTCAACGCGCGTTCGATCTCGCGCTTCGAGTCGCGCTCGGCCATAGCGGCGCGCTTGTCGTAGTTCTTCTTGCCGCGGCACACCGCCAGCTCGACTTTCACGAGCGAGCTTTTGTTGAAGTACATCTTCAACGGCACGAGCGCCATGCCCTTCTCCTTGGTCTGCTGCTCCAGTTTGCGGATCTGGTTTTTGTGCAGCAGCAGCTTTCGCTTGCGGTCCGGGTCGGGGTTCGCGATGTTGCCGAAGGCGTACGGGGGGATGTGGACGCCATGCAACCACACCTCGCCGTGGCGGATAAGCGCGAAGCAGTCGGTGAGCTGGCAATGGTTGTCGCGCAGCGAGCGCACCTCGGTGCCGGTCAGGGCGATACCCGCCTCGTAGGTTTCGAGAACCTCGTAATCGTGCAGCGCCTTGCGGTTGCGCGCGATGTCTTGGGATTGCTTTTTCATGATGCTACTCCCCCTGCGCCGCGCGGGCGGAGCAGGCATCGAGCGACACCGAACCGCAACCCGCCATGGGCACGAACGAGCCGCCGGATTCCAAATCGCGCGCAAACTGCACGAACAGGGCCACGGTTGCGTCAAGATCGTCCAGGCAGATGACCTCCGTGGGCGTATGCATATAGCGAAGCGGCACGGACACCAAGCCCGTGGGGATGCCGGCGCGGCTGACCTGGATGGGCCAGGCGTCGGTGCCGGAATGGCCGGGCAGCGCCTCTACCTGATACGGGATGCCCGCCGCCTTGGCAGCCTTGACAAGACGGTCGAACACCCGCGGGTTGACGTTGGGCCCACGGCCGATGACCGGGCCGCCGCCGCATTTGATGTCGCCGAACTTGGCATGGCTGATGCCCGGATAGTCGGTGGCGTGCGTGACGTCGAAGGCCACGGCAACATCGGGGCTCACGCCGAACGCCGAGGTGATGGCGCCGCGGGTGCCGATCTCCTCCTGCACCATGCATGCGCAGGTGACATCGCCCGCGCAACCGCCGCCGGCCGCCAGCTCCTCGAGCACGCGCGTGATGACCCACACGCCGCATTTGTCGTCGAAGGCGCGCGAAACGCCCATATTCTTTCCAAAGCGCTCGAAGCCCACGCCGAACGTGATGACGTCGCCCACCTTCACCAGGCGCTTGACCTTCTTGGCGGGGAGGCC
>OKVV01000980.1_pt1 | contig 10426 bp, 8 predicted proteins | sample 1606871 | NCBI WGS metagenome assembly OKVV01 (sample SAMN03281011, study PRJEB24777) | human gut metagenome | isolation source: fecal sample PR176 from 1 month old male Indian infant, caesarean delivered... | place: Singapore | collected 2006-01-13
CCGAACACAGAAGTTAAGCCCTAGTACGCCTGATGTAGTTGGGGGTTGCCCCCTGTTAGATACGGTAGTTGCTTAGCCTTTATCCGCCATAGCTCAGTTGGTAGTAGCGCATGACTGTTAATCATGATGTCGTAGGTTCGAGTCCTACTGGCGGAGTGATAAGACACCTCGAGTTGTATAGCTTGAGTTTTTTTGTACCCAAAGATAAATAGGTCTGGAACAATTGTCCCAGACCTATTTAATTTAAGATAATCAGCTGTTTCGAATAATAGTTATTTTTCTGATGAAATAAGCGTAGCAACAAAATATGATACTTGCCAATAGACTAATCAATAAACCTGTCTTAAGACCATAGGGAATGAAGGTTAGAACAACTTTACCTTTCCCACTAGGGACATCAACTTTCATGAACCCCTTTTGGGCGCGTTGAATCTTAACTTTTTTATAATTTATGGTCGCTGTCCACCCCTTATCGTATGGAATGGTAAAGAATAGTGAGGCATTCGTTTTACTACTATAATCAACGAACACTTTATTATTTGACGTCGTAACTTTACTATCACGGTCATTAATAGTATCCATAGCTATCTGATAGTTTTTAGTATCAAGGGCATAAAAACTAGGATTATCAAAGGATATTGCTTTATTGCCAGGAAAACTAAGTTTGATGGTAACCATTGATTCTGTTTCAAAGTAGCCAAGATCGAAGAAATCAAAGGTATTGTCAGTAACTTGATTTCTTGTCACACCATTTACAGTAATTGACAGAGAGTGGTTATTGTCATCGGACCAAGAAATATTAGGAACACTAACATAGAGTTGACTATGTGGTGGAGCGATGACTCGATAGGTTATTGTAACAAAATCTTTATTCGAGTTGCTAACGTTTTTAGCTACGCGCTGATTCAAAGACTTAGCATCTTGATCAAAGAGTTGAGATGGAACTCGTTTAAAATAGTTTAAGTTGAGTCCAGATAGGGCATTTAGCAAGCTAGTTTGATTGTCAAGTGTATTGACAGTGAGGTCAATATTGTTGTAAATGCCATCAGTTAAGATAGCAAGCTGGCTTGCATTATTATTTTGATAAAGCCCCATTGTTTTCTCAGAAGTTACGTGATTAAAACCATACTTATTAATGTCAAAGTTCGATAAATTATATTTTATTCCGAAGAGACTATCAGCGATAATGGTGTTATTTTGGTAACGTAGGTTTAAATTAGTCCCTTCAGATTTGAAGCCTAACCTATCGAGTGTTGAGCTTGAAGCAGTATTTCGAATGGATGAAAATTGAGAAATACCATAATAATTGAATTTCATACTGTCGTTACCAGTTTGAGCTTCTAACCTTTCAGTACGGTAAAAAGTCTTATTCGCTTGCTTAGTATCTGAAACTAGTTTTGTAATGGAAGACATATTTCGTAGGTAGCCTTCACGAGTTGGGAATACCCACTCATTTCCCAGAGCTCCAACAACATAGTAAGTACTTAATGCAAGCTCAAAAATGCAGAATAAGAAGGTGAAACAGCGAAAAACACTACCAGGAATTTGCTGTCTAAAATAGCTAATAAATAGAATGGCATAGGCTAGAAGAAATGCTAGGCTTAATAGCCAGGAGACTGATTCAATAAAGCTATAGTGAGATTGGAAAATCCAAGTTAGTAAGTAAGCGGTACTCAATACTAAGAAAGATAGGAGGAGTCTTTTAAAAGAAAAGTTTTTTATTCGGTTGAGTGTTTCTCCTGCCAAAAGAACAATTAGGAGAGATAGTAGCCAAGAATAGCGATGGAGAAACATGTTGGGGGCATGCATTCCTTGCCAAAACAAATCAAGAGGCTGTAAGTAGAAGCTAGCGATAAAGAAAGCTACTAATAGGAGATAACCTAGACGTAATGATAGCTTGACTTCCCTACTAATAAAGAAAAGTAGAAAAAGAATCAAAGGTAAGATTCCCACATAGATCATAGGGATTGATCCAAATTTAGTAGTATCGTAAACTCCAACGAGATTTTTCGCAAAGAAGTCAAAATAATAGGTGGACTCTGTCAACAAACTTGACGCACCTGTAAACTTTTCACCATGTGTGGTCAAGTCAAGTAGCGTTGGTAGCAACATGGCAGCACTACTTAAACCAGCAAGTATAGAAATAATTCCAAAGTCTATGAAATGAAGAATCTTACTCTTCCATCCCTTGATAGTTATCAATTGTACTATGGTGTAAAGGGTTAGGAAAATAGCCATCATATATCCAAAATAGTAGTTTTGGATAAAAAGGCAGGTTAGACTAAAAAAGTATAAGCCCCGTCTATTGAATCTTAGTAAGAGGTGTAAACCTAATATGATTAGAGGGGCTAGAATAAAGGCATCTAGCCAGGTATTAATTTCTAACTGACTAGTAGCAAAACTCATCAAAGAAAATCCTGTAGAAAGACATAGGATGAAACTTCTTGACACTTTTGTAAAGAGACGCTTAAAGCTAAAAGCTCCTGAGAGCCCAATAAGACCGAACTTAAGCAGTGTTATATAATAAAAAGCATCGGCCATTTGGTTGACAGTAAAGAAATAGTAAAGTGGAGACAAGAAGGAACCTAAGTAATAGCTTGTTAGAGCATAGAAATTAAGACCTAGACCACTTGTAAAGGTGTAAAAGAGGCTTCCATCTCCATGAAGTATATTCCTAAGTCCAGTTGCAAAAATCACATACTGATGAAAACCATCACTTGTTAAAATAGTCCGCTCACTACCAGGATAGATTTTTTGGCTATACAGCACCCCTATCATGATTAGTACTGGCAAGAAAAAAGCAGCCAGATAAAATAATAAAGTCGTATGGTATTTTTTATTTGTCATAATGATACTAAGACAGGTTGGGATATCCCAACCTGCATCTTTTTATAGTTTAATCAGCCCATAGTGCTTTGACTTTAGCTTGCACTTCTTCATTTTCAAGGAATTCATCATAAGTTTCATCAATACGGTCAATTACCCCATTTTTAGAAACAACTACGATGTGATTCGCTATTGTTTGGATGAATTCATGGTCATGACTGGCAAAGATAACAGACTCTTTGAAGTCACGGACGCCATCATTCAGACTTGAGATTGATTCCAAATCCAAGTGATTAGTAGGATCATCTAGAAGAAGGACGTTAGATTTCAAAAGCATGAGTTTAGAAAGCATGACACGTACCTTTTCTCCCCCTGAGAGAACACTGACAGATTTATTAACCTCATCTCCTGAGAAGAGCATACGCCCAAGGAATCCACGTAAGAAGGTATCATCATCTTCACCTTTTTCGGCAAATTGACGGAGCCATTCGAGAATTGATTCACCAGATGCAAAGTCTTTAGAATTGTCTTTTGGAAGGTAAGAGCGGCTAGTAGTAACACCCCATTTGATTGTACCTTCGTAGTCAATATCATCGGCAAGGGCACGAATCAATGCAGTTGTTTGAATATCGTTTTGACCGATGATGGCAGTCTTATCTCCTGGTCGCAAGATGAAACTAATGTTGTCAAGAATAGTCTCACCATCCATCTTAACAGTGAGATTTTCAACTGTTAGAAGGTCATTACCGATTTCACGCTCTGCTTTGAAATTGATAAATGGGTATTTACGACTTGATGGGACGATTTCTTCTAGCTCAATTTTATCAAGCATCTTTTTACGAGAAGTCGCTTGTTTAGATTTTGAAGCGTTGGCAGAGAAACGTGCAACGAATTCTTGAAGTTCCTTAATTTTTTCTTCTGCTTTGGCATTACGGTCAGCCTGCAAGCGTGCAGCCAATTCTGAAGATTGTTTCCAGAAGTCATAGTTACCGACATAGAGTTTGATTTTACCAAAGTCAAGGTCGGCCATATGCGTACACACTTTATTCAAGAAGTGACGGTCATGGGATACGACAATGACCGTATTTTCAAAATCAATCAAGAAATCTTCAAGCCAAGATATTGACTGGATATCAAGACCATTGGTAGGTTCGTCAAGAAGAAGTACATCTGGTTTACCAAATAGTGCTTTTGCAAGGAGCACCTTCACCTTGTCACCATTAGCCAATTCACTCATGTTTTGATAGTGAAGGTCTTCTGAGATATTTAGGTTCTGAAGCAATTGTGAGGCTTCGCTTTCAGCTTCCCAACCACCCAATTCAGCAAAGAGTCCTTCTAATTCAGCAGCACGGACACCATCTTCATCTGAAAAATCTTCTTTCATGTAGATAGCATCTTTTTCTTTCATGATATCGTAGAGGCGTTCATTACCCATAATAACAACATCGATAACGCGTTCTTCTTCATAGTCAAAGTGGTTCTGACGAAGGACAGAAAGACGTTCATCAGGACCAAGCGAGATATGTCCTGTTGTTGGTTCAATATCACCAGCTAAAATTTTCAAAAAAGTGGATTTACCAGCACCATTAGCACCGATAAGACCGTAAGTATTACCTGGCGTGAAGGCAATGTTAACATCATCAAAAAGTTTACGATCGCTAAAACGAAGCGATACATCTGATACAGTAAGCATATAATATCCTTTATTTTTATTCTTAACTACTATTTTACGAGAAATTAGACTTTATTTCAATTGATTTTACAAGGGATTAATAAAGTCATTTGGAACTCTTTGGTAATCTTTTTGGAGGCTAAATCCACGTCCCATAACTGTAGAAGCAGGAACAATGACGATAAAGGCAGTTTCATCTATTTTTTGGATTTCTCCTTGAACTTTTGGAACCTCACGAGTTGACAAGGTAGTCATAATCATGTTTTGTGCATGTCCGGTATGTCCACCAAGAATTGGGATTTTTGTTGCTCCTCGATCAGCGACTCTAGTGATGTAGTTTAGGATTTGTTCACTATTTTGCGAAATGATTAGAAGATTTCGTGATGAATTGAGTCCGACCATCATTTTATCAATTGTAAGAGAAACAACTCCAAGTGAGAGAATGGAATACATAACAGTATCAGGAGGAAAGGCAATGGCACTGATTGCGACAATGATTCCATCGACAATAAGTAGTACCATTCCTAGCGGGAGTGGTGTATACTTGTTGAGAATTTGCGTGATAATTCCAGTTCCTCCAGTTGAAGAATTTCCATAAAAGACTATTCCTAGTCCTAACCCTAATACAATCCCACCAAAAATAGCAGCCAATAAAGGTTGTTTGGTGAGTGTAGGTAAGCCCTCAGTTAATTTGATAAAAGTTGGGAAGACAAGAGACCCATAGAAGGTTTTTAGGAGAACTTCGCGGCCAAGAAAGCACCAACATAAAATTAACAAAGGGATGGTTGTTGCTAAGACGAAGTTAGCATTATTCCAACCAAAAAGGGCATTTAAACTAATGGCTAGCCCTCCGACACCACCTGAAGCAATATTATTCTTAACTAAAAGTGAGTTATAGCCAACCGCAGCAATAAAAGAACCGAGTGTAACTAAAAGTATGTCTATTATTCGACGTTTCATATATTATCTCCTAGAAATGATATTCTTATTATCAAGTCTTTTTAAGTTTCCGTCAAGTAATGACTATTTTGGTTGTATCTGAGGTTGTGTTTCACGTGAAACTATAGACATAATCTTGACAAGAATAGATAAAACAATGTAGAATAATAGTCATCAGAAGAGTAATTCTTCCTTTCTTTTTTAGAGAGCTGGTGGTAGGTGTAAACCAGTATGAAGGTGGAATGAATGGGCTGAGGAAAATTGACGAGTAACGTGAACACATAAACGTTAGGTTTGGCACCCCTTACCGTGCAACTTCTTTGTTGAGAAGTTTTGAGATGATAGCTTTACAAAGAGTTATCAACTGAGGTGGTACCGCGTATCAAAAGTGATTAACGCCCTCACGCATATTTTTGCGTGGGGATTTTTTGTATTAGAGAGGTAATTACATGGCGAAACCTATTATTTTGACGGGAGACCGTCCAACAGGGAAACTTCATCTAGGACACTATGTTGGTAGTTTAAAAAATCGTGTCCTTTTACAAAACGAAGATAAATATAACATGTTTGTCTTCTTGGCTGATCAGCAAGCTCTTACGGATCACGCAAAAGAGTCAGAAATCATCAAAGAATCGATTGGAAATGTTGCTTTAGATTATCTTTCTGTAGGATTGGATCCAGCGAAGTCAACCATTTTCATTCAAAGTCAGATTCCTGAGTTGGCTGAGTTGACTATGTATTACATGAACCTAGTTTCATTGGCACGTTTAGAGCGTAACCCAACGGTTAAGACGGAAATTGCTCAGAAAGGCTTTGGAGAATCGATTCCAACAGGCTTTCTAGTTTATCCAATTTCTCAGGCAGCTGATATCACGGCCTTTAAAGCAAATTATGTTCCTGTCGGTAATGACCAAAAGCCAATGATTGAGCAGACACGTGAAATTGTACGTAGTTTTAATCATACTTACAACTGTGATATTCTGGTTGAACCAGAGGGAATCTACCCTGAAAATGAAGCTGCAGGACGTCTTCCAGGTCTAGACGGTAATGCTAAGATGTCTAAATCCTTAGGGAATGGAATCTTCCTTTCAGATGATGAGGATACTGTTCGTAAAAAAGTAATGAGCATGTATACGGATCCAAATCATATTCGTGTGGAAGATCCAGGCCAAATCGAAGGTAATATGGTTTTCCATTATCTTGATATCTTTGGTCGCGAAGAGGATGCTGTTACAATTGCTGAAATGAAGGAACATTATCAGCGCGGTGGTTTGGGAGATGTGAAAACAAAACGTTATCTTCTAGAAATTTTAGAACGTGAGTTGACTCCAATTCGTGAACGTCGTTTAGAGTATGCCAAGGATATGGGGGAAGTTTTCCATATGCTTGAAAACGGAAGTCAAGCAGCGCGTGAAGTTGCTGGACAAACATTGGCAGAAGTAAAAGAAGCAATGGGAATTAATTATTTCTAAGAAATAAAAATAGGGACTCCAGATAATCTGGACCCCTATTTTTATTTGGAAAAAGGTTTTCTTATAATCTGGTGCGAAATCTGTTGACAAATCTGTTTAGCATGATATGATATTATCAATTAAAAAATAGACTGGGGTTTTTATACCTCAAAACTTTGAGAAAAGAGGACGATTATAATGTCAAATTGGGACACTAAATTCTTGAAAAAAGGTTACACTTTTGATGACGTATTGCTTATTCCTGCGGAAAGTCATGTTCTACCAAACAACGTCAACTTGAAGACGAAATTAGCTAAAAATTTGACATTAAATATTCCAATTATCACTGCAGCCATGGATACAGTGACAGATAGTAAGATGGCTATCTCAATTGCTCGTGCAGGTGGCTTGGGTGTTATTCACAAAAACATGTCTATTGCGGAACAAGCTGAAGAAGTTCGCAAAGTAAAACGCTCTGAAAATGGTGTCATCATTGATCCATTCTTCTTAACACCAGAACATAAAGTTGCTGAAGCTGAAGAGTTGATGCAACGTTACCGTATTTCAGGAGTTCCAATTGTTGAGACACTTGAAAATCGTAAATTGGTTGGTATTATCACAAACCGTGATATGCGTTTTATTTCTAATTACGATACAAAAATTTCAGAACATATGACTTCTGAGAAATTAGTCACTGCTCCAGTTGGAACAGATCTTGAGACAGCTGAAAGTATTCTTCATGAGCACCGCATTGAAAAGTTGCCTTTAGTTGATGAAGAAGGTCGTTTGTCAGGACTCATTACTATTAAGGATATCGAAAAAGTTATTGAGTTTCCTAATGCAGCTAAGGATGAATTTGGTCGTCTTTTGGTAGCGGGTGCTGTTGGGGTTACTTCTGATACTTTTGAACGTGCAGAAGCTCTCTTTGAAGCAGGGGCAGATGCTATTGTTATTGATACTGCACATGGTCATTCAGCAGGAGTTCTTCGTAAAATTGCTGAAATTCGTGCCCACTTCCCAGACCGTACTTTGATTGCAGGAAATATTGCAACAGCTGAAGGTGCGCGTGCACTTTATGAAGCAGGTGTCGATGTCGTTAAAGTAGGTATCGGACCAGGTTCTATTTGTACAACACGTGTAGTTGCTGGTGTAGGTGTTCCTCAAGTCACTGCTATTTACGATGCTGCAAGCGTTGCGCGTGAATACGGAAAAACAATCATTGCTGATGGCGGTATCAAATACTCAGGTGATATTGTAAAAGCTCTCGCAGCAGGTGGTAATGCTGTAATGCTTGGTTCTATGTTTGCTGGTACTGATGAAGCACCAGGTGAAACTGAGATCTTCCAAGGACGTAAATACAAATCTTACCGTGGTATGGGATCAATTGCAGCGATGAAGAAGGGATCAAGCGATCGTTACTTCCAAGGTGCAGTTAATGAAGCGAATAAACTTGTTCCAGAAGGAATTGAAGGCCGTGTAGCTTATAAAGGTTCTGCTGCTGATATCGTATTCCAATTGATTGGTGGTATCCGTGCAGGTATGGGTTATACAGGAGCAGAAGATATCCAAGCTTTACATGACAAAGCTCAGTTTGTTGAAATGACAGGTGCAGGACTTATTGAAAGTCACCCTCACGATGTTCAAATTACCAACGAGGCACCTAACTACTCAGCTCATTAATAAACATAAAAGTACTTATCTCAGATAAGTACTTTTATGTTTACAGAGATATTTGCAATAAGTTTACAACATGTTTACGAGAATATATTTTTAATAAAGGGTTCAGGCGAAAAGAATTTACAATTCATTTTTTGATACTTGTCACATGTGTCAAGTACCAAAAAATAGAAAAACAAGTCGTTTAATCGACTTGTTTTTCATAAATATTACCGTTCTTAACTAAGAAGTTCTTTAAATCAGGTGGTAGGTTACTCAGATGATCAAGTGAAGTTGTCGTCATGAAGGTTTGAACCTCTTCGTCAATACTTTCTAACAGTTTAAGTTGACGGTGGTTGTCAAGCTCACTCATGACATCATCGAGGAGAAGAATAGGAAATTCACCTGTTACTTTTTTTATCAGAGCAATCTCAGCCATTTTTAAAGAAAGAATGAGGCTACGTTGCTGCCCCTGACTACCGAAAGATGCGTTCATGTCATTGATGTAAAATGTCAAATCATCCCTATGTGGACCAACACCAGTGTTCTTTTTGAAGATATCTCTTTTGTGATTTTGCTTTAACGTGGTTAAAAATGATTCGCGAATAACTTTGTTATTTTCCAGTGGGATATTAGATTCGTAGGAGATTTTAAGGCGCTCTATCTGATTTGAGAGGTTACTATGATGTCTATCTGCCTCCTCCTCTAATTGCTTGATAAATTCTAGTCTATGTTCGATAACTCGTGCTCCAAAATCGGAAAGCTGTTCATCTAACACTGAGAGGAAATTAATGTCTACATTGTCAGTAGATTTGAGATAGGCATTACGTTGTTTGAGTACATGATTATAACTTGATAAGTCTGAGAGATAAACAGGCTTAATCTGTCCTAAATCAATATCTATAAATTTACGTCTCAGGCTTGGAGATCCTTTTACAAGTTGTAAATCCTCAGGAGCAAATAGCACCACAGTCATGTGACCGATATAATCGGATAATTTAGCTTGTTTGAGGTGGTTAACCTTTGTTATGCGTCCTTTATTAGATAAACTGATTTCCAGAGGTAGCTTCCCACTATGACGATGCACGATGCCGTTCAGTTTGAGAGTATTTTGTTGAAATTGAATCAGTTCTTTATCTGAACGGGTCCGATGACTACGTGTCAATGCTAGAAAATAGATGGCCTCAAGAATATTTGTTTTTCCTTGGGCATTGCGACCAAGAAAAATATTGAGATGAGGTGAGAAGCTCACAGAGGCTTCAGTATAATTTCTAAAGTGTTGAATATCAATTTTTTCGAGCCACATAGTTAGGTTCCTGGGAAACGAACGGGTTGTCGTTTAGTTTTATTGCTTTCTTTTGACGGATGTGCTTTTTGTTTCTTTTTATTATCCTGATTCATTTTTTTAACAATGGCAGCAACACGTGCTTTTTCAGCGACTTCTTTTTGATGTTCTTCAATTTCATTTGTCGTTGGAGCTACAATCGTTATTTCAAGTTCCTCAGACGGAATGGTAATAACATCTCCATAACGAAGTTTTTTTCCACGACGTTTTTCATCCTCACCGTTGAATAAAACGGTATTATTAGCCAAGAAACCTTTTATAGCTCCGCCACTATGAATGATACTTAATTCTTTTAAAAGTGCCTGCAGTGTGATGTATTCATCAAATAATTTATATTCCATAGTACCTCAACTTTCTCTTGAGATAAGATAGCATAAAAATGGTATAATTGGAAGCATAAACTTTTTAGAGGTTATCAATGAAAATTGCTGATGGTGTCTATGTACACTTCATTCCAACACAAAAATATAAAACTAATCGTATTGTTTTTCGACTGTCTCTTATACACATCTGACGCTGCCGACGAATAGAGAGGTG
>OKVV01000981.1_pt1 | contig 10386 bp, 11 predicted proteins | sample 1606871 | NCBI WGS metagenome assembly OKVV01 (sample SAMN03281011, study PRJEB24777) | human gut metagenome | isolation source: fecal sample PR176 from 1 month old male Indian infant, caesarean delivered... | place: Singapore | collected 2006-01-13
CTTCAATAGCCGCATATTGTGTAATTGAATTAGTATTAGAAGTCATATGACTTTGTATGCTAGTCATAAGTTTAATTATCTCTTTATTTGCTGCTGCATATCCAATTCTCCAACCAGTCATTGCTGCTGCTTTTGATAATCCATTAATAACAATTGTATTATTATAAGCATAGTCAGTTAATGAAGCAATGCTAATATGTCTTTCCCCATCATATATTAGCTTTTCATATATTTCATCTGCTATAATTATAAGATTATGATTTTCAGCAAACTTTGCAAGTTCTAAAAGTTCTTCTTTATTATATATAGTTCCAGTTGGATTATTTGGACTATTTATTATTATTGCTTTAGTTTTTGAAGTTACTATATTTTCTAACTTTTCTATTTCATATTTAAAATGATTTTCTATAGACCCTTCCATAAATACAGGAACTCCTCCAGCTATTTTAACAAGTTCTGGATAGCTTACCCAGTAAGGAGTAGGAATTATAACTTCATCTCCCTCATTTAATATAGCCATAAATGCATCTGCAAGGCATTGCTTTGCTCCTGTACATACTATTATTTGATCTAAATCATATTTAAGTCCATTATCTCTTAAAAACTTTTTGCATATTTCTTCTTTTAACTCCTTAATACCTGAAGTAGCTGTATATTTAGTTTTTCCTTCTTTCATAGCTTTATAAGCTGCTTCTATTATATTAGAAGGAGTATTAAAATCTGGTTCACCTGCTCCAAAACTAATAACATCAACTCCTGATTCTTTAAGTTCTTTTGCTTTTGCAGTTATTGCTAATGTTATTGATGGTGATATAGCCTCTGCTTTCCTAGATAATTTCATTTATTTTCGCCCCTTTTTATTTCTTCCTATTTTTGCTACACAATAATAATTTATTTAATAAATTTTCATTAATACCTTGTGACCCTATAAAAATATCTTTGCTTCCAGTATAATGTAGATCACTTCCACCTGTAATAAGAAGTTTATACTTTTTACTTAAATTATGAAGTAAATTAATTTGATCTTTCCTATGACTTGGATGATATACTTCAATTCCTTTAAGACCATAACATTTAAGTTCTTTAATTATTTTTTCAACTTCCATGCTTTTATATATTTTCCCTGGATGTGCAAGTACTGCAATTCCATTACTATCTTCAATTACTCTTAATGCTTCTTTATAACTTAATTTTTCACCTTTTTCATAGGCCCTTTTACCTTTTATTAAGTATTTTGAGAAAGCAGTTTTATAATTGTCCTCATATCCTTTTCTTACAATTTCATGTGCTATATGAGCTCTTCCTACAGATGAGTTTCCTTTTACTATATCTTCAAAGTTTAAATATATACCTTCATCTTCAAGTTTATTTAAAATACTTTTCACCCTATTAATTCGTGCATTTTTTAAACTTTCAACTGTTTTAATTAAATTCTCATCTTCTATATCCATAAAATACCCTAATATGTGTATTTCACAATCATTTATTTCTGTACTTAGTTCTATACCCGGTATAATATCTACATCGCTATTATTATTTTTTATTATATATTGCGAATCGATAGAATCATGGTCAGTTATAGAAATGCATTTTACTCCTTTTTGTTTAGCTTCCTCTAGGATTTGTTCCGGTGTTAAATTGCCATCTGAAAAGGTAGAATGTATATGTAAATCTGCATATTTCATATTCTAGCACCTTCCTAATCTATAATGACTATACCATTTTTGTACTTTTTTGTAAATTAATTTTAGTTTTCTATATTCACAAAAGAGAGTGGATAATCCACTCTCTTTTTAAATTCTATTCTTCTACTAGTGTTTCGTTGTAGTAAGTTGAAACTCTTTCGAATTCATCTTCTTCTGGAACTATTAATTCTTCAGTTTCTTCTGAAGCTCTGAAAAGATAAACTGAGTCATCTTCCATATTTTTAGCTAATACATATTCATTTCCTTCAAATTCAAATGCATCTATTATAGGGCATGAGATTGTATTTCCTTGATCATCAACTAAATCTACTACAAAGTGATCGTGATGGTCTTCTCCACATCCACATTCATGTCCGTGATCATGTCCGTGATCGTGTCCACATCCACATTCATGATTTTCTTCGTGATTTCCACATCCACATTTATTTAATTCTTTATCCATTCTTTCTTCCTCCTTAGGTTTTAAAGATTGCTTAACAATATATCCTAATTGTACCCTTATTTAATTAAAATTAAAAGTAAATTTTAAAAATTTTATAAGAAATAAATAAAAAGTGACTAAAAAGCCACTTTTAAATGTAATTAAAATATCATTCCATATACTAAAGCACCTGCAATTGCTCCTAATATTGGAGATACTACTGGAATCCATGCGTAACCCCAATCTGAAGATCCTTTTCCTGGTACAGGTAAAATAAAGTGTGCAAATCTTGGACCAAAGTCTCTTATTGGATTTATTGCGTATCCTGTTGGTCCTCCAAGACATAGACCAATTGCCCAAATAAGTATTGATATTGCAAGTGGTTGTACACCATCTGCAAATGGATGTGCTGTAATACCAATTATTCCAAACATTAATATAAATGTTCCTATGAATTCACTTATAAAGTTCCAAGTATTATTTCTTATTTCTGGAGCTGTACAAAATACTCCAAGCTTTGTAGCTTGGTCTTCTGTAGCTTCAAAATGTTGATAATAAGTTAAAAGTACTAGTGCTGATCCTAATACCGCCCCTATAAATTGAGCTAAAATATACATTGGCACTTGTGACCATGCAAACTTTCCTGTTACTGCAAGAGCTATTGTAACAGCTGGGTTAAAATGTGCTCCACTTATACTTCCAAATATGTATGCTGGTACTCCTACTGCAAAAGCCCATCCAGATGCTATAACCATCCAACCTGAGTTAAATCCTTTAGATTTCTTAAGTACCACGTTTGCAACAACACCATCTCCTAGTAAAACTAAGATGGCTGTTCCTATAAGTTCTGCCATAAAAGTTGATATATTCATTATAAGTCCTCCTTATTTATGAAGAATTTTTTATTAAAATAACCCCTTTAAACTAAAGCCTAAAGGGGTTAATTGTTTTAATATTTTAAACTAGAATGCAGCTTTAAATATGTTAACTATATCTTTTTCGTTACCTTTTCTTGGGTTTGAGAAAGCATTTCCATCTTTTAATGCCATTTCTGCCATGTATTCGAAATCTTCTTCCTTAACTCCCATATCTCTAAGTCTTGCAGGAATTCCTACATCAGCTGATAATCTGAACATTGCATCGATTGCTTTTTGTGCAGCGTCCATAACTGATAATCCTTCTATGTTTTCTCCCATGAATTCAGCTATATCAGCGAATTTTTGTGGGTTAGCTATTAAGTTGTATTTTTCAACATGTGGAAGAAGCATAGCGTTTGCTACTCCGTGTGGCATGTCGTATAATCCACCTAATTGGTGAGCCATAGCGTGAACATATCCTAAGTTTGCATTGTTAAATGCCATACCAGCTAATAATGAACCGTATGCCATATTTTCTCTAGCTTCTAAGTTAGTTCCTAGAGCAACAGCTTGTCTTAAGTTGTTTGATATTAATTTGATTGCTTGGATTGCAGCAGCATCTGTTACAGGATTAGCATCTTTTGATACGTATGCTTCGATAGCGTGAGTTAAAGCATCCATTCCTGTTGCAGCTGTAAGTCCTGCTGGCTTACCAACCATTAACATTGGGTCATTGATTGAAACTAATGGTAAGTTTCTCCAGCTAACTATAACGAATTTAACCTTAGTTTTTGTGTTTGTTATAACACAGTGTCTTGTAACTTCACTTGCAGTACCTGCTGTAGTATTAACTGCTACGATTGGTGGTAATGCATTAGTTAAAGTTTCTATTCCTGCATAGTCATAAAGATCTCCTTCATGAGTAGCTGCAATACCTATTCCTTTACCACAGTCATGTGAGCTTCCTCCACCAACTGTTATGATCATATCACAGTTTTCGTCTTGGAATACTTTTAATCCGTCTCTAACGTTTGTATCCTTTGGATTTGGTTCAACACCATCATAGAATGCTACTTCTATTCCAGCTTCTTTTAAGTATTTAACAGTTAAATCAACTGCTCCACCTTCTAATCCTCTTAAGAATTTATCTGTAACTATTAAAGCTTTCTTTCCGCCTAATATTTTACATCTTTCTCCAACTACTGATATTGAATTTGCGCCCATGAAGTTAACGCTTGGTACTAAATAATCGTACATTCTCATTTCATTTTCCTCCTAAAAGTTGTTTTATTATTATATTGATCAACATTCAAAATTTAATTATATTAATTAACATTCAAAATAATTAAATTTTGAATCTTTTAAGCTTTTATAAGTTGTAAAATGCATCAACTGCAGCTTTAGCTATTGACATATCTTCTTCTACAGTTCCACCACTTACTCCAACTGCTCCAACTACTTGTCCATCTACTATTATTGGGAATCCTCCACCAAATGGTACAATTCTTTGGTTGTTTGTAAGTTGTAGACCATAAAGGCTTTCACCTGGTTGTACACATTCTGCAATTTCATGTGAACCTTGTTTTAAACAAGCTGCTGTATAAGCTTTATTTATAGCTATATCAATGCTTGTTATAAATGCATCTTCCATTCTGTGCATTAACATTAAGTTAGCTCCTTTATCAACTGCTGCAAAGATTACAGGAACATTTATTTCTGTAGCCTTAGCTTCAGCTGCTTTAGCCATTTCTTTTACTATTTCTAAACTTAATTCTTTTACTTCATTTAACTTTTTCATAGTATATATCCCTCCTGTTATTTAGTTTCTTCTAAGTATCTTGCCATAGCAAATAGAGTATCTGATAAACGATTAGTATATTTTCTAATCTCTTCTCTAAGTCCTTGCTCAGCATTTAGTGTAACCATTCTTCTTTCCGCTCTTCTAACTATAGTCCTAGCTACATGTAAGTGCGCTGAAGCTTCATTTTTACCAGGTATTACAAACTCTGTCATAGGGCCTGCAATATCCATATATTTATCTGTTAATTTTTCAAGGTTTTCTATATCTTCTTTGCTAATTAAATCTTTTAAATAAGTCATTCCTTTTTCATCACTTGCAAGTTCAGCACCTAATGTGAATAATCTTTTTTGTATATGATTTAATTCTTCCTTTAATTCTTTAACATCTATTTTAGAATGAGCTACTCCTATATAAGAGATTGCTTCATCTATTGTTCCATAAGCTTCAACTTTTAAACTATCTTTATTTACTCTGCTTCCTCCAAAAAGTGAAGTTGTTCCTTTATCACCAGTTTTAGTGTATATCTTTGACATAAACTATCACTCCTATAAGTTTATTTAAATGCTATACCTTTAACTAACCTACCAGCATTTGCTCCTAATTTTCTTAAGACTGTTCCATCATCTTTTAAGTTTGCAGTAAATAATGGTTTATCTTTCTCTAATTTATTATGTGTAAGTGTTATTATTCCATTCTTATCAATTCCAATTCCAACTGCTAGCTTAGATTTAGTAGCTCCTAAATGGCTAAGCTCGCATGAATTGTTTACTTGTAAGCTTTCTACTTTGAAAGGTATACCTTCTTCCTCTATACCCCATAATATTTCATTAAATAAAGATTCATCATTTAATCCTTCTTCATAATATAAATATATACAAGGTATTTCGTATTCATATGCCTTCATCACCATTGCCATAATAATTACTCCATTCCTTCACAAGCTAATATAAGACCTGTTGCAACAGCATTTCTTGGACCTTCTGTTCCTCTAATGTTTCCACGACCAGCTACTACACCATATTGTGATAATGCATCAGTAACTAATTGAGGTACCTCGAAGTCTAAAGATGATCCTCCAACTAAAACAACGAATTCTATATCTCTTATGCTTCCTGTTGGTGAAACTATGCTAAGTGCTCTTAAGCAGTTAGTTACAAATACTTTTTCTTTTGCACTTCTTCTTATATTTCTTATTTTTTCAATAGAAGTTTGTCCATCTATTGGTACAAGCATTCCATCTTTTATTATTACTACTTTAGCAAATACTGAAGGATCTAATGGTTCTTCAAAGAATTCAACTGTTCCATCTTCATGTCTTATATGGAATAAACTTTCAACTTTAGCTAATGGATATTTTTTAATATCTTCTGCTAAGTTAAATGATTCAAGTCCAAGTTCTGACTTGATAAGCATTGTTACCATATTACCAGCACCTGCTAAGTGAATTGATGATATTTCATTATTCTTATTTATAATTGAAGCATCAGTTGATCCAGCCCCCATGTCAAGTATTGCAAGGGGAGTGCTAGTTCCTGGAGTTGTAAGAGCTCCACGAATAGCCATATCAGCTTCTACCCCACCAACTTCAACTGGTACTTTAAGTTCTTTTTCAAGTTCATCTGCTATCATTTGCATTTGAAGTTTATCGGCTTTAACCATAGCTGCTATTCCGACTGCATTTTCTAGGGAAAATTCTTCTGCAAGTCCACCTTTAACCTTTTGAGGTATAAAAGTATCAACAGCTAAAAGGTCTTGTATTTTTATATCTGTTATCTTTTGTTTTGTAAGGTTAGCCATTACCTGTCTTACTCTTTCAAGCATTCCACCGGCATTGGTTCCAGCTTCACCTTTAACATCTTGTATAGGTACACATAACTTTACTGCATCCATTATTTTTGATGCACCATGTTCTACATCTACACTTTCTTTACGTTTTAATCCATCTATATTAATTTTACCAGCAGGGATCTTCTTTTCTTTTACATCTCCCTTTGGAGTTTTAATAACTACAGCAGATCTATTTCCTATTAGTGCTCTTGATATAGGAACTATAAGTTTAGTTTCTTCTGATGAAAGATTAAATACTGTTGCAATTCCATATGGATTTGCTAGATTTTCAATTACATCACCTTGTGCTGCAACTTCAACTGCCGCCTTCATTCCTACTGGAACTTTTTCAAGTAACATAACTTCATCAACTATAGGTATTTTTTTATCTAATCTATTGTTTATAAGTACTCCATCATCTCTTTGAACGATTGCCGCTGTAATATTAACTCCTCTCCTAGTTGCAGCATTTAATCTAGCTGCTGCTTCTAAGAAATTAACCCTACTTAATATAATCGGAATAAATTCATTCTCATCTTCAAGATTTTCAAGATCTATATTATCTAAATCTTCAATATATATAGTTTTTCCTATACCAATTCCTATTCCACCTGGAGTTTGAGGATTATGTCCTATCATTGTTGACTCAGTTATAATAGTTTCTGTTATAGTTTCCATAGCAACATCACCAATAACTGGTGCTGCTTCATTTATTCTAACTAAATCTAAATCCTCTAATGTTAAAGATACTTTTCTTAGTGCTTGTTTTAATGAATCAAAAACACCTTCTATATTATCTTCTGTACCCTTTATTCCAGTTGTTCCTACGATTCCACTTGAAAGGAATTCAATCTTTCCATTTTCGACCTTTGATAATGCTACTTCAGTAGTAGCATTACCAATGTCAACACCTGCAATTATTTTCATTGTGTCCTCCTGCTTTTTGTTAGAAGTATATTATTCTTGTTTTAACTTATTTCTCTTTTCGTATACTTCTACAGCTTCTCTTACGAATTCAGCGTTAACTTTTGCACCATATTTATGTTCAAGTTCATCTGCAATATTTAAAAGCTCTTCTCTTGTTGAACGGAATGGTCTTAAAGCATTATACATTTCTAATATTCTGTCATCTGGAACTTTTATAAGTTCTGCAGCTCTTCTTAAGTTTCTTGCTATTGCATCTCTATTCATACCTTCAGCTATTTGAGCTTGCATTTCTAATGTTTCAGGTGATATTCTAACGTCTTCTGGTTTAACATCTCCATTTAAAACATTTTCTAAAGTTATATCTTGAAGATTCATTCCTGTTGGAGTTTTTATATCTTCTGGTCTTTTGATTGCTAATGGATAGTCCTTAGGACTCATTTTTTCGTTTGCCATATCCTTATTATGCCTCCCTATAATTTAGAATTTAACTTCTATTTCTATTGGTTTTGCACCTGGTTCTACGTGCTTAGTTTCTTTTATGTGGAATAACGCTGCTATTGCCATAAATTTAGGTCTAGCCATTTGGTCATTCTTTGTTGGAACTGGTGTTGGTGATTCTCCCTTTGCATATTTTGCTGCATTTTTACCTATTAATCTATAAGTTTCTAATGTTAATAATGGTGCTTGAGGGAATAATTCTAAATTGTTTAAAGGAAGTAAATCCTTTTGGTGTATAACTGTAGTTCCTTTTGATTGTATTCCGATTCCGATTCCTGAACCACTTAATTTTGCTGCATCATTTGCTATAAATGAAACGTCTGAAGTTCTTACTATTCTAACAACTCTTGCATGTAATCCTTCTTCTTCTATACCTGCAATAAGTTCTCTTAATATATCAGTATGTTCTACATTAACTAGTGTTCTATGTTGGAACTTTTCAAAAGCTGGTGCAAGTCCTATTACAACCTCGTCTGATCTTGTTCCAACTTTAGCTTCACCTACTTCTTTAAGTGTAAGCTTTGGTATAACATATTCATTTACTTTATTCTCCATATTATTCACCACTTTCTTATTCGATATCTTCTGGATTTATTACGTTAGGAATATTTTTAATTTCTTCCCATCTTTCTTTGCTTATTCTGTATCCAGTTCCAGGTCCTTTATAGTCATTTACATCATTAACTGCACTGATAACATCAAAGTCGTTATCAAGTATAGCTGATGTTTGAAGGTAATCTCCTGTTACTCTTTGCTTAAGCATGTTTAATATGTTGTTTGCAACATCATCAAATCCACCTTGGCTTAATGCTTTAACTATATCTAATCCAGTTATTCTCTTATTAAGCATTTCTTCTGCTGCTTTTAAGTCTTCTACAACATTTCTTTCAGGCATATCCTTACTTCCGTGTGCATATGTTGCAGCTTCTACTTCTTCATCTGTTATTTTAGGGAATCCAAGTTCTCTAAATACTGCTTGAATAGCTCTTGCAGCTTTATTTCTTATTGCAATTGTTTCTTCTTCTGATACTGGTCTTAATCCACCATCTACCATTAAGTCTCTTTGTAATATGTTGTAATCATCAAAGTCTTCTGCATCGAAGTTTGATCCAGCAAACATATTATCATAGTTTGGAACTGCACTATATCCTGAGAATATGAAGTCTGTTCCTGGAAGCATTTGCATTAATGTTCTTGCTGTTCTTCTTATATCTGAATGTGAGAAAGTTTGGTCGTTAGCTGATGCAACTTCTATGTCAAGCATTGCTGCTATTAAGTTTTCTCCAAGTACTGCTCTTATTCCTGATGGAACTGCACCTGTCATACCTATACAACTAACTGCACCGTTTTGAAGTCCTTGAACTCCAGCACCCTTTGTTATGAAGATACATCTTGATTCTAAGTAAAGCATTGATTTTCCTTCTGCATATCCCATTAACGCTTCTGAACCTGTTCCTGATGTATATCTCATCTTAAGTCCTCTTGAAGCATAAGCTGATGCTAAGAATGCTTTTGACCATGGAGTATCATCTCCATCTGTAAATACTGATTCAGTTCCGTATACTGAAACTGTTTCTGCATAACTTGTAAGTCCTCTCATACCAAGGTCAAGTTCTGTAGCTTCTTCAACTGAACATTGAGTTAAAACTCCACCTCTTCCAACTTGTGAACCTATAAGTATTGCAAGTGCATTAAATGGTGCATATCTTACTATACCAACTGTAGTTTCTTGTTCTGAGAAACCTCTTATTCCAGCTTCTGCTGCATCTGCTGCAATTTGAACTGGGTTGTCTTTAAGGTTTGTTACGTGACATTGGTTTGATGGAGTTTTTCTAGCTCTCATCTTTTGTAGTGCCATCATCATTTCAACAACATTCATATGTTCCATAACTTCTACAGCCTTTGCTGGAGTTATTGCTGTTGTTATTTTTACTATTTCATCTCTTCCAACATTTATATCAACTAATTTTCTTGCGATTTCTACTGAGTCTAATTTCATAGCTTCTTCTGCATAGTCAAGATTTATTGCATAGTCTGCTATGAATCTGTCGATCATATCAAAGTCTTCTCTTTTTTTACTATCTAGTTCTACAACTACACCGTTTTCTATTTTTATAGAAGATTTAGGGTCGTTTGGACTTCCCATTGCTATTAAACCTTCTTCTGGCCATTCACCAATTAGACCATCTTGGTTTACAGGACGTTTTGCTAAAGCCTCGAATCTTTTTGATTTCACTTTGAGTTTCCTCCCTTATACATAAATTTTATATTTAATGTAATTTGTTATTTTTTTATCGATGTCTTTATTGTAATCTAAATCACTTTAAATTCCATTATAAAATCTTGTCT
>OKVV01001003.1_pt1 | contig 10084 bp, 7 predicted proteins | sample 1606871 | NCBI WGS metagenome assembly OKVV01 (sample SAMN03281011, study PRJEB24777) | human gut metagenome | isolation source: fecal sample PR176 from 1 month old male Indian infant, caesarean delivered... | place: Singapore | collected 2006-01-13
TAATAAACGTTAAGATGATGAGTGATCCTGCTCTTTGCTATGGCAAGGAGGCTTCATTTTCATCAAAGGGGATACGTGATGTTGAACGCCTGGCACCTTCCGGTTGCCCCATTTGTTAAGCAAAACAAAGATCAACTGACAATTACGCTGTGGCTGGCCGGGGAAAATCCACCTCAGCGGGTGACGCTACGCGCAGAAAACGATAACGAAGAGATTTCGCTCTCCATGCACAAGCTGCGCAGCCAGCCGCAGCCGGGCGTAACCGCGTGGCGAGCGGCGATCGATCTTGCCAGCGGCCAACCTCGTCGGCGCTATAGCTTTAAATTATTGTGGCCCGATCGTCAGCTGTGGTTTACACCGCAGGGATTCAGCCGTTTTCCGCCTGCGCGTCTGGAGCAGTTTGCTGTTGATGTGCCGGATAACGGTCCGCAGTGGGTAGCTGACCAGATTTTCTATCAGATTTTCCCGGATCGCTTTGCCCGCAGCCAGTCGCGTGAGCCGGCTCCAAACGTCTATTACCACCACGCAGCCGGGCATGACATCGTGCGTCGCGAGTGGGATGAACCGCTGACCGCTCAGGCCGGAGGATCGACATTTTATGGCGGCGATTTAGACGGCATCAGCGAAAAGCTGCCGTATCTGAAAACGCTAGGGGTTACGGCGCTGTATCTGAACCCGGTATTTACCGCGCCGAGCGTGCATAAATACGATACCGAAGATTACCGTCATGTTGATCCACAGTTTGGCGGCGACAACGCGCTGCTGCGCTTGCGTCACAACACGCAACAGCAGGGCATGCGTCTGATTCTGGACGGTGTCTTTAACCACAGCGGCGATTCACACCCCTGGTTTGATCGGCATAACTGTGGGACGGATGGGGCGTGTTACAACCCGCACTCCCCCTGGCGTGACTGGTATCATTTCTCTGCCGACGGTGTGGCGCTTGACTGGCTTGGCTATGCCAGCCTACCCAAGCTGGATTTTTGTTCGCAAAGCCTGGTCAATGAGATTTATCGTGGGGAAGACAGTATCGTTCGTCACTGGCTGAAAGCGCCGTGGAGTATGGACGGCTGGCGTCTTGATGTCGTGCATATGCTGGGAGAGGGCGGCGGGGCGCGCAACAACCTGCACCATGTGGCGGGGATTACGCAGGCGGCAAAAGAAACCCAGCCTGAAGCGTATGTTGTGGGTGAACATTTTGGTGATGCGCGCCAGTGGTTGCAGGCGGATGCAGAAGATGCCGCCATGAACTATCGCGGTTTTACTTTCCCCATCTGGGGATTTCTGGCCAATACGGATATCTCGTACGACCCGCAATCTATTGATGCCCAAACCTGTATGGCGTGGATGGATAACTACCGCGCGGGTCTGTCGCATCAGCAGCAACTGCGGATGTTCAATCAGCTCGACAGCCACGATACCGCCCGTTTTAAATCCTTGCTTGGCAAAGACGTGGCGCGTTTACCGTTGGCGGTGGTATGGCTGTTTACCTGGCCTGGCGTGCCTTGTATTTATTACGGTGACGAGGTGGGTCTGGACGGTAATAACGACCCGTTCTGTCGTAAGCCGTTCCCGTGGCAACCTGAAAAACAGGACACTCATTTGCTTGAGCTGTATCAGCGGCTGGCAAAATTACGCCATCAAAGCCAGGCGTTACGCCATGGCGGTTGTCAGGTGATTTACGCCGAAGATAACGTGGTCGTGTTTATGCGGGTGCTCAACCGCCAGCGCGTGCTGGTGGCGATTAACCGTGGTCAGGCCTGTGAAGTAGTCCTGCCAGCCTCGCCACTACTGCGTGTCGCTCAATGGCAGCACAAAGAGGGTAACGGCCTGCTCGCTGACGATATCCTGACGCTGCCGGCGATCTCCGCCTCGGTGTGGATGGGTCATTGATACAAGCGCGCAATCTCCGGGCTCGCCAGCAGCGTTTCTCGCCACCAGCGCTGCGCAAGCCCGTCGCGGCTGTTACGCCATGCCATATAGGCCACATCTTTTTGGCGAAATGAGATGACCGTTTTTTCCACCAGTTCGCCTGTGGCAAGCCACGGGCTGGCAATGTGGCGGGGAAGAAATCCGCAGCCCATGCCGGCTCGCAGTAACATCACCTTACTGTGGAAGTCATCGACGCGAATCTGCGCCTGTTCGTCCATCAGATTGGTTTGCAGCGGATGGCAAAAGCGGGCGCTGTCGCTGATAACAATGGCCCGATGCAGGCACAGCTGTTCGTTTGTCAGGCCATCCGGCGCGGCGGCCAGCGGATGTTCGGGTGCCACGACAAATACATTATCCAGCGTGCCGAGCATTTTGTAGGACCAGGCGGCTGACGTTGGCGGTTCATTAATCGCCCCCAGAATGATGTCTGCGCCATTATGGGTCAGTTCCTCCCAGGAGCCTGCCAGCGTATGGTGGGTAAAACTCAGCCGGGTTTGCTTATTCAGCGCGTGAAATTCATCAATAATGGGCAGCAGCGTGGCGAAAGGGAAAGAGTCATCCAGCGCGATTGCCAGCTCTTTTTCCCAACCTGAACTCAGTTGTACCGCCTGCTTTTCGAGATCTTTGGCCGCACTCAGCAGCAAACGTCCCTTTTCCAGCATCATCAGCCCGGTGTCGGTAAATTTCGCCCGGTGCCCGGAGCGGTCAAGCAGCTCAATATTCAAATCGCTTTCCAGCTTCTGAATCATATAGCTGAGTGCCGCAGGGGTTTTAAACAGCGATTCGGCTGCTGCGGCAAATGAACCCTGTTTGTCGAGTGCGTCGAGGATTAGCAAAACATCCAGATTGATGCGCATAAGCAGAAAATATCCTGAAAAATAAACTCCTCTGTTGTACCGAATGAAGAAAAACAATGCCAGTGAATAAATTAGATGAGTCATGCGCATTTTTTTGATGTTGTTTAGGATATATCGCAACACAGAATTAATAGTTTCACAGGATGGTTAGTTTTCTTTAATAACTCGTTAGAAATTTCCCGCTATACTCAACAAGCTTTCTGATTCAGGATCCTGCTGCTGACGGCAGATACAGACCGTTGCCTTTTAACTTATTGATTAAGAAGGTGTGTTATGTCTATTCGGGAACTGATTGACCCTCAAAACTCTACGCTGATTTTTATTGATCATCAGCCGCAAATGTCATTTGGTGTGGCAAATATTGATCGCCAGACTTTGAAAAATAATACTGTGGCATTAGCGAAAGCCGGCAAGATATTTAATGTTCCAGTGATTTATACCTCTGTGGAAACAAAAAGTTTTAGCGGCTATATCTGGCCGGAATTGTTAGCGGTTCACCCCGATGTGAAGCCTATTGAACGCACGTCTATGAACTCTTGGGAAGATGCGGCGTTTGTGAAAGCCGTGGAAGCGACCGGGCGCAAAAAATTGATTATCTCCGCGCTGTGGACCGAAGTATGCCTGACTTTTCCAGCGCTGATGGCACTGGAGGCAGGCTATGAAGTTTATGTGGTAACGGATACCTCCGGCGGCACGTCCGTAGATGCTCATGAGCGTTCTATCGACCGCATGGTACAGGCTGGTGCCGTACCCGTAACCTGGCAACAGGTTCTTCTTGAGTACCAGCGTGACTGGTCCCGCAAAGAAACCTACGACGCCGTAATGGATTTGGTGCGCGAACATAGCGGCGCCTACGGTATGGGCGTGGATTACGCCTATACCATGGTGCATGGCGCGCCGGAACGTAAAGCCTAAATACACTTCATCCTTCATGCTGCATCTTTGTTGGCTTCGCTTGCGTACCCCGGTCACTTACTGATGTAAGCTCCCGGGGGTCCACAACCTTGCCGCCTCGATGCACCATGAATGATTTTGTGTATTGCTTTCCTGGCCTAAGCGGTCTGATTCCTCTCAACAAGGAACCCTTCATGGCGCAGAACAAACATGTGACGTTGGTGATTACCCATACCCTGCAGCCTGAGCAGGCGCGGCGGTATGAGCAGTGGCTGGGGAAAATCATGCCGGTGGCGGCCGAGTTTCCCGGTCATCTCGGGGCGAATGTGATTCGCCCTGCGGAGGGCGAGAATCTGTGGAACATTATTATCCGCTTCGACACGCTGGAGCATTTGTACAACTGGACCCAGTCCGATACGCGCCGTGTGCTGGTGGAAGAGATAGCTCCGCTGCTGGCAGAAGGTGACAAAACCGAAATTCGCACCGAAGCAGCATTCTGGTTTACGCCGCCCGCGCCCCATGTACGACAGCCCAAACGCTGGAAACAGTTTCTGATAACCCTGCTGGTGATATTTCCAAGCACCAATCTGGTGCCGTGGTTGACCGGCATTGTGCTGCCTGCAATGAAGGGCTCGTTACTCCTGCATCTTATCAATGATGCGTGTGTGGTTGCGCTGGTGGTCTGGTTCTGGATGCCCATCGTAACCCGTCTGTTTGCCGGATGGCTGAAAAAAGCCTGACCGGTTTCTCAGGAGATTGTTATGTCTCAAACTGCCACACTGATTCTGACTCACGGAAAAATTCATCCTCTCGACAGACAAAGCCCACAGGTCGAGGCGGTCGCGATCGCCAACGGGAAGATCCTGGCGACCGGTAACCACGACCGGATCATGAGCTTTGCCGCCGAAGGAACGCAGATTGTCGATCTGCAAGGACATACGGTGATCCCCGGCTTAAATGATTCACACCTGCACCTGATTCGCGGTGGTCTGAATTACAACCTGGAACTGCGTTGGGAAGGCGTACCGTCGCTGGCGGATGCACTACGCATGCTCAAAGAGCAGGCTGACAGAACGCCGTCGCCGCAATGGGTGCGCGTGGTAGGCGGCTGGAGCGAATTCCAGTTTGCCGAACGGCGCATGCCGACTCTGGAAGAACTGAATGAAGCCGCGCCAGATACCCCGGTATTTGTTCTGCATCTGTACGACAGAGCGTTGCTGAATCGCGCGGCGCTGAAAGCCGTGGGCTACACCAAAGCGACGCCGGATCCGGCTGGCGGCGAGATTGAGCGTGATAGCAACGGCAACCCGACCGGAATGCTGATCGCCAAACCCAACGCCATGATCCTTTATTCGACGCTGGCGAAAGGGCCAAAGCTGCCGCTGGAAATGCAGGTCAATTCGACCCGCCAGTTTATGCGCGAGCTGAACCGCCTGGGACTGACCAGCGCCATCGATGCGGGCGGCGGCTTTCAGAGCTACCCGGAAGATTACGAGATCATTGAGCAGTTGCACGCCAACAAGCAGATGACGGTGCGTATCGCCTACAACTTGTTTACTCAGCGTCCTAAGCAGGAGCTGGAGGACTTTGAACGCTGGACCGATATGCTCAAGCCCGGACAGGGCACCGATTTCTACCGTGCTAATGGCGCAGGGGAAATGTTGGTCTTCTCGGCAGCTGATTTTGAAGATTTCCTGCAACCACGTCCGGATCTACCGGAAGGTATGGAAGAAGAACTGGAACGCGTGGTTCGCCACCTGGTGGAGCATCGCTGGCCGTTCCGTCTGCATGCCACCTATGATGAATCCATCAGCCGCATGCTGGATGTGTTCGAGAAGGTGAATCGCGATATCCCGTTCAATGGCCTGCACTGGTTCTTCGATCACGCCGAAACGATTACCGAACGCAATATCGAGCGCGTCAAAGCGTTGGGCGGCGGGATAGCAGTTCAGCACCGAATGGCGTTCCAGGGGGAGTATTTTGTCGATCGCTATGGCAAAGACGCGGTCAAGCATACGCCGCCGGTGGCGAAAATGCTGGCGGCTGATGTTCCGGTAGGGCTGGGGACTGACGCCACCCGCGTGGCCAGCTATAACCCGTGGACCGCGCTGTACTGGCTGGTTTCGGGCCGTACCGTTGGTGGTATGGCGATGTACGATGATAACAATCGCCTGCCACGCGATGTGGCACTGGAACTGTGGACGGCCGGTAGCGCCTGGTTCTCCAGCGAACAGGGTAAGAAAGGGCGTATCGAGAAAGATCAACTGGCCGACCTGGTGGTGCTGTCTAAAGATTATTTCAGCGTGCCGGAAGAAGAGATCAAAGGCATCGAGTCGGTGATGACTATTGTCGATGGTAAAGTTGTGTACGCAGCCGGGCATTTCACTCCGCTGGCACCGCCAGCCATTCCGGTTGTGCCGGACTGGTCGCCGGTGGTGAAGGTGCCGGGGCACTATCGCTCAGCGCCGCCTGCTGCGGCGAAAATTGGCGCAATGGTACAGATGCACCAGTGCTGCGGTAGCTGCGGCGTACACGGTCATCAGCATGACATCGCGCGCAAGTCGGGGATTCCGGTGTCAGATGACAGGGCTTTCTGGGGCGCGCTGGGTTGTTCCTGCTTCGCGTTTTAATCTCTCATCACAGCCCCTGGCCAAACGCAGGGGCTGATTGGATTTTCTGAAAAGCGGGTCATAGTGTTAACAGATATGGCACAACTGCAACAATTTGTGTCATTCTGGTCTGTCTTTACACAGTGAAGGTGGAAACATGGATGAGCTGCTAACCCTTGGCTGCATTGTTTTATTCTTCGCGTTGGTCGTGGTTCCTGGTCTCGCGATCGTGGCATACAGACGCAGTGCGGCGGTACGTTCTGAGCTGGCGGCTTTGCGCCGTCGGGTAGAGGAACTTGAGCTGCGCGGTGTGGCGTCAGAGTCTGTGGCACAGGCTGCCGCCGATGCGCCAACGCCTGCGATGAGCAGCGTGGCGCCGGAACCTGATGCTGAGCCGACGCCTGAACCCGTTAACCCGTGGTCTTCACAGCAAAAGCCGGATAAAGCGGCGGTCTCCACGCCCAACGCCCAGCGGCCTTCTGCTTTTGGCGGGGGGATATCATCGCTGGTGCGCTGGTTTATGCAGGGCAACCCGTTGGCAAAGCTCGGTATATTGCTCCTGTTCCTGGGACTTTCTTTCCTGCTGCGTTACACCGTCGAACATTCTCTGTTTCCGCTTGAGCTGCGCCTGGTGGCGGCCGCGCTGTTTGCTATTGTCCTGTTGGCGCTGGGCTGGCGGTTGCGGCATAAGCAACCGGTCTATGCGCTGATCTTACAGGGCGGGGCCACGGGAGCACTCTATCTCACCGTCTTTGGCGCGTTCCGGCTGTGGCAAATGCTGCCAATGACGCTAGCATTTGCGCTGCTGGTGGCGATTTGCGCGGCGAGCGTGGGTCTGGCTATTTTGCAAAAGGCACTCAGCCTGGCGATGCTGGCAAGCCTTGGCGGCTATCTCGCGCCGCTGCTGCTTTCCTCCGGCGGCGGCAGTCATGTCGCGCTTTTCTCTTTCTATCTTCTGCTCTCGGTCGGCATTCTCGCCATTAGCATCTGGCAGCACTGGCGGGAGCTGAATTTGCTCGGCCTGCTGTTTACCTTTGGCGTTGGCGGTTTGTGGGGGCTGGAGGACTATCGACCTGAGTATTACCTGAGCTGCCAACTGTTCCTGATCGCCAACACCATTATTTTTGGCGTGCTGAGCGTGGCGCTGTCGCTTCGTGCGCAGGAAAAAGGCAAGCAGATTATTGATGGCGTGCTGCTGTTTGCCCCTCCGCTGGTAGGTTTTGGCATGCAGTACGCCATTACGCGGCATATGACATATGGTCCGGCGCTGAGCGCGCTGGGCTACGGTGGTTTCTATCTGGTGTTGGCGACGCTGGCGTTGCGGCGTTCGTCTTTGCCGGGGAGACCGCTGGTATTGGCTGCCCTGGCGCTTGGCGGCGCATTTACTACCCTGGCTATCCCGTTGGCGCTTTCAGCCCGTTGGACGGCGATGGCCTGGTCGCTGGAGGGACTTGGGATCCTCTGGCTGGGTATCCAACAGCAGCAGCGACGCATGAGTTATAGCGGTACGGCGCTGCTCGTGCTGGCCGTGGGCAGCGCGCTATGGGCGCTGGCGAACGGCACAACGGCGCTCTCAGTGATGCTGATATTTGCCGTGCTTAGCCTCAGTTGGCTGGCTGCCGCATGGCTATGGCGCAGCATTCGGATGCAGGGCAGTTGGGGGCTACTCGCTGGCGGTTTGCTTTTCTGGATTACTGCCCTCGTTGCGGTATCGCAGCTCGTCCTGAAACAGGAGCGGTGGGTGCTGTCTGGCGTGTTGGCATTAATGGCGGTATCGGTCTGGGGCTGGCGTACGATTGCTGATCGCCTGGCATGGCGGGCCGACGATGCTGGTGATGCTGATGTATCAGATCTCCTGGCAGCAGATTTTTGCTGCGGGCTGGCCGAATCTGGCCTGGTGCGCGGCGCTAATTGTTGCAGTTGCGCTGCTCTGGCGTGACGCACAGATATTACCGCCAACGCTTTCCCGGCTGGCGCATTTGTCATTCTTCTGGATGATTGTACTGGCGCTGGCGGTTGAGCTGTTCTGGTTCGCCCAGGCGCTACCGTGGGGGAGGGCCGCGTGGGGAAGCGGCCTGATGATGGCGGCTGGCGGGGTGCTGATTTTCCTGGGTTATCAAGCTGTTCAGCGCAAGCTCTGGCCATTTCGTATCTGGCCAGCCTTATATTCTGTGCAGGCGATGGTTCCCGTTGCGCTGGTGCTGGTCGGTCTGCTCGTGTTGACGAATTTACAGGATGGCGTGGTTTATCGTCAGACGTATCTGCCGTTGCTCAACCCGCTGGAAGAGGGCGCAGCTTTTGCCCTGCTAGGGTTGATCATGTTTTATCGCGCGTCTGAACGCTATTTCCCGGTGCAGCTTTCGGTGTGCCGCCCATGGCCGGTTGTGGCGCTGATGGCGCTCGGCTTTTGGTGGCTTAATGGTTTGTTGCTGCGCGCGTTGTCCTGGTATGGTGAAGTTGCGTGGAATGTACACGCCCTGTGGGATTCGCGGTTGATTCAAACCTGTTTTGCTCTGTTCTGGATGCTAACGGCATTGGTGGTGATGCTGCAGGCAACCCGGCGTCGCTCGCGGCAGGAATGGCTGTGTGGAGCCGTTTTGCTGGGGATAGTCATTATTAAACTGATGCTGGTGGACAGCGCGGGAGGCGGCGGTCTGGCGCGCGCGGTCGCGTTTATTGGCGTCGCCATTCTGGTGCTGATTATCGGGTATTTTTCACCCTTACCGCCCAAAGCTGGAGAAGAAAAATGAAATGGATTAAAGCGGTTCTCTGGAGTGCTCTGTTAGGAGCAACCGGTGCGGCGTGGGGCAGTAATACGGTTACGGATGCGCCAGTAGACTACGCGAAGGGCGTGAAGCTCTTAACGCCGGGTTCAGAGCAATGGTATTGCCTGCCTCTGCCTTTAGCGGTGTACCATGAGGCAGTCTGGCCGGATTTACGTGATATCCGGGTGTTCAACCGTCAGGGCGAGGTAGTGCCTTTCACTCTGCTGGCTGAAAAAACGCAGGCAACGTCCCCGAGAACGATTCCTCTGCGCCTTTTTCCGTTTGATTCTACGGTGCAACAGGTGACGCCAAAGCAAGATGATGAAAGACCCGCGGTCCTGCTTCGTGCTAAAAATGGCATCGAAATTCGCTTCGAAAGTGAAAACCTGCAATCCATCGGGCAGAGTTATTTAATCGCCTTGCCAGACGATGTCAAAGAGACGCCATCGCTGTCCCAGTTGCGTTTAAACTGGGATGCGCCTGCGAAAAACTGGCAGGGAACGGCATCGCTTTATTACAGCCGAGATTTACGTGACTGGAGGTTGATTACAGGAAATGCGCCGCTGATGGATCTGACGCATAGCGACGACCGATTGAAAATGGACACCTTAGGCGTCGGTGATTTGCGCATGTCCGCTGGTGGTGTCCCCTGGCTGTTGCTGATTCTTGATTCGCAAAGCCCTGCTTTAAATCTGACCGGCGTGAGTGCGATAACCCGTGAGGAGCCTCCGCTTACCCGGCCTGTTTCGATGGATGCTGAAGCGGAGAGAATTGCCGAAAACCAGGCGATTTGGCGCTGGTCCAGGCCGCAACCGTTGACTTCATTAAAGATTTCACTGGATTACGAAGGCGTATTGCCGGTTGAACTTGAATGGCGCAAGGGAGAAAAAGACGCCTGGCAGCCTTTAACCCGAACGGTTCTCTACAATCTGGAAAATCAGCATTCGGATGATATTCCACTCTCCGGTGAGTTAGTCGAGGCGGTCCGGATGACGACGCTTCAGGCGCGTTTACCCGCCACCTTACC
>OKVV01001008.1_pt1 | contig 10045 bp, 10 predicted proteins | sample 1606871 | NCBI WGS metagenome assembly OKVV01 (sample SAMN03281011, study PRJEB24777) | human gut metagenome | isolation source: fecal sample PR176 from 1 month old male Indian infant, caesarean delivered... | place: Singapore | collected 2006-01-13
CGCATCATCGAGGTCTACGAGATCCCCTACACCACCAAGACCGATGTCATCATCGAGCGCATCGTCAAGCTCTCCAAAGAGGGCAAGGTCAAGGAGATCGCAGACATTCGCGACGAGACCGACCTCTCGGGCCTGGTCATCGCTATCGACCTTAAGCGCGGCGTCGACCCCGACAAGCTCATGGCGAAGCTCTATCGCTCGACCACGCTGCAGGATTCGTTCTCGTGCAACTTTAACGTGCTGGTCGACGGCTATCCCCGCGTTATGGGCGTGCGCCAGATCCTGCACGAGTGGGTCAAGTGGCGTATTGAGTCCACGCGTCGCCGCATTAACTTTGACCTGGGCAAAAAGTCCGAGCGTCTGCACCTGCTGCACGGCCTCGAGGCTATTCTGCTCGACATCGACAAGGCGATCGCCATCATCCGCGGCACCAAGCTCGAAGCCGAGGTCGTGCCCAACCTTATGAAGGGTTTCGACATCGACGAGACCCAGGCCGAGTTTGTCGCCGAGCTCAAGCTCCGCAGCATCAACGAGGAATACATCCTCAACCGCACCAAGGACATCGCCAAGCTCGAGGGCGAGATTGCCGAGCTTGAGGAGACCCTCTCCAGCGAAGAGAACATCAAGAAGGTCATCAGCGACGAGCTGGCCGCGGTCAACAAGAAGTACGTGATGCCGCGCCGCACGGGCAGGATCGAGCCCCATGAGGTTATCGAGGTAAGCTTGGAGCCCGAGGTCGAGGAATACCCGGTCACCATCATGCTCTCGCGCGATGGCTACCTTAAGAAGATGACGGACCGCGTGCTCAAGAAGGCGACCACGCTCAAGTACAAGGACGGCGACAAACCCTTTATCGAGCTCCCGTCCTCCAACACCCACGAGCTGTTGGTCTTTACCAACAAGAGCCAGGTGTACAAGTGCAAGGTTGCAGCGTTTGAGGACACCAAGTCGGCCCAGCTGGGCTCGTACCTGCCGACCGATCTTGAGATGGAACCCGACGAGAGCGTCATCTGGGTCATCGACCCCGAGGATTACAAGGCCGACGTGCTGTTTGTCTTTGAGAACGGCCGCGTGGTGCGCGTCGCGCTTTCTGGATACGTCACCAAGACCAACCGCAAGCGCCTCAAGAACGCCATCTACGGTGGCAGCAAGCTGCTGTATGCCCAGGTGCTCAAGGAGGACCGCGACATCGCGCTGGTCTCGAGCGACTATCGTTTGATGAACTTCAACACGTCGCTGCTCAAGACCAAGACGACCACCAACACGCAGGGCGTCCAGGCCTTTACCGCCAAGAAGGGTCGCTCGGTCACCACCGTCGGCACGACCGAGGAGATTCTTGGCGCCGGCGTCTCAGCCGAGAAGTTCACCGCGCAGAGCCTCCCCTCAGCCGGTGCCCTCATGAAAGAAAACGACATGCCGAGTCTGTTTGACTAAAACAACGGTGGCCAAACCGTCATGGTTTTACAAAGCAGCGGGGCCCGGAGCGCAGCAACATCGCGCTCCGGGGCCCCGCTCGTTGCAACGTATATCATATGCCCCACACGGGAATCGCTTGGACATCCTTGGTAATAAGGTATGGATCCGGGGTTTGACAGACAACGTGTCCAAACCCAATTTCATAGCCGGTCAGGCCCTCGAGACAGGAAAAATTCTTTACTGCATCTTTGCCCACCGTGGCTGACATCTTCACCTCGACGGGATGGAGAATATGGCCCTCTTGAATGAGCAAATCAATTTCGCGCTTCTTTTGGTCTCGATAGAACCATACGTCGCGAAGGCTCTTCCCCGCGTTCATAAAGCTCTTCAAAATTTCCGAGACAACGAACGTCTCAAATATATGCCCCGCCGCGGCCCCGTTGCGCAATTGCTCCGGCGTTATCCACCTCGTTAGATGACAAACAAGACCTGTATCCATAAAGAATATCTTAGGGGTCTTGGTCAGACGCTTATCGACATTAGGCCAAAAGGGCTCGACAATCCGAACGATGTTCGACGCCTGCAAAACCGAGAGCCAAGCCTTCACCGTCTTACGGTCGACGTCAACGGTGTTTCCAATATCGGTGGCATTTAACAGTTGCCCCGTTCTCGCTGCGCACGCGACCATAAAGCTGTAGAACTTCGCCTCATCCTTCACGTTTACAAGATCGCGAACATCGCGTTCGAGATATGCGGCAACGTAGTCGGAATAATAGGAGTCCCAATCGATATTTGGGTCTTGCAGTTCGGGCATCGAACCCCTATGGATGATGTTCCAAATATTTCCCGAAGACATCTTAGAGGCCAAGGAAACCTTTTTGGGGATATACGGACGAGGGCCCTGGGAACCACCAACAAGCTCTCGCAAGCTTAAAGAGGGCATCTCCAGAATTCTAATCCTCCCCGCCAAAGATTCGCTCACCCCTTTCATGAGGTGATATGTCTGGGATCCCGTGAGGACGATTCGGCCCTTCTCCTCTGATTGATCGACAACCCACTTCACCGGAGAAAAAAGCTCAGGCACGCGCTGAATCTCATCAATGATGATCGGCAAATCATGAGACTCGAAAAACAGGGCGGCATCCTCTTTTGCAAGAAGATAATCCCGCGGGTTCTCCATCGAAACATAGTCGAATCGGTCGCCTAGATGTTGCTTGAGAACCGTCGTCTTCCCAACTTGGCACGCTCCGGTCACCAGGACAACTTTTCCCTGTCCCAGCATCGAATCTATCGTCTGTTCAATTTCGCGCTCGATGTACATAGAATCGCCTCCCGTTATGGAGCCTATTATCTCGTACAAACGTTAATTGGTCAAAATCGGGAGTGCTACTCCCGATTTTCACTCACAATCTTCTGCCTGATTCTGGATCCAGCAGGGTCTCGGAGATCGCCAAGCGTATGGGCGTCGCCAGCAACTATGCAAGCCAGTACAAGCGCCGCCTCCTCGAGGACGGCGTTATCGGGAAACGTGGACGTGGCCTCGTCGGCTTCGACATCCCCGCGTTCAGGGAATTCTTGAGCGAGAAGGCGTTTTAGCACACCGGAATTGTCCGCTGGGGCATCGACGCATGGCAATCAGCATTCCTCTTGATAAGGACAGCAAGCATTTCCACCAACACCGATCGCCATGCGTTCTTCTTACCCTTAGGCGAGCTTGCGGGCGAGCTCGCGCACCTCTTCCAGCTTGGGCGAGGAGGCCATGCTGTCGCGCTCGGTCTCATTGCCTGATAACTCCTCAACTGTCTTGATTCTCTCTCCGAGAATTGAACAGCAAATCGTTGGCCGCAAAGTGTCGACTGTGGGAAAATTAACTAGAGCTTTCTCCTACTCGCGTGAGCGTTCGCGTGTATGAGCCTGGCCGAATCGGGCAGGCGCAATATAGATCCACGGAAACCGGCCTACGAACAAGGAGCGCCTTATGTATGGACAGCATGTTGCACCGCAAACCCATTACAAACGCACTGGCCTGTCTATCCGCAACGCCAAGCTTCATGCAGGCGCCAGAGTCGTTGCCTTCGGAGTAAGCATTCTTATGGCAGGGCAGCTTTTGCTACCCTGCGCAGCACTGGCGACCGAAATGCCCGAATCCGATGTCGCAACACCCATCACCTGCGACGAAGTCAACGCGGAAGGCAGCCTCACAGCAACCACCGTCGATCATTACTACGATTTGGAGCTACCCCCTGCTTTCGAGTTGGTCCAGAACGAGGCTCTTGTATACGATTTTCCAGACAAACCCGAGGACTTCATCTACGAGCTTAACGACACCGTCCATCTCTTCAAGATCGACACCGATACCGAAAGCCTTATAAAAACCGAGAACCCCAAAGAGGCCAGCGTCTCTATTGCCCTGACCATGATCGACAATCACGTTAGAGCAACCGTAGTCTTTACAGGCAGTTACGCCGACGACCAAATCCCTTACAGGCTGAACCTCAACAGCTCAACCTACCTTGGCACACACGTTGACCGTGACTTCGACAGCGGGCAGGGGATTATGCACGAGACGCGGCACGAGTACTACATCCGTTACGTCTTCGACAGTGACGTGCACTTGTTTGCAACCGATACGAGCGGTTCCAAACCCGAACCGGAAACCAAGCCCGAGCCCACACCGCAGCCCAATGCAAAAAAGCCCACGGCAAATCCCGTTTCCACCAAGGCAGTAGCGGCGGTTAAACCAGCCGGGGCCACCCTACCCGCGACGGGCGACAACGGTGCGATGGCAGCCGCCCTGAGTGTTGCAGGTGCTGTAGTTGCGGCAGTTGGCATTTCTGCAACAAGGCGTCGCAACCGCTAGCCAGCATTTCGTACCCCGCAGACAGCGCTCTATCCCCGCTCCGATGAGCTTTACTCACCGAGAAGTTTCTTCCCCACGGAAATGAGCTTTTTCCAACGGTCGCTTTCACGCCATCGACGCCCCGCGAAACCGACGAAACAGACTGTGCCGAACCGCCATCGAGCTCTGCCCCATCGCAAACAGCGTCGACGGCGTCTTCTGGCAACATTTTTGGTCGCCATAGCTCCGATTCGGCAGGGCCCAGTCTCCGCTCGATCTCGAGCAAGACTTGTAAGGAGTCCACAGTCAAGATCAACTACGGAAATCGTGACGAGCCGATACCGCTCGCAAGCCTCCTTCGGAATAGGTGCTGAGCAGTTCCTGGGCATGGGCGAACTCGGGTCCCCGCCTCCAACCGAGCAGGCGGTTGACCGCAAGATTTCCCTGAACGCTGTGGACAAAGAGCAGATAAGCGTCCTCGCGCGAAAGCCCGGTCTTCTCCATAATCGAGGGAACCATCTGCTCTGCGCCGCGCTCGATGACGCGCTGCGCCACGCGGGCGTACGCGTCGTCATCCGAGTAGAGCAGATAATAGTCATCGTTTGCCGGCGGGCGCTGGCAGGGGGCATCCGCCTCCGATCCCTCGAGCGGGGGCACGGCCGCCAAAGCCTCGTCAATAAGTGCGTCGAGCAGCGCGAACTTATCCTCGTAGTGCAGATAGAACGTGCCGCGGTTGATATCGGCGCGGCGGCAGATATCCGCCACCGTCATCTTCGCGAAGCCGACCTCGGCCAGCAGCGCGAAGAACGCCCCCCGTATGACCGAGAGCGTATAGCGCCGACGACGATCGATCTTCCCTACTTCCATGGCTCCTCCAATTGCAACGCTCGACAATGTCCAGCAAACGCTCGTTTATCGACAGTGCCTCAAAGCTGTTCATTGCTCTGACGTAAATCAACATGGATACTTTTTATAGACACCTGTCTATAATAGCCGAAAGAAGGTATCCAGTGACTCTGTACGAGCAGCTCGTTATCGAGCTCACCAACCGATCGTTTTCCCATCAGGCAGCCTACCGCGGCGGTGGCACGCCCTACGACCTGAGTGACCGCGAGCCCAAGCCCTACGACCAGCAGATCAAGGACTTTGTCCGCATGATCGATGAGGCCGATTGCGTGCTTGTGGGCGGTGCCTCCGGTCTCTCCGCGGCGGGCGGCGGCGACTTCTACTACGAGGACAACGCGACCTATCGCAGACATTTCGGCAAGTTCGCCGAGCGCTATGGCTTCAAGGGTGCTTTCGAGGGTTCATTCTATCGCTGGCCTACCGCCGAGGCGCGCTGGGGCTATCTTGCCACCTTCCTCGACACCACGCTCAACGCCCCGCTGCGCAAGCCCTACAAGGACCTCGACGCCATCCTTGCTAAGAAGGACTTCTTTGTGCTCACCACTAACCAGGACACGCAGTTCGTAAAGATCTACCCGTGGGAGAAGGTGGCGGAGATCCAGGGCGACCACCGCTTCTTCCAGTGCTCCCGCTGCTGCACCGATGACGTATGGGATGCGACCGAGCCCGTCTCCCGCATGATCGAGGCCATAGGAGACGACCTAGAGGTTCCAACAGAGCTCGTGCCGCGCTGCCCGCACTGCGGGGCCGAAGCGTTCCCCTGGGTTCGCGGCTACGGCAACTTTTTGCAAGGCGAACTCTACGAGGAGCAGTACCGCAAGGCGTCTGACTGGCTTGACGCGCACGCGCATCAGAAGATTCTTTTCCTCGAGCTGGGCGTGGGTCGCATCACGCCTGCGTTTATCCAGGAGCCGTTCTGGGCTCTCACGGCGCAGTTGCCGCAGGCGAGCTACATCGCCGTAAACAATCAGACGCAGTTTCTCCCCCGCGCGATCGAGGACCGAGGCATGGCGATCCGCGCCGACATCGCCGACGTGCTCGCCAACGTGCGCAAGACGCTGGGAAGGTAGCGCATGGAAACGGTAAAGGCTGCTCGCATCGGCCGGACGCTTGCCGAAGCGGATCTGATCGTCATCGGCGCCAGCAACGGGCTCGACATGGCGGAGGGGCTCAACCTCTTCCGCGCCGATGATCATTTTTGGGAGGCGTACGGGGACCTCGCTCAGGCCGACGTCATCGGCTGCATACTGCAGGGGCTCGCCTCCCCAGATGCAAACGTACGACGTCGATGGGCCGAGCGATTCCATCAAAAGGAGTATCTCGAATATGAGCCCAGCCCGCTCATGAACACGCTGCGGCGTCTTACGGAGCATGTGGACTCTTTCGTGATCACCTGCAATATCGACGGGCATTTTGCTCGCGCAGGGTTCGACGAGAACCGCGTGCTCGAGACGGAGGGGAGCACGCGCACGTCGATCGACGAGCTGCGTCTCGCTCATCCAGACGCCATCGCCGCGGCCCAGCTCGAAGAGCTTGCGCGCCTTGTGCGAACCCATCGCAACGACAGGGTTGCCATCCTCGAGCTTGGCGTGGGGCTGCACAACGGCGTCATAAAGCGCATGCTCGCTCAGATCGCAAACACCTGCGAGCACACCACCTATATCGTGTTCAACTACAACCAGGCCATGGCGCCCGATGCTTCACGTGAGACCATTCTCGTTGATGGCGATATGGCACCGGCTTTTGAGGAGGTCGTTCGATGCCGTCTCTAGAAAGAGCAGCAGATAGGCTTCGAAGCCTTATTGCCGATGCCGACACCATCGTCGTCGGCATCGGCTCGGGCATGTCGAGCGCCGCCGGGTTCAACCATTACAACCACGCGGGCATGGCGCGCGCCGGAATGGATGACTGGCAGCAGGCATTTGGCTTTAAGAGCCTTTTCGACGGCTTCTACCACCTCTACCCCAGCCTCGAGCAGCAATGGGCCTACTACGCGCGATACATCGATTTCATGCTGCGCGAGCCGGCCTCTCAGCCCTATCTCGACCTGCGTTCCCTCATCGGCCACAAGGACTACTTTATCCTGAGCACCAACGTGGACACCCAGGTCGAGAAGACGTTTCCCGCCGAGAGAGTCTGCAACTACCAGGGAAGCTTCGCGCATCTTCAGTGCAGGCAGCCATGCTGTGACGAGCTCTTCAACGCAAGTCTCTACGTCGAGCGCATGCTTGCGGGCATGGCGGGGTTCGAAATCCGAAGCGCGGATGTCCCCCGATGCCCGCACTGCGGCTGGCAGTTTACGCCGTGGGTGCGCGACGACACGTTTTTGCAAGGCGAGGTATGGCGCGAGAACCTCGAACGATACGAGCGCTTTGTGCGTGAGCACAGCAGTGGCCGTGTGCTGTTGCTGGAGCTTGGCGTGGGCGAGATGACCCCGGGCATCATCACGCTCCCGTTCTGGAGCATGACCGCAAAGCTGCCGGATGCGCACCTGTTGAGCGTAAACATCACGGGCGACTCGGCTCCGCTGCAGCTCGGAAGCAAGGCAGAGGCAATTCAGGCCGATTTGGGCGCGCTGCTCTCGGCGGCACAGCAACGCGACGGGTAGCGCGACGAGGCTTAAGCCTCTTTGTTAGTCGCTTTGAGATATTCCTCATCACCCACAGGCTCCAACCACTCGTTGGAGGCCTCCTCGCCCGGAACCTCCAGCGCAAGATGCGAGAACCAGCTGTCGGGCGCGGCGCCGTGCCAGTGCTTCACCCCCGGGGCGATGTTGACCACGTCGCCGGGGCGCAGCTCCTGTGCCGGCTTGCCCCATTCCTGGTAAAACCCTCGGCCGGCCACGCAGACGAGGATCTGCCCGCCGCCGCTTTTGGCGTGATGGGTGTGCCAATTGTTGCGGCAACCAGGCTCGAACGTCACGTTGTAGACGCCGACCTGCTCGGTGGAAAGGGGCGCGAGGTAGCTTTGACCGATAAAGTACTTCGCGAACGCGTCGTTGGGGGCACCGATGGGAAACGCCATCTCATTTTGGTGCTGCGCCTTTGCGTCGGCGGCGTCGTCGTCCGCCCAGACCTCCTTCGCCATGCGGAAGGCCGCCCATGCCTTGGGCCAGCCTGCGTAAAACGCCGCGTGCGTAAGGATCTCCGCTATCTCCGCCTTAGTCACGCCGTTGTTCTTTGCGGACGTCAGGTGATATTTGAACGAAGAGTCCGTCAGCCCCTGCGCCATTAGGGCCACCACCGTCACCACGCTGCGGTCGCGCAGGGAAAGCTCACTCTCCCGGCTCCACACCTCGCCGAACAGCACGTCGTCGTTGAGCTGTGCGAATTTGGGAGCGAACTCCCCCAGGGCGTCTCTGCCCGCCGTCTGCTTAATTGCCATAATTTACTTCCTCCTGTCGATGGTTTTGACACAAATCTGTTCCTGCACGGCTAAACAACCCAGCTAGATTCCCATGCCCATTCGCCGCGCCTGCTCCAGAGCGGGATGCCCGGCAATTTCGCCCACGCCGCTCACGCCGCCGGCGAAAACCGTTCCAGCGAGCGTGCAGCGGGAGAAACAGTCAACCCATCCCTGCATCGCCTTTTTCGCCCCGTCGAAGGTCGAGCGCCCGTTCTCCGCCGCCGTCGCCAACAGATATGCCTCGGTGAATGCATAATCGGAGCCAAAAAGCGGGTTAGTGCGGTCCAGCATGGTTTTGAGCTGGCCACAGACGCTGTAGTAGTAAACGGGCGTTGCGAACACCAGGACATCAGCGTCGTGCATCTTGGCGGCAATTCCCACGGCATCGTCTTGGATGACGCAGTGCCCCAGCTTTAAGCAGGCAAGGCAGCCGCTGCAGAAGCCCATTTGCTTCTCGCGCAGACGCACGGTCTCAACGCTGTGACCTGCCTCCCGCGCGCCGTTGGCGAAAGCCTCCGCCAGCGTCTCGGAATTGCCATTCTTTCGTGGACTTGAAGAAACTATCAAAACCGTTTTGCCCATTACGGAACACCCCTTGCGCTCCCGATTTGTATTAACGAGAATGAAGGTAATACCTAAACCTGACTTTAGGTCAAGGAATGAATTCGACATTGTTTCGGAGGAGCCATGTACACAATCGGACAGGTGGCGGAAATGTTCGGTTTGCCCGCTTCAACGCTGCGATATTACGACAAACAGGGATTGTTCCCGGGATTGGAGCGGGCGTCCGGCATTCGCCGATTTAGCGACAAGGAACTCGAGGCGCTTCGAGTCATCGAATGCCTAAAGAAGGCGGGGATGGAGATCAGGGATATCCGGCTGTTCATGGAATGGTGTGCAGAGGGCCCATCAACATACCCCCAGCGCAAGGCTATGTTCGAGGAGCGGAAGGCCCACATGGAATCGGAGATCGCGAACATGAACCGTGCGCTCGATATGCTGAAGTTCAAATGCTGGTACTACGAGCAGCTGAATCAAGGCGACAACGAGGCTGAGCTGAAGGCACTGATTCCAGACGGTTTGCCGCCAGAGATTAAAGAGGCCTACGAGAACGCCCACGCCCGATAGTGCCGCCCGATGCTCGGAGGGCTTCGACGAGGAATCGTTTTCGGGTAGGAATGCAAGGAAAAGGCCTCCGAACCAGAGGGTTCGGAGGCCGTTATTCCCGTTATTTCGCTGGTGGCTTTGCTCTATGGCGACGCCGAAACAGCATCAGGCGGTACTCGGCAGCACCAAAATGCGAGTTCAGAAGCCAGTTCCCGTTATTCCCACTCGATGGCGTCGGTTCTGCCGTCCCGTCACTCCAGTTACACCCAGTTTTCGACATCGACACGGAACGCGCGCCGCCGAATGACGCGATGTCGCGTTTCGTCGGCTTCGGGGACAAAAGCTGGGACAACCTCAAAAACTTTTTTCAAA
>OKVV01001028.1_pt1 | contig 9815 bp, 7 predicted proteins | sample 1606871 | NCBI WGS metagenome assembly OKVV01 (sample SAMN03281011, study PRJEB24777) | human gut metagenome | isolation source: fecal sample PR176 from 1 month old male Indian infant, caesarean delivered... | place: Singapore | collected 2006-01-13
CTTCCGAGGCGAGTTCACGAAAGCGTTTAGTGCTGATATCGTTTTCACGCATCAGTCCCAGCTTGTGTTTGACGAGTGGGTGTTTGACTTCCACGATCTTCATACTCTTCTCCTTTCCTCAGACGAGTGGCAACCACAAAAAAAATCGCCGGATTATACCGCTTTTCGTCTCTGGCGCAACACTGCATCCGCTTGATATGGATCAACCAAAGTCGTTTGCGTCTGTATGATGAGTATAAAACAAGCCCCGCACTCATAGCGGAGCTTGTTATCAATACTATGAATTTTAAAGATATTTAGCATTAGTCTGGAGGACGTTTTGATACCATGAAAAAGATTTCTTAGGCGAGCGTGCTAATGTCCCAGTACCGTCATTATTTTTATCGACGTAGATAAACCCGTAGCGTTTTTTCATCTCCCCCGTCCCGGCCGAGACTAAATCAATACACCCCCACGGGGTATATCCCATCAGTTCCACGCCATCTTCCACCACCGCTTTTTTCATCTCACGTATGTGGGCGGCAAGGTAGTCGATACGGTACTGGTCGTTGACTGTACCATCGCTCTCGCGCACGTCGATGGCGCCAAATCCATTTTCGACAATAAACAGCGGCAGCTGATAGTGATCCCAGAACCAGTTCAGGGAGTAGCGCAGCCCGACAGGATCGATCTGCCAGCCCCAGTCCGATTTCTGCACGTACGGGTTAGAAACCAGGCTCTTGCTCTCGTCGTAATCCAGCGTCGGATTATCCGCCGTCGCTTTGGTAGCGAAAGACATGTAGTAGCTGAACCCGATGTAATCCACGCAGCCCTGCGTCAGCGCCACTTTATCTTCTTCGGTAATATCCAGCGCGAAGCCGCGACGTTCAAAGTAGTTGAGCAGATGCTGCGGATACTTGCCGCGCACGTGAACGTCGGTGAACCAGTAGCGGCGATGCATGGCGTTCATCGCCATCATCATGTCGTCCGGGGCACAGGTCAGCGGATAGATGGGGCACATGGCAATCATGCAGCCAATTTGCAGTGACGGGTTGATCTCGCGCCCCGCCTTCACCGCCAGAGCACTGGCCACCAGCTCATAGTGCGCCGCCTGGAACATCACCGGCTCGCGATCTTCTCCCGGCGCATATTTCAGCCCGGAGTTGGTAAACGGCGCAAAGTCTTCGTGGAAGTTGGCCTGGTTGTTGATCTCGTTGAAGGTCATCCAGTACTTCACTTTATGCTGGTAGCGCTCAAAAACGACCTTCGCGAAGCGGACAAAGAAGTCGATCAGCTTACGGTTGCGCCAGCCGCCGTATTCCGTCACCAGGTGGAAAGGCATCTCGAAGTGGGAAAGCGTGATCACCGGCTCGATGCCGTGCTTCAGGCACTCGTCGAACAAATCGTCATAGAATTGGAGTCCCGCTTCGTTCGGCTCCAGCTCGTCGCCTTTCGGGAAGATACGCGTCCAGGCGATGGAGGTGCGAAAGCATTTGAACCCCATTTCGGCAAAGAGTTTGATGTCTTCTTTATAGCGGTGATAGAAGTCGATGGCTTCGTGGTTTGGGTAATTTTTCCCCTCCATCACGCCGTTGGTGATTTCACGCGGTACCCCATGGGCGCCTGCCGTCATGACATCAGCAACGCTCACGCCCTTGCCGCCCTCTTTCCAGCCGCCTTCAAGCTGGTGCGCCGCAACGGCCCCACCCCACAGAAAACCTGATTTAAATCCTGACATTCGCTATCCCTCATTCTGCGTTATTTTCTGCAAAAACAGTTACAGAAACCGGTTTCAGTTTGATGATGTGCAAACGGGATTGCCGTTGCAAGCAGATCGCCGAAACCGGTTTCATTTTCGTGAACAGAGTCAAGTTTGTTGCCCTGGACAGGCCGCACAGAAAAAAAGATCCCCGCGCCGAGAATAGGCTCGCAAACGTTTGCCTGGACTGTTAGAATTGCGCCGATTTTTCTTACTAGCTATGCAATCGCGTGGGGATTTAAGCCGTGACCAACAAAACTTCTCTCAGCTACAAAGATGCCGGTGTTGATATTGACGCAGGTAATGCGCTGGTTGACCGAATCAAAGGTGTGGTGAAAAAAACCCGCCGCCCGGAAGTGATGGGTGGCCTGGGTGGATTCGGCGCACTGTGCGCGCTGCCGCAAAAATATCGTGAACCTGTGCTGGTCTCGGGTACGGATGGTGTCGGTACAAAACTGCGCCTGGCGATGGATCTTAAGCGTCACGATACGATTGGTATCGATCTGGTGGCGATGTGCGTCAACGACCTGGTGGTACAGGGCGCTGAGCCGCTGTTCTTCCTGGATTACTACGCGACCGGCAAGCTGGACGTGGATACCGCAGCCAGCGTCATTAACGGTATCGCCGAAGGCTGCCTGCAATCCGGCTGTGCGCTGGTCGGCGGTGAAACCGCAGAAATGCCTGGCATGTATCACGGTGAAGATTATGACGTCGCAGGCTTCTGCGTCGGCGTGGTAGAAAAATCAGAAATTATCGACGGCAGCAAAGTGGCTGACGGCGATGTGCTGGTGGCGCTGGCCTCCAGCGGCCCGCACTCCAACGGCTACTCTCTGGTGCGTAAGATCCTCGAAGTGAGCGGTTGCGACCCGCTGACCACCGAGCTGGACGGCAAACCGCTGGCCGATCACCTGCTGGCCCCGACCCGCATCTACGTGAAAAACGTGCTGGAGCTGATTGAGAACGTCGACGTGCACGCCATCGCTCACCTCACCGGCGGCGGCTTCTGGGAAAACATTCCGCGCGTACTGCCGGATAATACCCAGGCGGTGATCGACGCCTCCTCATGGCAGTGGCCGTCCGTCTTCAACTGGCTGCAAACCGCAGGCAACGTGAGCTCTCACGAAATGTACCGCACCTTTAACTGCGGCGTGGGCATGGTTATCGCCCTGCCCGCCAGCGAAGCGGATAAAGCGATTAAACTGCTGACAGAAAAAGGTGAAAACGCGTGGAAAATCGGTACGATTAAAGCTTCCGATTCCGAACAGCGTGTGGTCATTGAATGAAAAACATCGTGGTGCTCATTTCCGGCAACGGAAGCAATTTGCAGGCAATCATAGACGCCTGCAAACAGAAGAAAATCAATGGCACCATTCGGGCAGTATTCAGCAACAAGGCCGATGCATTCGGCCTTGAGCGCGCGCGGGAAGCGAACATTCCTGCGCACGCGCTGGAAGCCAGCCAGTTCGCCGGGCGTGAAGCCTTTGACCGTGAGCTGGTGCAGGAGATTGACGCCTACGCGCCTGACGTGGTGGTGCTGGCAGGCTACATGCGCATCCTGAGCCCGGCTTTTGTTGCACACTACGCCGGACGACTGCTCAATATCCACCCTTCCCTGCTGCCAAAATACCCCGGTCTGCACACCCATCGTCAGGTGCTGGAGAACGGCGATGAGGAGCATGGTACCTCCGTGCATTTCGTCACCGACGAGCTGGACGGCGGTCCGGTCATTTTGCAGGCAAAAGTACCGGTCTTTGACGGCGACAACGAAGACGACGTGACCGAACGTGTGCAGACGCAGGAACACGCCATTTATCCGCTGGTGGTAAGCTGGTTTGTCGATGGACGTCTGGAGATGCGCAACGGCGCAGCCTGGCTGGACGGCGTGAAGTTGCCCCCGCAGGGTTATGCTGCCGAAGAGTAGTCTGTTTGAATTGCCCGGCGGCGCTTCGCTTGCACGGGCCTACGGTCCCGTAGGTCGTGGTAAGCGCAGCGCCACCCGACATCCCCTCCCCCAACCCTCTAAATTCCCCAATAAAAAAATAACTGTCATACTTTTCTGGCACTGTTGGACATATCGTGGAAATGCTCGCCATAATAAGGACGAGACGGATTTACCACGTCCTGTGATTGAACTGGAGTGTGAGCTGTAATGGGTCAGGAAAAGTTATACATCGAGAAAGAGCTAAGCTGGTTAGCATTCAACGAACGTGTTCTTCAGGAAGCGGCCGATAAAACCAACCCGCTGATTGAACGTATGCGTTTTTTAGGCATCTATTCCAACAATCTGGATGAGTTCTACAAGGTTCGCTTCGCCGAACTGAAACGCCGAATCATCATCAGCGAAGAACAGGGCTTAAACTCCCACTCGCGACATCTGCTTGGAAAAATCCAGTCTCGCGTCATGAAAGCCGATCAGGAATTTGATGGCCTCTATAACGAGCTGCTGCTGGAAATGGCACGCAACCAAATCTTCCTGATCAACGAACGCCAGCTCTCCGCGAATCAGCAAAACTGGCTGCGCCACTATTTTAAACATTATCTGCGCCAGCATATCACCCCGATTCTGATCAACCGTGAAACCGATCTGGTGCAGTTCCTGAAAGATGATTACACCTATCTGGCGGTAGAAATCATTCGTGGTGAGACCATTAACTACGCGCTGCTGGAAATACCGTCTGATAAAGTCCCACGCTTTGTAAACCTGCCGCCGGAAACCCCGCGCCGACGTAAACCGATGATCCTGCTGGATAACATCCTGCGCTACTGCCTGGACGATATCTTCAAAGGCTTCTTCGATTACGACGCGCTCAACGCCTACTCTATGAAGATGACCCGTGACGCCGAGTACGATCTGGTGCATGAGATGGAAGCCAGCCTGATGGAGCTGATGTCTTCCAGCCTCAAGCAGCGCCTGACGGCGGAGCCGGTGCGGTTTGTCTATCAGCGTGATATGCCGGACGCAATGGTGGAGATGCTGCGCGATAAGCTGACCATCTCCCGCTACGACTCCATTATTCCCGGTGGGCGTTACCACAACTTTAAAGATTTCATTGGCTTCCCGAACGTCGGCAAAGCCAATCTGGTGAACAACCCGCTGCCGCGCCTGCGCCATATCTGGTTCGATAAGTTCCGCAACGGGTTCGACGCCATCCGCGAACGGGATGTACTGCTCTACTATCCGTATCATACCTTTGAGCACGTGCTGGAATTGCTGCGTCAGGCCTCATTCGATCCGAACGTGCTGGCGATTAAAATCAATATTTATCGCGTGGCGAAAGATTCCCGCATCATCGATGCGATGATCCACGCGGCGCACAACGGAAAGAAAGTGACCGTGGTAGTTGAGCTCCAGGCTCGCTTCGACGAAGAGGCCAACATCCACTGGGCGCGCCGACTGACGGAAGCGGGCGTGCACGTCATCTTCTCCGCGCCGGGGCTGAAAATTCACGCCAAGCTGTTCCTGATCTCCCGTAAAGAGGGTGACGACGTGGTGCGCTACGCCCATATCGGTACCGGGAACTTTAACGAGAAAACCGCGAGAATCTACACCGACTATTCGCTGCTGACTGCCGATGCCCGCATCACCAACGAAGTGCGTCGGGTGTTCAACTTCATTGAGAACCCGTACCGCCCGGTGAGCTTCGATTATCTGCTGGTGTCACCGCAGAACTCACGGCGCCTGCTGTACGATATGATCGACAAAGAGATTGCCAATGCGCAGAACGGCTTGTCGTCCGGCATCACGCTGAAGCTTAACAATCTGGTGGACAAAGGGCTGGTGGACCGCCTGTACGCGGCCTCCAGCTCTGGCGTTCCGGTAAATCTGCTCATTCGCGGCATGTGCTCGCTCATTCCGGAACTGGAAGGCATTAGCGATAACATCCGCGTGATCAGCATTGTGGATCGCTATCTTGAACACGATCGCGTCTATATTTTCGATAACGCCGGTGATAAGCGCGTATACCTCTCGTCCGCCGACTGGATGACGCGTAACATTGATTACCGTATTGAAGTGGCGGCACCGCTGCTGGATCCTCGCCTGAAGCAGCGTATCCTGGACATTATCGAGATCCTGTTCAGCGATACGGTGAAAGCACGTTATATCGACAAAGAACTCAGTAATCGCTATGTACCGCGCGGCAATCGCCGTAAAGTGCGCTCGCAGCTGGCGATTTACGATTACATTAAATCACTTGAGCAACCCGATTAACCTATGCCAATAAACGATAATACCCCACGCCCGCAGGAGTTCGCTGCGGTCGATCTTGGCTCAAACAGTTTCCATATGGTCATCGCCCGCGAGGTGGATGGCGCGATGCAGATCATCGGTCGTCTGAAGCAGCGTGTGCATCTGGCCGATGGTCTCGACGCACGTAACATGCTGAGCGAAGAGGCTATGGAGCGCGGGCTGAACTGCCTGTCGCTGTTCGCAGAACGTCTGCAAGGCTTTTCACCGTCCAGCGTCTGCATCGTTGGAACGCATACGCTACGACAGGCGCTGAACGCGCCGGAATTTCTTAAGCGCGCGGAAAAGGTTATCCCCTACCCGATTGAGATCATCTCCGGTAACGAAGAAGCGCGCCTGATTTTTATGGGCGTGGAGCATACGCAGCCGGAAAAAGGCCGCAAGCTGGTTATCGATATCGGCGGCGGTTCAACGGAACTGGTGATCGGCGAAGATTTCGAACCCAAACTGGTCGAAAGCCGCCGTATGGGCTGCGTCAGCTTCGCGCAGATGTATTTCCCGGGCGGCGTCATCACCCGCGAAAACTTCCAGCGCGCGCGCATGGCCGCCGTACAAAAACTGGAAAATCTGGCCTGGCAATACCGTATTCAGGGCTGGAACGTGGCGCTGGGCGCATCAGGGTCGATTAAAGCGGCCCATGAAGTGCTGCTGGCGATGGGTGAAAAAGACGGGTTTATTACGCCTGAGCGCCTGGTGAAACTCACCGAAGAGGTGCTTAAGCATAAGAGCTTCGACGCCCTGAGTTTGCCGGGTCTGTCCGACGAACGTAAAGCCGTGTTCGTACCGGGGCTGGCGATCCTCTGCGGCGTGTTTGACGCGCTGGCGATCAAAGAGCTGCGTCTCTCTGACGGCGCCCTGCGTGAAGGCGTGCTGTATGAGATGGAAGGACGTTTCCGTCATCAGGATATTCGCAGCCGTACCGCGCAGAGCCTGGCCAACCAGTACAACATCGACCGTGAACAGGCGAAGCGCGTTCTCGAAACCACGGTGCAGATGTACGAGCAGTGGGAGGAGCAAAATCCTAAGCTGGCGCATCCGCAGCTGGCCGCACTGTTAAAATGGGCCGCCATGCTGCACGAGGTGGGGCTGAACATTAACCACAGCGGAATGCATCGCCATTCAGCCTATATTCTGCAAAACAGCGATCTGCCTGGCTTCAACCAGGAGCAGCAAACCATGATGGCGACGCTGGTCCGCTATCACCGCAAAGCCATCAAGCTCGACGATCTGCCGCGCTTTACGTTGTTTAAGAAAAAGCAGTTCCTGCCGCTCATTCAGCTGTTGCGCCTGGGCGTATTGCTCAATAATCAGCGACAGGCGACCACCACGCCGCCGACGCTGAAGCTAAAAACGGATGACTATCACTGGACGCTGAGCTTCCCGCACGACTGGTTCAGCCAGAACGCGCTGGTACTGCTGGATCTGGAAAAAGAGCAGCAGTACTGGGAAGCGGTCACCGGCTGGCTGTTGAAGATTGAAGAAGAGAGTTCTGAGGCGGCAGCGTAACGGCTCAGGCGCTCTCCTGAGAAGGCTCCGTGTCGAGCAACGTATCAAGCTCAGCCGGCAACCCAATCAAATAACCCTGCACATAATCGATACCTAGCGCGTGCACCGCGCTACGTATCTCTTCTGTTTCCACATATTCCGCCACCACCAGCATTTTCTTCATCCGGGCCAGATGGCAAATAGAAGCCACAATCTGGTAATCCAGGCTGTTGCTGACAATATTGCGAATAAAACCGCCGTCGATTTTGAGGATGTCGGCGTCCACGCTTTTTAACCGCGCATAGCTGGCGTAGCCGGTGCCAAAATCATCAATCGCAATCTGGCAGCCTAATTCCTGAAGATGCTGCAAGGTGATTTGCGCCTGCTTAACATCAACTGCCATGCTTCAACGGCGTATTTGGCTAACAGGCGGCTCACTTCAAGCGGGAACTGCGCCCGGTAGACGGTAGAAGGTGCGAGGTTGATCGCAAAGCGCTGGCCCGGCAACCGCTGGCGGTGCTGTGCCAGGAAACTCAACGTACGCTCCAGTACCCATAAATCGACACGCGACGATAAACCAAACTCCTGTGCTATGGGCAGGAACTGTTCGGGAAAGATCAGCGCCCCATTATCATCACGCATTCGCAGCAGCACCTCGTGATAACAATCGCCGCGCAGCCCGCGAACGGGTTGAACCAGCAGGGTAAAAGCGTCCTGCTCCAGCGCGGCCTGTAAACGGCTCATCATCGCGACCTTATCTTTCAGGCTACGCTGCAAGTGAACAGCCCCGCGCTGCTGAAGATTTTCCGGGTGGTTGGTAGAAAGGGAGAGATCGGCCACGATGCCCAGCTCCCCCAGCACCAGATAGAGGTGATTGACGGGTGAGCGCACATAGCAATAGCTTATGCCGACCTGAGGCTGTACCGGCATACCATCCCAGACAAAAACGAACTGCTTGATATGCTCGTCCAGCGTCTCAATGCGCTGTTGATGCGACTCCGCATCCAGACGCACCGCCATGTCATACCCGGTGAGGTGATAGACTCGCTCATTGGGCTGTAGAGTGCCGTTTATCCATTGCGCCAGCTGCTGTTTATACTGGATCCGCAGCATCACGCCGTAATTGCGTCCCAGTACCTCCAGCTCGGGCACGCGCAGTAAACAGAGCGCTGACCACGGATGACTGGCCAGCTCGCGCGACAGCGCCCGCAGGTTGGGCATATGCACCACCGGATCGAGAAAAGCCTGACTGCGGGAGCGAATATTGATGGCGCGCTGGCGTGTCGCCAGCATCGACATGTACGTCACAACGAAGGAAAAGACCAGATAGCTGGATGAGGTGATCGCCAGCTGAATGCCATACCCCTCTTGCACCGGAATGTAGTGATAAAAAAAGTGAATCGACACCAGCAGGACCGGCGTCCAGATGAGTGACATCAGCTTGTAGCCAAAGCGCATCGCCCCCCAGAGCATCACGGGCATCAGCAGGGACAAGGTGTAGTTGGTACTGAAAATGGAACTGTTTGCATTCATGGGCAGCAGCAGCATGACCAGCAACCCGCCCAGGGCTAAAAACCACACCACAAACTCAACGGCCGTCACCTTTTTGTCTATTTGCGCGCGGAGCTGGGACATCAGTCCCTTGATATAGCGCGGATGCCGTATCAGGCGGATCAGCAGGTAGCTTAGCGGCACGCCCGTCAGCCCGCTCACCAGTAGCCCCTGATAGTTAATAAGTGTCCGAATATTGAGGGGATTTAGTCCCGCGAGGCTCTGGCGGCTCTCATAAATGCCGAGATAAACCGCAAACTGAAACAGCACCAGAAAAAGCGTTGCCGGACAAAATACCTGCCAGAAAATACGCTGCCCCATCAGGCGTATGTCACCGTAAGCGGTCATATTACGCCGGGGCGCAAATACGCGATAACCGCCCCAGCTGAGCACCAGAGGAACGATAAAATGCAGAATGCCAGCCACGGTTTCAAATAACCCAACGGAGGGGTAATAACGTAAAAATAGCGATACCACCACCCCGGGGAGGGCTTCCAGGCCAAAGAACAACATCAGCGCCAGCAGAAAAGAGAGCGGGAGATAATAGAGCGCAACGATACCGTCGCCCAGCTGCGTTAAGGTATTAGCCACACTTAGTACCGGGAGTAACACGACGGGTAAAATAAGAGGAAGTGCCCACCAGCGGTCTTTATTTTGCTTCAGGATGTGGTGAATATTCATAGATGCTCGTTTACAACCCTTGCGCTCCAGAGGGTAAAGGAAGACAGGCATCCAACCTGACGTACACGTTGCCCGGAAAATTCCTGGCAAGCACAGTGGAGGAGGGATTTTAAA
>OKVV01001029.1_pt1 | contig 9775 bp, 11 predicted proteins | sample 1606871 | NCBI WGS metagenome assembly OKVV01 (sample SAMN03281011, study PRJEB24777) | human gut metagenome | isolation source: fecal sample PR176 from 1 month old male Indian infant, caesarean delivered... | place: Singapore | collected 2006-01-13
GTAGATGAAATTACAAAAAAATATGATTTTATATATGGGGCATTAGGAATACATCCAGAGAATGCTGATGAATTTACAAAAGAAAGATTAGAAGAAATAAAAGAAATGATAAAATCTAATGAAAAAATAGTTGCTGTAGGAGAAACAGGATTAGATTATTACTGGGATGAGAATCCTGATAAAGAAATTCAAAAAGAAAATTTAAGAGCTCATATGGAAATGGCAAAAGAGCTTAATCTTCCAATTATAATTCATGATAGAGATGCTCATAAAGATACTCTTGATATTTTAAAAGAATATCCAGAAGTTAAGGGGATAGTTCATTGTTTCTCAGGAAGTGTTGAGTTTGCAAAAGAATGTATTAAACTTGGATATTATATAGGATTTACAGGAGTTGTAACTTTTAAAAATGCAAAGAAAATAGTTGAAGTTGCAAAAGAAATTCCTTTAGATAAAATGCTTGTAGAGACTGATGCGCCTTACATGGCACCTGCTCCAAATAGAGGAAAAAGAAATAGATCAGATTACATAAGATATATCATAGAGAAAATAGCAGAGATAAGAAGTATTGACCCTAAAACTTTAAATATTCAGTTAAATAACAACTTTTACAATTTGATTAAAAGGAATATTTAAAGTAAAATAGAATACAATTAAATGAATATTTTATAAAATATGGAAACCATTTAATGCACTATTCACTACGAAACCAATGGAATAAGGAGACTCCATAAAGGACTGAAATCTATAGTAAAACCCAAATTACTATATTATGCATATTGAGGCATTTTATTATCAGTTCATATAAGCAAGAGGCCTGAAATTTGACAAATTGTTAAATTCTAAGATATAATGCAAAAGACACTCTTGCCTAAAGGAGGTAAAACAATGGTAGAAAAATTTAAAACTTTTATTAAGCGAAGTTTTTCTAACGGTCCGAAGGCAAAAATAGTGATATTAGCCACGGCCTTTGTTGTGGCAGTTGCAGCAACTACGGTTGCGACAATGAGAAAGACAGTAAAATTAAGCATTGACGGAGAAGAAGAAACATTTATCACATATAAAGGGACTGTTAAAGATGTATTGCAAGATAAGGGTCTAGAAATCTCAGACCACGATAAGGTGCAACCATCCTTAGAATCCAAAATCAATGAGGATGATCAAATCGAAGTTAAAAAAGCTGTACCTATTAACGTTAAATTTGCAAAGAAGGATGTCAAAATCATTTCAGCAGAGGAAACTGTTGAGGAAGCATTAATAGTTGGAAATGATCAGCTAAAAGAGCAGGGAGTAGAATACGTTAAAGGCGTAGATGAAGTTGAACCAAAACCAGATACCCCTGTTAAGGAAAATATGAACGTTGATGTCACTAAGGTAGAAGTTAAGAATGTAACGGAAAGTAAAAAAATACCTTATGACACTATAACTAAAAAAGATTCATCTTTAGAAAAAGGTAAAAAGAAAGTTGAATCAAATGGTAAGCATGGAGAGCAAGAGGTTACTTACCAAGTAGTATATAAAGATGGTGAAGAAGCTGAAAAGAAAGAAGTAAGCAGCAAAGTTATTGCAACACCAGTAAATGCAGTTGTTGTACAAGGTACAAAAAACCCAGTACAATATGTACCTAATAGAGGTGGAGAATCAATTGCCTACAAGAAACATTTAGTTGTAGAATCAACAGCATATACAGGACATAATAATACTGCGACTGGAATAAAGCCAGTGTACAACCCAGGTGGTGTAAGTACAATTGCAGTTGACCCAAGAGTAATACCACTAGGCAGCTTAGTTTACGTAGAGGGCTACGGGTATGCAAGAGCAGCTGATACTGGTGGAGCTATAAAAGGAAATATAATAGACGTTTTCTTTAATAGCGAATCAAAGTGTACAAGTTGGGGAAGAAAATATGGAGTAGATGTTTATATAGTATCTTATCCAGGTGAATGGTAGAATATTAAGGAGATAGCATTTTAGTTATCTCCTATTTTTTTGTGTATAATAATAGGATAGGCTTATTTGACACATTCATTATATATAGGTAAATTATTTATATAGAAAAGCACATGAATAAATAGGGTGTCGTGAAAGGATGTACATGGTGGATAAGAAGATTATAAAAGAAGTTATAGTAGTAGAAGGTAGAGATGACATAGATGCAGTTAAAAAAGCTGTAAATGCAGAGCTTATTGCTGTTGGAGGATTTGGAATAAATAAAAGAGTTATAGATAGAATTAAAGAAGCTCAAAAGAGAAAAGGTGTAATAGTATTTACTGATCCAGATTTTGCAGGAGAAAAGATAAGAAGTATAATCTCAAAAAGAGTTCAAGGAATAAAACACGCATACATAGCACAAGAGGATGGACTAAAGGATGGAGATATCGGAGTAGAAAATGCATGTCCAGAAGTAATAATAAAGGCTTTAGAAGGAGCTAAAGTTACAGTAGAAGAAAAACAAGAGATATATAATATGGAAGATATGCTTTACTTTAAGTTAGCAGCAGATAGTAGAGCAAAAGATAGAAGAATGGCATTAGGTAAAGAACTTGGAATTGGATACGGAAATGCTAAACAAATGATATCAAGATTAAATAATTATGGAATAGATAGAGACGAATTTGTAAAGGCTATACAAAAGGTAGAAAAAGAAATAGGAGTAAAATAGTATGGATATAAAAGATTATAAAACGCAAGAACTTGTTAAAAAATACAACTTTAAATTTTCAAAAAGCTTAGGACAGAATTTCCTTATAGATGATTCTGTTTTAAATGACATAGTTAAAGGTGCTGACGTAAACGAAGAAGATTTTGTAATAGAAATAGGTCCAGGGGTTGGTACTTTAACAGCTCATCTTTTAAACAAGGCAAAGAAAGTTACATCAATAGAATTAGATAATGACTTAATTCCTATATTAAAAGAAGAACTTGGAGATAATGAACACTTTTCTCTTATACATAATGATGCCTTAAAGGTAGATTTTAATGAAATTATAGGAGATGAAAAAAGCGTTAAGTTAGTTGCAAACTTACCTTATTATGTTACAACTCCTATAATAGTAAACTTATTAAAGAATGGTTATAATTTCAAAAGTTTAACTATTATGATTCAAAAAGAAGTTGCAGAAAGAATTGATGCAGAGCCAAATTGCAAAGAGTATGGAGCACTATCACTATTAGTACAATATTATTGTAATACAAAGATAGTAAGAAAGGTTGCCCCAAGTTCATTTATACCAAGACCTAAAGTTGAGTCAATAGTAATAAGACTAGATAGATTAGAAAAACCAAGAGTTGAAGTAACAGATGAAAAGTTCATGTTTGAATTAATAAGAAACTCATTTAATATGAGAAGAAAAACTTTATGGAATGGTGTAAAAAATATAGGTATAAATAAAGATGATCTAAAGAAAGCTTTTGAAGAAGCTGGAATTGACCCTAAGAGAAGAGGAGAAACTTTATCATTAGAAGAATTTGCAGCGCTTTCTAACAAAATTTGCGAGTATAAATAAATTTCCATTATCATAATAGGAACCTTCACGCATATACTATATTGAATAAATATATGTGGAGGTAATGGGAACTTGGCACATAACAAATTATATAGAAATTTTATAATATTACAGGAAGATGAGAATAAAAAATCTTCTTCTAATGAAAAGGCCCTATCAGGATATGCAAAAATAGAAGCAAAAGGAGACAAGTGTAAGATCACTTTTTATGCACAAAACTTAAAAAGAGATGGAGATTACTCTATAGTACTTATTTGCCACAAAAAAGATATGAAAAAAATTATTGATATGGGTAAAATTAACGTTAATGAGGTTGGAAAGGGAGAAGCATGCAAAGAGTATTATGTTGATAACATAGCTGGCCTTGATATGTCATATGATAAAATCTCAGGTGCTGGAATTTGCAAAAATATAAATAGTGACCCTGTATACCTAATGTACGGATTTATGAACGGAGAGAAACCTGAATCAGGTTGGAAAAAGTGTAAAATTACAAAGTGTGCTGAAGAAGGCTCTAAAGCAAAAACTTATACTAAAAAAGAAAGCGATAAGTTGATGGAAAAGCATAAAGAAATGCCTAAGAAGGAAGAGCATAAAGAAAAAGAATACCATAAAGAAATGCCTAAGAAGGAAGAGCATAAAGAAAAAGAATACCATAAAGAAATGCCTAAGATGGAAGAGCATAAGGAAAAAGAATATCACAAAGAAATGCCTAAGATGGAAGAACACAAAGAAAAAGAACACTGCAAAGAAATGCCTAAGAAAGAAGAGCATAAGGAAAAAGAACATCATAAGGATTATGAGTTATGTGAAGATGGTCATAAGATGAAGGAATATAACAAGGATGACCATAAGGAAAAAGATTGCGAAGATCACAAGAAAAAGGATCATGAAGAAAAGAAAGAACATAAAGAAAAAGATAAAAAGGATAAATGTAATGTATGCAGAGAAGAGGATGAAAGCAATAATACATTAAATACTCCTTGTGAGAGTGATAATGTATTAAATGAATCTGTAGAGAGAGATAGTACATTAAATGATGTTGAGGTTAGTGATAATACATTAAATGAGGCTAACGAGAGCGAGAGTACATTAAATCAATTTAATGATTATGAAAAAGAAATAGCTAAGAGAATTGAAGAAGAAAATATTGATCCATATGACTTCAAGCTAAGAGGTGGTATTGGCGAATACTTTGAAGGATTAGTACAAGGATTCGAAGAAGTTAAAGGAAAAATTAAAGAATTAAAATACTGCAAGTGGTTTAAGATTCCTGTTTTAGATATTGAAGATATGTGTGACTCTAGCAATCATGATAGATATTCAATAATTTTCTATCCTATGCTAAATTATTATCCATACATTAGAAAGCATCGTCACTTTATGTTTGGATACAAATGTGATTCTAAAGGGGAACTTAAATATTTAGTTTATGCAATACCAGGAAGAAGAGACAGAGAAGATCAACCTTATGGAGGAAAATCAGGATTCGTTACATGGTGTAGAGCTAGAGGTAATGATGAAATGGGATATTGGCTAATGTTCTATGATTATAAAAACTCAACTATTGTAGTGCCTTCAAAGTAAGAAATTTGTAATATAACAATAGTTTGCAAGTGAGAAATTAAAGTATTATAATTTAAATATAATTAGGAGAAGCCTTATGCTTCTCCTAATTACTTATATAAGTTTTTTTGGAGGATGTATGAGATTAATATTATTTCAAATTGGAAACTTTAAGGTTTATAGTTATGGTTTTATGATAGCTATAGGGATTGTATTAGCTTCTATTTTGTTTATAAAAAGGGCAAAGGCTCTAGGTTATGATGAAGATAAATTATTAAATCTTATAATTATAACTGTTATAGCTGGAGTGCTTGGAGGTAAATTATTATTTATAATAACAGAATTTAAAGACATACTTAACAATCCAGAGATATTGTTAAACTTCGGAAATGGGTTTGTAATTTATGGAGCCATAATTTTAGGTGCACTTGGATTATATCTTTATTCTAGAAAGTGTAATTATGATTCATTGCAGTTATTAGATTTAGCAGCTCCTTCACTTGCATTAGCACAAGGATTTGGGAGAATAGGATGTTTCTTAGCAGGATGCTGCTATGGGAGAGAGACACATCTTCCTATAGGAGTAATATTCCCAGCAGATTCATTAGCACAAAGTGGGGTACCACTACTCCCTACACAAATATTTAGTTCTATCTTTGATTTTGCTTTAGCGGCGTTTTTATTTTGGTATAGTAGAAAGAAAAGAAAGAATGGGAAAGTACTTGCTTCTTATATAATTATATATAGTATAGGAAGATTTATTGTTGAGTTTTTAAGAAATGACCCAAGAGGGAATGTTTGGCTTTTATCAACATCACAATTCATAGCTATTTTCACATTAATATTTGGTATTATAATATACAATTTAGATAAAATAAAAAAGGAGAGATAAGCAAAATGAGAAAAGGTAAGATTGCTAGGCTATTAGTAATATGCGTTATGCTTATACTTGGAGTAACAATGGTTGGATGTTCACCAGTAAATGATGTTATGGTTAAGCTTGGTTTTAGAAATAACGACTTTGATTATATGAAATCAAACAAAGTTGATGAGATTGTAATTAAAAGTACTAGAGATACTGGATTTAGATTTAAGGTTACAGATCCAAAAGCAATAGAAGAAATATATAGTATATTAGCAGATGGTAGCCCTAGAAAAGAAAAGAGTTCATTAGACCCAGATTACGTATTTGAAATCCATATGGGGGATCAAGTAAAGACATATGACTATGTTGTTGGTGTTAATGAAAAAGGAAAGGGAAATTTCTATGATGAAGACCATGCATATGAAGTTCCAAAGAATTTAGACCAAACAATAATAAATAATTTATCATTTATAAGAAGACCTAGAGATTTTACTTCTATATATTATGGAACAATAATGAAGGTTATTGATATGAATAAAGATAAATTAGGTGATGGAAAGCACAAGGTAGGAATCGATATATTAGGAGATTTAGACTGTGTTAAATATCTATTCTCAGTAGATTTAAAAAGTTTCGTATCAGAACTTCAAAAAGAAATACCAGGTGCTGAACTAGTTAAAAATAATGAAGATCAATTTAATGTAATTGTCAAAGTTCAAAATAAAGGATATAACAGTGATACATTTAGAACTGTTATCACTATTGATAATAAACTTGATAATATCTATGAAACATACTATGTCGTTGGACATTATGAATTCAAGAATTGGGAGATATCAGTAGGTAAGGACGGTAAAAAGCCAGAAAAATGGTAAACTTAGGAGGATAAATATGAGTGATTGTTCAAATTGTGCAAGTAAAAATACTTGTGCATCAAAGGGGATAACATCATGCCCATCAAAGAAAATGCCTAAATACGGCAATATAAAAAATGTAATTGGAGTTATAAGTGGTAAAGGTGGAGTAGGTAAATCTACAGTTACAGGTATTATGGCTACAATGCTAAGAAAAAAAGGATATAAGGTTGGAGTTCTTGATGCAGATATAACAGGACCATCAATGCCAAGATTTTTTGGTATAAATAATCAAAGAGCGCAAATAATATCATTAGATGAACAAAACGTAAAGTTCATCCCAGCTACTACTAAAAGTGGTATAAAGGTTATGTCAATGAATCTTCTAACTCAAGTAGAAGATGATCCAGTAATTTGGAGAGGACCTGTTATAACAGGAGTACTTCAACAAATGTACTATGACACTGCATGGGAAGAGTTAGACTATTTATTAATAGATATGCCTCCAGGAACTGGAGATATAGCTCTTACAGTTATGAATGAGTTTAATATCAAAGAATTAATAATTGTGTCTACTCCTCAAGATATGGTTTCAATGATTGTTAAAAAGGTTGTTAAAATGGCAGAGAAAGTCAAGGTACCAGTAAGAGGTGTCGTAGAAAACATGTCTTACATAACTTGTGATGACTGTCAAAAGAAAATAAGGGTATTTAGCAAAAAGTCAGCAGAGGAACATGCAGAATATCTAGGATTACCACTAATAGGAGAACTTCCTATAAATCTAGAGCTAACAGAAGCACTAGAAAAAGGAATAGCTGAGGAGTATGTATTAGATGATCCTCTATATTCATTAATCTTTGAAGGATTATACTAAGATATACTTACTACATACGTAAATTTAAATTAACAAATTTGAGAGGAGTAAGTTTAAATGAAAGCACATGTAGATAAGGATACTTGTATAGGTTGCGGATTATGTCCATCAATAGCACCAGAAGTGTTTGACATGGATGATGATGGAAAAGCAAAGGAAATAGTAGACGAAGTGGCAGAAGGAAATCAAGATGCTGCAAAAGAAGCTGAAGAAAGCTGCCCAGTTAATGCTATAGAAGTTCAGTAGTATAACAAATATAAAAAATAGCAAGTTTTAATTTAAAACTTGCTATTTTTTATTTAATATAAGTTATTTAAAAATGGGCTTGTATAGTTAGATGAAGTGATATGGGATGATTTAATGTTACTAGATGAAATATCAACGTAATCACCTATAGATGATTTTCCTACAAGGAAAATAGGAACTGATGCTATAGATGAATCATCAAATTCGACAAAAGCCTCTAAATTATTAATATCAATTATATGACCACGCATAGAAAATCACTCCTTTATTAAGAATAGTTTTCCCAGAAATTTGGTTATATATACAAAAAAAGCATTGAAAAAAATCAATGCTTTAATATATATCCTTATAAATAATTTTAAAAACTTCTAAGGCTTCTTCAATTTTAGGTTTAAGTAATGCCTTTTTTCTTAAATACTCTTGCTTTCCAGCAGGTGTTAGAGAATATATTTTTCTGAATTTCTTTTTAGGATCATCCCATATACCAACAACTAAACCTTGTTTTTCTAATGTTTTTAAAAGAGGATATATTCCTCCGGTGCTAGGGACCCATTTACCTTTTGTACGATTACCAATTTCATGAGATATATAATTACCGGTTGAAGGTCCAAGTGTTAGTATATGAAGAACATAAATAGGCAAAAGACCTTTAGTAAATACATGACCTACTGCATCACGTTCCTTTTTTACTTTTTTAAGCTCATTTATTTTACTTTTATATTCCTCATAAAGACGTTTTTCTTCAGCTTTTATATCTCTTGAATCAGAAAAATTAAATTCATTCATAATTGAATTACACCTCTTGAACTACAACTCCTAATAGACCAGGGCCTGCATGTACGCCAAGTGCTGGACCTATCTCTGCTGTAGAAATTGATGCTATATTATCAAAATCTTTTACAGCATTAAATAAAGCATCTTCTTCTTCTTTTGATGAACCGCCATTTAATACCCATACATTGAATTTACCAGTTTCTAAATGTCCCTTAGTAATTTTAGCAAGTTTATTAATTGATTGTTTTCTACCACGTACTTTTGCATAAGTGTAGTAAATTCCATCTTCATCAACAGTTATTATAGGTTTTAAATTTAATATTTCACCTATAGTTCCTGCAACTTTACCAATTCTACCACCTTTTTTTAAGTATTCTAGTGTATTGATTGTGAAATATCCATGAGTCTTAGCACGTAACTTAGGAAGTTCTTCGACGATTTCATCAAAGCTCTTTCCTTCCTTAATCATTTGAGCTGTATTTAATACTAAAACTCCTTCACCCATACTAAGAATCTTAGTATCATATACAAATGATTTTAACTTTGGATGATCTTCTAAAGCTAATCTTATAGCATTAGCTGTTCCAGAAAGTCCACTAGATATTGTTATTACAATTAAGTGAGTATATCCTTCTTCTTCTAATTTGTTTAAAATTTCTTCTATCTTAGCTGTGCTAGGTAGTGAAGTTTTAGGGATTTCCCTTTCTAATGAAGCATAAACTTCATTAGGTGTTATATCTATTTTATCTTCAAATTCACCATCTGAATAAATTATATTTAGTGGTGCAAGGTATACGTTATTTTCTCGTAATTCTTCTAATGTTAAATCTGATCCACTATCAGTTAAAATAGCAATCTTCTCCATATAAATGTCCTCCTAAATTTACCTTTAATAATATTAAACTATATCAGTTATGATAATATAAACTATATCACTACTGATATAGTTATGCAATAAAAAAGGCAATTATTTTCTTGAAAAAATTGCCTTTTTTAATCTTATTTTAGAAAACGATTTTTGAGTCAGAGTCTACTATATTCCATATAGTATTACCAGGGGATAAAAATACTTCGTTATTTTCTAAGTCAT
>OKVV01001031.1_pt1 | contig 9762 bp, 2 predicted proteins | sample 1606871 | NCBI WGS metagenome assembly OKVV01 (sample SAMN03281011, study PRJEB24777) | human gut metagenome | isolation source: fecal sample PR176 from 1 month old male Indian infant, caesarean delivered... | place: Singapore | collected 2006-01-13
GTTATCATATACTCATCTACTCGTATACCATATCAAAAAAAATCTATATTGTAAACAAATTTTTCATGTTTCATTCATTTTTATGGTTTATTTAACAAAATTAATAATTAGGAAATAAAATCTTCATCTTTTCGATACATTTATGCCATTAAATTTACATATTTGCATGTAACAATTTCAATTTATACATAACAAAAGCCGAGGCAATCTATGCCCCGGCTTTTATAAACACCATACATTCTAAATATTATTTAGTTATCAGTGTATTATCACAGAATCTAATGAAACTGTCCCTGATTCAATTACAATATTTAATTAAATTAGCGGTTTATTACTTACACCAGATCTTACTGAATTGTTGGTGCATTAATCGCTTTACGAAGATCCACTGTATGAAGTTCGTCCATTGCAGGAGCTGCTTTTTCATCCACAGTTTTCACGCGATTATTGCCGTCTTTCATAGCTTCGTTCAAGCTGAAGATAACCATTTCGTTCATGTAGAAACGCAATTCATCATCATGTACATTGGCTGTATTGCGATCCAAGATATCGATGATTTGTTGCGCATAGTCCAATTTAGCATCTTCAGATACAGTCACATGTTCTGTAAAGAACTGTTTGTAATCGTTGTACAAACGATCTAACGCCATGCGCGCATAGCTGTCATTTTTATAACGATGGCTCACGATGTACCAGCTACGACGAACGTTCATATAATACAATACATTATTGCGGTACCGTTCTTGCCCCTTCATAACGCGAGAGTCGTCCATGATATATTTGCCTTTTTGATCCAATTGGAATTGTGTAAAAGCATTCACTACGTCACGAACTTCTTCGCTAGGTACAGGAATGGCCACTTCTGCTTCAATTACGTTTAATGGTTCAGCTGGTTGTTCCGGCATCATCAATCGATCTTGAGCCGCATCCGCTTGACCTACCGCGCATACATAAGCCAGTGCCAATACAGGCATAAATGTTTTGAATTTCATACTTCCTCCTTATGATGAGCCGCCCCGGAAAGGGCGGCTTTCACAATCCTTACATGAGTGGTTAAGAACTCGAATATTCAGATTCGATTATTTTGTAAGACCTGCTTGTTGCATCAGCAATGCGATTTGAGCTTTCATTTCTTCATTATCGCGTTGTACTTGATCGTATTTAGCAGTTAACTCTAGATCATGTTGTTTCATACGTTCATTTTCAGCTTTCAATGCAGTCACTTCATCCTGCAATACATACGCGGAGCTGATAGGGCCGGCCTTATAACGTGCAGGAACCGCTTTCTTCGCATCGGAAGTACCGAATTTGTAGGATACGCCCGCATTAATCATGTTGTCATGACCGCCAAGAGATACGCCCATATGGAACATTGTAGATTCATTAGTATAGTGCGCCACGCCTACAGCTGCAGCGGTGCTGCCTTTATAATGACCTACAGCAGCCAATACTTGAGTTGGTTCCAATGGATCATATTGTAATGGTTTGAGGCCAGAAATAGCTGCACTAGTAGCACCTACATCAGCGATTTTACCATCCACGCTACGCATAGCACTGCTCAATTGATTTACGTTAACCGCATCAGTACCATCTACACCAGGGCCTACATTAGTAATTCTATTACCACCGTTATTGAGGCCGTCTTTAGTAAGACTTACAGCATTACCTTGAGCAGGTGTAATTGTCATACCGCCACCGTTCATAACAGTTGTATTACCAGCAGCATCCGTAGTCGTTACGGACTCAAGACCTTTCAAGTCTTTAGCCAACTTGATGTTATAGCCATCACCAGCAGCGTTTTTCACAACACCGATATTATTATCTGCCAAACGGTTCACATCAGCACCACCAGTAAGGTTCATAGTATCTCCCAATCCACGAACCACTTTACCGCTATCGCCAAGTTGGTCACCTTGGAATACACGGCCTGTTCTAGCCTTGTTGTTGAAGTCATCATTAACAGCTTTCAATTGATCTTCTGTCGCCGCACGACCAGGAACAGCTACAGGGTTTTCAGGATCCCAAGTTTTGTTATCCAAACCTGTTACGAAGTTGCCTTCTTTACCGTCGGAAGTTTGCTTACCTACAACTACGTCACCGGCTTTCACAGTATTTGCCGTTACAGAACCGTTGTTGCCGTCGATTTTAACTTGATTATCACCTTTACCGGCTGTAATCGTTCCTGCAGAGCCATCCAACTTAACTTCTTTATCGCCATTGCCGGCTGTAACAGTACCTTCGGAACCGTCAATCTTAACTTGTTTTGCTGGGTCTTGACCAAGAGTGATCTTATCGTTCAAGGCCATCTTGATAGCACCGTTATCAACAGAAGTTTTGATATTACCGTCACCTTTTAGGTCAATTGTTTCGCCAAGAGGTTTCTTCACGGAGTTACCGTCTTCTGCTTTAAGACCGAAGCCTGTGGATTTGATGTCTTCAATAGCTGTATGCAATTGACCGCCATTTACAGCGTCCTTGCTACCAGCGCCAATAGTACCATCAGCTACATTAGTGATCTTCTTATCAGCCGCATCGATACCCTCTTTTGTTACCTTAGGACCGTTTTCGATTGTTAAGCCATCTTTGTTGATAGTAACAGCTTTATTACCACCATCATTGATTTGCAAGCCGTCTTTAGTCAACTTAGTTGCTTCATTAGCGCCGTCCTTGATAGTAACGCCGTTTGTATCCATCTTAGTGTCGCCTGTTGTTACAGTGGTAGCTGTTACAGTGTCTACAGTGATGTCTTTTTTCAATTCTACCTTAACAGCGCCGTCGTCTACGGATGTTTTGATATTCGTGTCATCACCTTTAACTTTAACAGTTTCACCAAGAGCTTTTTTCACAGATTGGCCGTCTTCTGCTTCTAGACCGAAGCCTTTGGATTTAAGGCTTTCTACAGCATCATGCAATTGGCCACCGTTTACAGCGTCTTTGCTATCTTTTGCAACATTACCGTCTTGAACGTTTGTAATTTTATTACCAGCTGCATCGATGCCATCTTTCGTCATGGATGGACCATCAGTAATCTTCACGCCGTCTTTTGTAACAGCTATCAATGGATTACCTGCTGCATCATTAATAGTCATGCCTTCGCCGTTTACAACGGTTTTACCATTTGCACCATTAGCTCCGTTGTTGAAAGTAATGGAGTTCAAGTCTTTAAGGTCTTTTGCCAAACGAACATTGAGAATATTATTTTTGCTGATAACGCCAATATTGTTTTCAGTCAAATCAGCTTCGTTTGTTACGCCGCCCTTAATGTCCAATTGTTCATTAAGTTTTTTCTTGATAACGTCGCCGTTGTCACCACCATATGCCATACCGTCATCTTTGGTTGCCACTTGATGTGTCTTACCCTTTTCATCAGTGTATTTGATACGAGTGATTTCGTTACCGTTGAGGTCTGGATCACCTTTTTCAACAGAAATGTCAGCGCTATGGCCGTCTTTACCGTTAAGACCGATGTGACCTACGCCGTCTTTACCAGAAATAGATACAGCTTCTTTACCGTCCTTACCAGTCACAGCTACCTTGCCGTCTGTACCGTTATCAGGACCTGTAATGGACACGCCGTTCTTACCGTCTTTGCCAACCTTCACGGATTCAGCCTTAAGGTTTTTATTCATCTTCACGTCGATAGTCGTGTTACCTTTATTGTCTTGGTTGATGAAAGTTTTAATATTTTCACCGCTGTAGTCAGCATCATCAGCTTTACCTTCACCTTGAACAGTGATAGTAGAACCAAGTTTATTAGTTTGTTCGCCGCCTACATTAGCATTGAATTTCAAACCTTTATTAGTCAATGCGTCCGCACTATCCTTGATTTTGTCATTCAAGTAGTCCACATTAACCGCTTCGCTGCCATCGTTGCCTGTAGCATATGCTACATTCGTTACGTGAGTCCCACCTTGTTTGTTATTGTATGTAGGGCCTTCGTAAGTTACCTTGGATTTGTCAAGACTGCCAGCAGGGTCCAAATCATACTTAACAGCGCGATCATTCAATTTATCAAGCTTGGATTTAGAAGCAACGTCTTTGATTGTAACGGTTTCTGTTTTGTCTGGATGATTCTTATCTTGTACAGTCAACGCTACATCGCCGTTTGCATCTACAGTGTAGTCTCCATTGGAGCCTGCCGCTTGATTTCTGATCAAACGATAATCAGTGGAGTTAGCACTTTGAGCATCCAACGCTTTTTTCAATTGATCTTCTGTTGCCGCACGACCAGATACAATCTTATTTGCATCCCAATCTTTATTATCAAGGCCTGTTACATAATTGCCTGTTTCGCTGTCGCCAGCTGTGTTGTTAACAGTTTGACCACCCATAGTAGCACCGCCTGCTTTCACAGTCTTAGCGGCTGTTACGGAATCAAGATTTTTAAGGTCTTTCGCCAATTGAAGTTCCAATTTGTCAGTGCCATCAGCTTTTACATTGATGTTGCCAGATGCGCTCTTGAATGCAGCGGATTCAGCTTCAGTTACGCCTTCACCTTGTACTTTCACCAAGGAGTTCAATTTTTGTTTATTCACTGTGCCAGTGTTGTTACCAGTGAATTGTAAACCGTCCTCCATAGTCGCAACTTGGTGTTCGCCATTGCCGTCTTTGTAAACGATACGTGTAAGACCATTTGTACCATCAACGCCTTTTTCGCCTTTAACGCCTGTCATAGGATCGTCGTAACCTGGTTTCACGGACAAGTCGATACCATTAGTACCATTCATGCCGTTCGTTCCAGCAGGGCCTGTCAAGCCGATGTGGCCTACGCCGTCTTTACCGGAGATAGAAACTGCTTCTTTACCGTTTTTATCAGTCACAGCTACCTTGCCGTCTGTACCGTTTGCTGTGTCAGGACCTGTAATAGCTACGCCGTCCTTACCATTTTTGCCAACCTTCACAGATTCCGCTTTAAGGTTTTTGTTCATCTTCACGTCAATAGTCGTATTGCCTGTTGCCGCATCTTGATTGATGAAAGTTTTGAGGTTTTCACCGCTGTAATCTGCGTCAGCTGCAGTACCTTCACCTTGAATTGTAACAGTGGAGCCTAATTTATTAGTTTTTACGCCACCTACATTGGCATCGAATTTAAGACCTGTGTTGATAAGATATGTTTTCGCATTAGTAATATTATTATTTAATTCGTTTTTAGCATCGTGTAATTGACCGCCGTTTACAGCATCTTTGGAACCGGCCGCTACGTTACCATCTTTCAAGTTAGTAATTTTTGTACCGTTAGGACCTTCCAATGTTACTGTGTCATGGCCTGTGTTACCGTCATATTTTACGGAACGATCTTTTACATTATCTAGTTCAGTTTTAGACGCAATATCCTTAATCGTTACAGTTTTAACGTCACTGGATTTTTCGTCTTTTACCTTCAAGTCTACTTGATTGTTTTCAACCTTATAAGAACCGTCTGCCGCGTTGTTCGGATTAGCAATTAAACGGTAATCTGTAGCACTTGCATTAGCTTTATTAATAGCATCGCTAACCGTTTTCAACTGTTCTTCAGTAGCCGCACGGTTTGGTACATATACAGGATCTGCAATATTCCAAGATGTATTATCTAAACCTGTTACAAAGTTACCAGTTTGGTTGCCACCTTTTTTATCCGCTACCGTATGGTTACCTACAGTGGCAGTGCCTGCTTTCACGGTGTCGGATGCCGTTACAGATTGCAAGCCTGTCAAGTTTTTCGCCAATTGCAATTTTAATTTTGCATTGCCATCTGCACCGACAGCTGCAGAGGTAACACCGATATTATTGCCTGTAGCAAGATCGGAAGCGCTTGTTACGCCACCTGTGATGTCCACTTGTTTATTAAGTTTAACATTGGATGTAGCACCCATGTCGCCTTTGAATTTAAGACCGTCGTTCAAGGTTGCCACTTCTTCGTTAGAGCCATCAGGTTTTTGGTATGTAATACGTGTTGTAGTCGTGCCAGGAGCGCCGTCTACACCAGGTTGACCGTCACGAGTAACGGAAATGTTAGTTGTTACACCATCTTTACCGTTGATGCCGATTTTACCGTCTTTACCATTTGCACCAGTAGCAGTAATCGTTTCTACATTAAGGTTTTTACCAAGTTTCACATCAATTGTGCTGTCGCCGTTAGCATCTTGAGAGATTTCCGTAATGATATTGGAGTTATCCCCTTTAACTGCTACTTTGGAGCCCAATTTATTTGTTTTTTCACCGCCTGTATTAGCGTCGAATTTCAAGCCTTTATCAATAAGATCTTGTTTAGTTGTATCAATCTTATTGTTTAATTCATTCTTAGTATTTGTGATTTGGTCACCAAGATCTTGCTTAACTTGATGTAATTGACCGCCATTTACAGCATCTTTAGAGCCAGCTGCTACATTACCGTCCTTCAAGTTAGTGATTTTTGTACCGTTAGCACCTTCCAAAGTTACTGTATCTTTGTCAGTTTCACCGTCGTATTTCACGGAACGATCTTTTACTTTATCAAGTTCAGTTTTGGACGCAATATCCTTAATTGTCACAGTATTAACTGTACCAGATTTATCGTCCTTCACTTGTAAATCAACTTTATTGTTATCAACCTTATAAGAGCCGTCTGCCGCATTGTTCGGATTAGCGATTAAACGGTAGTCAGAAGCACTTGCATTAGCCGCTTTCACAGCATCGCTCACAACCTTAAGTTGATCTTCTGTTGCCGCACGACCAGATACAAAGGCAGGATCAGTTAATGTCCAATTTTTATTGTCCAAACCGGACACAAAGTTACCATTCTGAGCAGCACTTTTGTTATCTGTTACAGATTGGGTACCCATAGTAGCCGTACCAGCTTTTACAGTTTTTGTAGCAGTTACCGTATTAACATTGATGTCTTGACCCAATGCAACCTTAATTGTTGTATCGTCGCCAGTTTGTGTAATTGTAGTGTTGATATTAGTGCTATCACCAGCTACTGTTACCTTGGAACCTAATTTATTTGTTTTTTCGCCACCATTATCAGCATCGAATTTCAAACCTTTATTAATAAGCTCTGTTTTTGTATTATCGAGTTCTGTTTTAGATGCGATATCCTTAATCGTTACAGTTTTCTTATTCGCAGGATTTTTAGCATCTTGTACAGTTAAGTCAACTTTATTGCCAGATACAGTGTAAGCTTTATCAGCAGCACCGCTGTTTTCAGTCAATTGATAATCTGGAGCGTCTACGTCAACTTTATATGTTTTATATGTACCGTCCGTACCTTCTGTAATCGTTGTGTTTTTACCAGCAACAACTTTTACTGCTTTTTGAGCTTCATCACGAATAACGGATTTACCACCGTCCGTAATGTTGGACAAGTCTTTATTTGCCGCATTGTCAATCTTGTTCTTAGTTGCATCAGTCAACGTCACATCAATTGTTTGGTTGTTAACAGATGTCGTAACATAAGAACCATCGCCTTTTACAGTCAATGTTTGGTTGTCCAATAAAACGTCATTGTTACCGCTGTTGCCGGCTACTTTCAAATTAACATTGCGCAATTGTGCCACGTTAACAGCATCAGTATCAGCTGTACCTGCAGCCACATTTGTGATTTGACGAGTTTTTGTACCGCCGTCACCTACGGACACCGCACCCATAGTGGAAGTCAACGCAGCGCCTGTCAATCCGCTATAGCCGTTTGTACGGCTGTCTGCAGTTTTCACATTATAACCTGCTTTACCGGCTGCAACGGAAGCAACGGAATTCGCACCCAATGCAACGCCATCATCTACACTGGATTTAGCTTTATAACCGATAGCCGTACTGTTCGTATTAGCTGCAGTCGCATCAGCACCGACAGCTGTCGCGAAATTACCTGCTGCGGAAGTACGTACACCAGCTGCTGTCGCATTATTGCCTGTAGCACCTGTGTTATCGTAGTTCGCATCGGCAGATGTGCCTTTAGCACTGAAGAAATTCGTTTGCGCCGCTTCAACAGCTTCTTTTACCGTATGATACGTGCTGTTCTTGATATTGAAATCAGGCGCTTTATATGTAGAACCATTCGCTTCATAGCCCGTATATGTAGGACCTGCGATGGATTTTGCCAAGTTACTGTTTACAAATTTTAATTGTTTTACATTTGTTGCGTCAGTATCGTTTTCACCACCTGCTACGTTGATGATACGGCGTTCAGAACCTACGTTACCTACCGCAACTACACCGTTTGCAACATTGTTGTTTTGTTGATTAGTGAAAGCAGAGTAACCATTAACCAAGGCACCTCTTACTTCCGTACCAGTACCCAATGCCAAGGAATTATTGGATTCTGCAACGGCATTTGTACCGATAGCCATGGAGTTAGTACCTGTAACAGTAGCACCAAGACCGATAGCTGTCGTATTAGTATTGTTTGCTTTCGCTTCTTTACCGATTGCAATGGCACCATCTTTAGATGCATTAGCCGCACCGCCAAGTGCAAGCGCATCAGCACCCAAGGATTTTGCATTACCACCTAATGCGATAGAGTTCGATAATTTGGCTTGGGAAGAACTACCCATAGCAATAGCATCGGCACCAGCAGCATTAGAGCTACTACCCATGGCAAAGCTACTTACACCACTTGCATTGGCACTTTTACCCATCGCTACCGCATTTTGTGCGGAAGATTGCGCCGTATTACCGATAGCAAAGGCATTCTCTGCACTAGCATTAGCACTATAACCCATAGCTACCGCATTAGCGCCACCAGTACTGGATGAAGAACCGAATGCCATAGAATCAGCTGCAGCAGTAGATGTTCTCGCCTTTGTACCAAATGCAAGAGAACGAACACCTTCTGTTACGGTATTACCATTGGCATTATATTGTGCACTAGGAGTACCATGTTGTTGACCAGGTAATTTTATAGTTTCTGCTGCACCGATTGCAATGGATTGATCCGCTTTTGCTGTAGCAGAATAACCCATGGCGAAACTACCATTACCCTTTGCCCAAGATGCAGTACCTAATGCTGCGGAGAACTCACCTTCTGCAGCGGATTGACGCATCATAGCCAAGGAGTTAAATCCGCTCGCCTTTGTAGCTGTACCAAGAGCCATAGCAGATGGTGATAAAGCCTGAGCATAATGACCTAAAGCAAAAGAAATACCACCTGTGGCCTGAGCATAGTTACCGATAGCTAAACCGGAATAATAAGTTGGATTACCAGCTTCCTGAATATTTGTATTTTTACCGATAGCAATGCCAGCAAAACTATTTTCTGTATAGTTACCTCTATCTGTACCATTGTACAAATGACTGTTATCAAATGGTGTCAGGTTCCCAGGGTTTTGATAATTGTATAAATAACTACCTTCACTATAAACTACATTACCAGTAGCATAACCAGCGCCATTTACATCATTAATCGTCATAGCAGTATATGTAGCAGCATTAACTGTAGTAATATTACCACCCATTAATAATGCAGCCACCGCCATAATCGCACTCATGCGTGCCCAGGTTGTACCGTTTTGTACGGATTTCACCTTACCGCCACCTGTTTTTACAATTTCAGATACTACAACGTAGCATTTTTTTGTCTTACTCCAAATAACATTATAAATTCGATTCATGATTATCCTTTCTTACCGAAAACTCAGTAAAACACACCACTTGTGTTGCATAATATTGCAAAGATAATAAAAAGAAGAAGTATAAAGATTAGTTATCATCTACACTTCTTACACCAAATATTAGTATTCCAAATTACGATCTGAATACTATAATTATTCATGATTCTTCATCATATACTCATCCACGGCAATACAATAT
>OKVV01001040.1_pt1 | contig 9708 bp, 6 predicted proteins | sample 1606871 | NCBI WGS metagenome assembly OKVV01 (sample SAMN03281011, study PRJEB24777) | human gut metagenome | isolation source: fecal sample PR176 from 1 month old male Indian infant, caesarean delivered... | place: Singapore | collected 2006-01-13
CATGAAAAATCCTCCAGTGTGTTTTTTATTATTCTACACACCTTATTTTTTCTGTCTAGTCTAGTGTAGCCGATTCAAACCTTATACTTACTATAAAATTTTTTGAAGAGTCAAAGTATTATACGTAATGAATAATTGCACTATAAACATAACATGATTCAGTCACCACCTCTAATTCTAAAAAATCACTGTTGTTTATGTTACTAATAATACTCAATCTAAAAAACATCATTATCAAACACTTACTATATTCAAAAACTGTTACTAATTATCTACTTTTTCTACTAACTTACTACAAATTTTCTAACTTTACAAATTTATTAAATCGTCAAACCCAATCATAGGAAGATAATCAAATGTACGGATGGAATGACAAGTCATTCTAGCAAGCAAATTCTAAATATCAAAGATTCCTATATTCCCTTTCCAAAATATTGTGGACATGATTCTATTATTCGTCACGCCTATCAAGAGAGCTTTATTCCGTTATTTCCGTATCAGGAGGTACCGAGTGATCTACACCTGTATAAACAGCGTTTTTATTGCATGCAATGCCATCATACTTTTTCTGTAAAAACCTATCATGTAGCAGAAATTTTTACATTTCGCAAAACTTAAAATTCGCAATCACTGTTGATTTGAAGAAAAAGATTTCATGAAAGATATTACGGAACGCTACTTTGTCTCCACAAAAACCGTTGAACGTGTCTTAGATAGTTTTTTGAAGAAGCATGTAAAAAACAACTATCTTCCCAAACATCTCCTCCTTGATGAATTCAAGGGGACGAGTGATTGCGAGGGCGCTATGTGCTTTATCATCTGCGATGCGGATACTGGTAAAATTTTGATATCCTAGATGACCGGCACAACTTCAAGTTGCGGGCGTATTTCCATCTATTTACCTTAAAAGCTAGAAGACGAGTTACGCACATTGTTATGGATATGAATATCTCTTACTATACAGTGACCAAAGAAGTTTTTCCAAATGAACGAATCTCTATCGATCACTTCCACGTCATCCAACAAATTACGAGTGCCTTTAATAAGCAACGAGTTCAGGCAATGAATCAACTAAATAAAAATGATTCGCAGGATCAAAAAGATTATCGAAAGTTGAAAAAAGTATTGGCGAACAATTTTGAAGAAGAATATGAAGTTAAATTATACCTCCTTCAATCAATTTCCCCTCTGCCAAAGAAAATATTTAACAGAATCTAAGGTGACAGATTATCTACTTTCTATAGATGACCAACTACACCAAAACTACGAGGTCTATCAAGAATTGTTGGCTTTTTGATACAAAAAATTCGGTCGATTTTTTCAATTTGATTGACGGATTACCGCATTCTTTGAACGATGAATTTAAAAAAAGCGATTTGATACCTAACAAAGCACAAAAAACAGCAAAAATTTTTTAGAATATCCTTATTCAAACGGGAAATTGAAAGGAAAGAATAATCTTATCAAAATAATCAAAAGAATAGCAATTGAATTCCACACTTTTCGTCACCTCCGGATGCGTGCTCTAATCCAGAAAAATATTGTGAAATAATTTAATAACACAAAAAAGGAAATGCTTCAGCATTTCCTAAAGTATGATTTAATCAAAACAACGCCATTGACAAAGAGCCAGCAAAAATTTATTTTTCTTTATCTTTTTTATCAAACAATTTGTTGATTTCACTAGCTACATCATCTTTTAAATCTTCAGCTTTTTCTTTGATTTTGCCAGCTTCTTGTTGTAGCTTACCTTTTAATTCTTTTGAATCATCACCTGTTGCCTTACCTACTGTTTCATTTACTTTACCTTTAACTTGATCTTTATCCATTGATATAGCCTCCTTATTCTTTACTACTCTTCAAGAGTAGCAAAAATATGATCAACTTTCCAATGAAAGAGCTTCAAATGTGTCAGATTATAAATTAAATTATTTTAAATTTGGATTATTTTCAACAGTATAATTATTTGTCATTTGCCAAGGACTCTTTTTGGTAACCAGGGTAAATCGCTCATCTGTCACTTTTTTAATTTGAATTTTCAAATTGCCCGTAGTCGATTTCAGAACGTATTTTCCACCTTTCATCGCTTCAATTTGAATGATTCCTGCTTCATCACTTGTTGCTTTTAGCGGTTTGCCATCACGATTGATTTGATGCTTTCCTTTACGATCATAAACCGCAAAAGTCACCCCGGTTAAGGGCTTTTGATTCTGCAATATGTTGAATTCCAACAAATAGCGCTTTTTGGCAATGGCTAATGTTTTGGCGTGCTTAATAACTGCGGCGACTAAAAGTGCGATAAGTAATACTCCCCCTACCACAATTCCAATAATTCGCAACAATTGATAGCGGTCGGCTTTTTTCAGCTCGGCTGCCATTTTAGGTACATAGGCAATGCGATGGCCTCGCACCAACAGTCGGTGACTGTTAATCATGTAAGGCGTACAGGTCAAGAGCGTGACGTAATCCTTGCCCTTTTCAATCTGCAGATAATCCGTATTCGTCGGTTCTACTACTTTTATTTGATCCACTTCGTAAGCATGGATTTCTTTACTAATCTCAATGTAGAACTGATCCCCATTTTTTAGCTCTGGTAAATCCGTGAACAGTTTCGCTTCTGGCAACCCCCGATGTCCTGAAATGACGGCGTGGGTGCTTTCGCCGCCCGTTGGATAAGAAGTCCCTTCCAATAGCGAAGTTCCCTTTGCTAAAAATAAATCATTGGTGGTGTCAAAAATTGGCAGTTTAATTTTTATCTTAGGAATATTAATGACACCAATCGTATGGGTTTGATAATAATCTTTGGGTGGATTTTTCGGCACCTTTTTCTTCTTTGTCGCATCAGACCAAGGATCAGCGCCTGGATTACTACCTTTTTCTGCCAATTCCTTATTTTTTTGCTCCATCTTTTCTTGTGCCGCCTGCATCGCCTCTTCATTTTCGGCATTTGCTTTGGCTTGATAATAATTGATGATTTGCTGATCTAAAAAAGTATTCAGCGTGTCACTGATAAAAGGATAAGACAGCGCCCCAATGCCAAAAATCAGCAACAAAACCATCAAAATATCCACAAATGTTCTTTTTCTCGTTGTTTTCTTCTTCGCTGCCTTTTTCATGAGACGCTCCTTATAGCAAAATCAGGACAGAAGCCATTCACGACTTCTGTCCCAGTTCAGTTCGTTTACGCTTCAGTTTGTTTGCGTCCACGTGTAAAGTAGAATACCGCACCCGCTACCGCAATCGTGCCAATTGCGATGAAAGCATAGATCCCTTTACCACCAGTGGAAGGGAGAGTACCTTTGTGTTTGTTTGGTACTTTTTGTGGATCAACTAACTTTTCTGTTGTTCCGTAAGAAGCGTCGTTAACTGTAAACTCAATACGATTCGATAATAAAACATAATCGTTTGGTGCCACTGTTTCTTCTAAGAAGTAGGTACCGTATTTAAGACCAGTAATCGCAATCAAGCCGTCATCTTCTGTAGTAAAAGTTGTTGCATTTTCTTTAGTATCCACCCAACTTACTGCCTTTGTGTCATCGATCTTCAAATATTTCGCAGTATCACTGTTTTCGTTACGAACAACAAATGATGCACCCGCTAGTGTTTTATCTGATGTTACATCGGCATCAACTTTGACGAAGCGTTTGCCACCCGTTACAACTTCAACACTTGGTGTGTTTGGATCATTCGTGTGACCATTGTCAACGTTGGCTTCATTTTTAAACCCTTTCGTTGGATCTGCCTTATCATTTAAATGCATAAAGTAAACAAATTTTAAGGTGCCACCAGGCGTTAATGAAGGAATAAAATCTGGATTAACAGCAACCGTAAATCCATTATCTTGTTCAGTAACTTGGTAGTTTTTTGAAGAAATCACTTTTTCTCCATCATATAATACATACCCATAGTCTCCAGAAGTTTGGTTATCAAAGGTTAAAGCCGCATCATGCGTATCGACTAAGTTGAATCTCACGTATTTATTTACATTACTATCCTTATCTGCAATCCCTAAAGGAATGTTAACAGAAATTTGATATTGAATTTTTTCTCCAATTGCTACATCTTTGCCGTTTAATTGCGGTGTTGTTTTTTCAACCTTTGATGTATCATTTTTAATGGTTAATTCAACTGGTGTTTTTTCGGTACTATTGGCACTAATCGTAAAGGGTGTATTTGTTTGACTGTCAATTAATGCTGCGTTATTAGGAGCTTTTACTTCTTCTAACATATAGGCGCCAACTTCAAGATTTTTAACGGTCAGTTCACCTTTTACACTATCCGCATTTTTCGCTTCTGTAAATTGATTGTCTCCGATACTGTAACTATAGCCAGTAATAAAATGTTTTGCGTCCTCTTTATTCGTAGTCCAAGTATATAAGCCATCCTTAACTCCTTGGATGTATTTGACTGTGTTTGATTCGCCTTCAGATTTTGAAATGATAAATTCCGCACCATTCAAGCCTTCATTTTCAGCGGTACCTTCTTTTTTCACCTGTAAACTTCCGTTATTAGAGACTACGTTTTTAGGGTAGATATGAATTGTGCTTAATTCTTCTGTTCCATATTTATAAGAACCATCTGCCTGTTTAATCATTTCATAAACTGGAAAGGCAACTACCATATTGTCAGCAGCTACAACCCCATCTTTTTCTTCTTCCTTAATTGTATAGACCGCATCTTTGCCATTTTGTTTTTTAGGTAAATTCAAAGTAAGATTTCCACCTGCATCTGTGGTTCCTTGAGCAATTGGAGTATTTGGAGTCAAATTTTTTACTTCAGCTTTAGCATCATCCACCGAAGTATCAGCAGCGCGACTGTTATAAAATTCAGTCGTAACATCATAGACACTAAAAGTAACACCTGCTAGCCCTTGATAGTTATCAAACTCTGTCATCTCATTACCACTATTTTGAATCAGTGGATTAGGTACATTCTCACCTGTCATTTTCTTTTTATGGATGATGATATTAGCCATATCTGTATTATCATCAGCAAATACATTTTTAGCATTACCAAGTCCTAATACGAAAGGAAATACCATAATTAATGTTGCAATAATTCCCCAAATCTTCTGTTTTCTTGTTTTCATCTTCTTTAACCCCTTTTTATTCTTCATTTTTTTCCTTTTTATTGCGAACAAACACAATGATCATGATGAGAATCATGACGGCACCTAACCAAACCATCTTATTGTTCAAGATTTCATTGGTTTTTGGAAAATGGTGTTTGGTATTTGGTTTGTTTGTGTCCGGTACATTCGGTTTGTTTGGTTTATCGGGCTTATTAGGTGGCGTTTCGGTCGCCTTGTTGACAACTTTCAGTACACCATTTGCCATATCATAGCTCGTTTCGCTAATAACAAATTCAACCGGCGATTGATTCAATTGGTACCCATCCGGTGCGGTAATTTCTTGTAGTTGATACTTGCCATAGGCTAAACCAGTAATCTCAAACGCTCCTTCTTTATTGGAAACCAGCTTCACAAGATTCGAAGCATCCCTAGAATCTTCCCAAGCAAAACCATCTTTACTTTGCACGAGATATTGCTTTTGCTCATTTAAGACGACAAATTTGGCACCAGCTAATAGCTTATTATTATCCGCCATGTCCACCTTCACAAATTTTTTGCCGCCAGTCTTAACGTCCACTTCCTTGGTGATTTTATCGAAGTCTGTATCTAGGGAAGCGGTATTCACAATCTTTGCATCGACTTTTTCATGACTCATCAAGGTATCGGTATAAGTGATCACGATGGTTTTTCCTTCGTAATCGGATAACTTGTCAATATCCTTAAAATTCAATTCAAAGCCATGCTCGCGAACGGTTTTTTCATACAGGAAGCTGACCTCTTTACCATCAATCGTGACCTTTAACGATTCTGGATTAAAATGTAGAACATCATCCGCTTGGTCTGTAATTTTAAAGTATTTATAGTCGGTCAAATCATCTGGCACCGTGGTTGTTACCGTGAAAGGAATCTTATCACCAAAGTTATAATTGGCTTTACCGTCCGTCACGACCTTATTAAACCGAGGTGGAATCGTTTGTTTCCGTTCATTCTTCGGATAAAGATGAATCGGATTTAAAACTGCATCGCCATCGTAAACCGGCAGCACTACAACCAAATCTTTCGAAACAGTATTAATGTATTTTGGGGCACTAGCTTCATGAATCAAGTACACTGCATCTTGCCCTTTCGCTTGTGCAGACTTCGCAGCAAGACTGAAAACCAGCAAACCATCTTGCACATCAGCTACCGTGTAGCGTTGTTCCCCTTCACTGGCGCGGTGGGTGGTTCCTTCCGCAACCCGAACTTTATTTGGACCAAGTTTCGCAAGTTCTTGTTGCGCTTGTTCCGCCGACATTCCGGAATTTCTCAACTCATAAAATTTCCGAGAAACATCGAAAACTTCAAATTTCACATTATTCAAACCGTGATATTCCTTTAATAAGGAGGCATGATCGTCATCCGCACGGCCTGTGTTTTCACTATCAGCCGGCATCTCTCCATCCGGAAAAGCAATCTTGTGTAACACAATATCCACACGATTATCCTTCGACGTATCACTGGCCGACATTCCCATCATTAGAGGTACAAACAGCAGTAAACTAGTAAATGCTAACAGCATTTTCTTCATCTACGCCACCCCCTTACTATTACGAGAACGGTAAAAGAGATAACCGCCCACCACAACCAATGCTAGCGAGCCAGCTAGATAGTACATCCACGTACCCGAACCACCAGTGGAAGGAAGAGGGACTTTGGCTTTGTTGGGAACATCGAAAGTTATGACATTGTCAGCCACAGTTAAATTAGCATTAGATAGTTCTTTGTTAGATATACTTACTTTTCCAGTTGCATCAATTTCTATTCGAATTGGATCATTCAACATTCGATAACCATCTGGACTTTTTGTTTCTCTTACCTCGTAAACTTTCCCCTTATTTAAAGTAATATTTTTGGGTAACACATAAGTTCCATCACCTATTGATTCGAGCAAAGTTGATTCGCTTAAATCCCCACCAGAAATAGCAAACTCAGCACCCTTCAGTAAACTTCCAGTAATACTATCTTTCTTAGTAATCTTTAAAGACAAAGGGGTAAATATCTTAGTATTTTTCCAAGTATTATCATTAATTTTAGCTGATTCATAATTTGTAAGTTCTGTTAGTTCTTTACTAATTGCATATTTAAAATCATTACCTTGATTATCAAATTTTGGTAACCAAATTGTTTCGCTATAAGGTGAATCTGCAGCAGAAATTTTCTGAACGCCTATCCTACTCCAGATGTTTTTATCATCTAATTTTTCATTTTGACTAGTTATTCTCAAAACACCTATAGGGACTTCATTCCTACTAACTTGGAACAATAAATCTGATCTTCCTAGTATATTACTATCAAACTCATCCCATTCTTTAGTTAAATCTATTGTTGTACCTGGTGCTTTTGCAGAAGGAACACCGAAATCTACTATACTATCGGGGAGCTCTTGATTAGGTGTAAAGGTTGTTCTCCCATTTATTTGATACCACTTATCAGGCACAAAATTTTCGTCTTCTGTATTTATCCTAACTTGATAATGAATTTGAATTTCTTGACCTTTTCCCAAGTTAAGATTGTTGATGTCTATCTCACCATTTTTTTCTGGTTCGGTGTAATTTGGTATTAGAGCTGATCCAGCAACTGAAGTTACCTCTAATGAATTAGTTACATAATTGAATTGTTTTCCAATAGGATCAATTACTTTACCACCACTTACGGTACCAATAATCTGAACTGCCTTATTAGAAAAGTAATTTGCAATTCCCGAAGCCTTATTTGCTGTTTCATAATAAAGGACTCCGCTATCACTTTTAGTAGCAATTTGTTTCATTCTATTTTGAACTTGCTCCGACGTTAAATCTGCATTTTTGTCACTATTTAGCTGTATACCCAATGAATGAATTTCAGTTCCTGCTTCTTTAATTTTAACTGCTTGACCAATAGTAGCAACAAAAGCATTTGGAACTCTAACGTACGTAGAATTTTCACTATATTTTGCTGTTGGATAATTTTTAACATAGTTACCTCTATTTCCGTTTTCAGGAGAGTACGTATAGTATCCATTTAATGAAGAAGAATTTCCCTGTCCAATAATAGTGTTTTCACTATCATCAGCATAATAGCTTTCTCCTTCTGTCAGTGTTTTGGGTGCATTAGCTATGCTCTTAACACTTGATGGCTTATAACTGAAAGTTGGAACCCCATCGGTTAGCAGAACAATAACCTTCTTATGGTCTTTAGCACCATTGGAAAGTTGATTCTGGGCATCTCGCAAAGCTTTTTCTGTAAATGTTCCTCCCGAGGCTTTATTTGGTGTAAAAGTCTTTATTCGTTGCTGAGCGTCCTTGAAAGGCATTAAATTGATTGTATCGTTAAGATATCCTGGACTAGAGTACCCAACATAGCCAATATTAATCTTATCGGAGATTCCACTAGCAGCTAATGTATTGACGAATTGATCTATCCCTTTTTTCACTTCGCCAATTCGGTTATTATCATTCATACTACCTGACCAATCGACAACTAACATAATATCAATTGGTGTAATTTCCTTTTGAACATTTCCACGAATATTCAGGAAGACATCATACAATCCTTCTGATTGTGTAGATTCCTTGGCATACTTTCTAATTGCAAAATCAGCATCTGCTCCGGTTCCGCCATATTCTATATAAGAATTTTTCTTATTGTTTTGATTTCCGTCCCAAGATGTTATCCCATCCCATGAAGATTCTCCGCCAACATTCCCTTGATGATTTATAACATTACTTTTTTCATCAGGTTGCCAAAAATTGGTTGGATAAGTGCCCTTTTCATTAGAAGTATATTCGGGAATAATATCCGTATATGTTTTTCCTGCAAGAGCCACGCTATCTGCCGCACTTCGCGTAATTACTTGTGGTCTGCCTGTTTCTTCATATTTCTTTTCAGCTTCTTTTTTAGCGGAATCAACTGTTGCTTCGTCAGCATCGCCTAGATTCGTTACATCACCACTTGTTGATTCTTTTGTAGCCTCACTAGAAGAAGTCGCAGTCGATCCAACAGTGCTTGAACCCAAGCTACTTTGTATTGTTGTCGATTCTGTTACGTTAGCTTTCACAAGTGTAATCGGATATTCTTTTGAGAATCCTACTTCTTCAGCCTTATCGCCCGTTTTTGTATTCAAACTAATTTTTAAATTGACTTCACTTACCACCGGTGTCGTAAATTTAATTTGATCGTTTTTAATAGCAGTGGATACTTCTTTTTCCACTACTTGACCGTAGTCTGCAATACTCTTATCTGTTTTTACCTCAAATAAATTTTCTGATGACTGATCATCTTTGACCGTTGTTGGCAAGATAACAGCTTTATCTTTTACATCTTGTAGCGAATAGGTCAAGCGTGTTGGCCCTTTGTTGTCATTTTTATGTATATTGATTTGCCAATCAACATGATTTTCCTTAATTTGATATTGAATTGAAGCCTTACCGTATTCGTTATCAAATAATTGTTGTTCGTTTTTTTCTTTGTCTTCCGTTAACGCAATTGCTGTCATGCCATTAATGAAAGATTGAGCAGAGAACAATAACACGACTATCCAAACCAAGAAGAACAAACCTCTTTTTCTCATCATCTTCACTCCACGTATAGTATTTTTATTAATGACTTTTATCTAAGTA
>OKVV01001050.1_pt1 | contig 9605 bp, 9 predicted proteins | sample 1606871 | NCBI WGS metagenome assembly OKVV01 (sample SAMN03281011, study PRJEB24777) | human gut metagenome | isolation source: fecal sample PR176 from 1 month old male Indian infant, caesarean delivered... | place: Singapore | collected 2006-01-13
CCGCCATTACGATTATTTTGTAGGAAGTGTTCGAGATATTATTGGTCATCAAGGAGATGCTGGTATTGATGTCTTGGAAGTTTTGGAATCAATGGATATTGTTTCGGAGTTTCCAGAAGATGTTATGGCTGAAGCAGAGGCTGTGCCGGATGCACCTAGTCAAGAAGACCTAATTGGTCGTGTTGACCTTCGTCAAGAGGTGACCTTCACTATTGACGGAGCCGATGCCAAGGACTTGGACGATGCGGTTCATATCAAACGTTTGCCAAATGGTAACTTTGAGCTTGGTGTTCATATTGCCGATGTGTCCTACTATGTTACAGAAGGTTCTGCTCTTAACCGTGAGGCAGTAGCACGTGGGACTTCTGTTTATGTGACAGACCGTGTGGTACCAATGTTGCCTGAGCGTCTTTCGAATGGTATTTGTTCACTAAATCCCAATGTTGACCGCTTGACGCAGTCAGCTATTATGGAGATTACTCCAAAAGGCAAGGTGGTCAATCATAAGATTTGCCAATCTGTAATTAAGACAACCTTCCGTATGACCTATAGTGATGTCAATGAAATGTTGGCTGGAAATCCAGAAAAGATTGAACAGTTCAAGCCTATCATGGATTCTGTGTCAGCTATGGCAGAACTTCATAAGATTTTAGAAGACATGCGTGAACGTCGTGGTGCTCTTAACTTTGATACATCTGAAGCTCGTATCTTGGTTAATGATAAGGGGATGCCAGTTGATATTGTGGTGCGTGAACGTGGGACGGCTGAGCGAATGATTGAGTCCTTTATGTTGGCTGCCAATGAATGTGTGGCAGAGCATTTCGCTAAGGCTAAGTTGCCATTTATTTACCGTATTCACGAAGAACCTAAAGCGGAGAAATTGCAACGCTTTATGGATTATGCTTCTATCTTTGGTGTTCAAATCAAAGGAACAGCTAATAAGATGGATCAGCTAGACTTGCAAGATTTCATGGCGCGAGTTCAGGGTAAACCTGGAGCAGAAGTTATGAATATGATGTTGCTTCGTTCGATGCAACAAGCCCGATATTCAGAACACAATCACGGACACTATGGACTTGCGGCTCAGTACTATACCCACTTTACTAGTCCAATCCGTCGTTACCCAGACCTTTTGGTTCACCGAATGATTCGTGAGTACACCAACAATATGTCTCAAGAAACGCGTGAACATTTTGAAGAGGTTATTCCTGAGTTAGCGACATCATCTTCAACTTTTGAACGTCGTGCCATTGATGCCGAACGTGTCGTTGAAGCCATGAAAAAAGCAGAATACATGGAAGAGTTTGTTGGTCAAGAATTCGATGGTATTGTCGGAAGTGTGGTTAAATTCGGTATGTTTGTGGAATTGCCAAACACCATCGAGGGTTTGGTTCACATCACGACCCTTCCAGAATTTTACAATTACAATGAACGCACCATGACCCTTCAGGGTGAGAAAACTGGTAAGACTTTCCGAGTTGGTCAGCCTATCCGTGTCAAATTAACACGTGCTGATAAGGAAACCGGAGACATTGACTTCCAATACCTTCCAAGCGAGTATGATGTCACTGAAAAAGTAGACCACAAGGCTCGTCAGGAACGTGAAGAAAAGGCGAAAGCCTTCCGTAATAGAGGACCACGCCGTGATCGTCAAAACGGTGACTTCGAAGGTCGTGGTAAACGTGGGGATAACCGTAACCGTCAAGACGATAATGGTCGTAAAGGTTCTTATGACGAAAAACGTAAGTCATCTAAGAAACCCGACAAGCGTAAAAATCAAAACCGTCCTCATAATGATAACAAAGGACGTGAGAGTGGCCGTCGTAAGAAAAAAGGGAACAAACCTTTCTACAAGGACGTTGTTAAAAAACGAAAATAGGATGAGAATGGAGGGACTGCTATGCCAAAAGGTGAAGGCAATGTTGTTGCTCAGAATAAAAAGGCGAGACATGACTATAGTATTGTAGATACTATTGAAGCAGGCATCGTGCTGACAGGGACAGAGATCAAATCCGTTCGTGCGGCCCGCGTCCAACTAAAAGATGGCTATGCTCAAATCAAGAATGGTGAGGCCTGGTTAATCAATGTTCATATTGCTCCTTTTGAGCAGGGAAATATTTGGAATCAGGATCCAGACCGTACGAGAAAATTATTGCTTAAGAAAAAGCAAATCACCAAACTTCAAAATGACCTTAAGGGTACAGGGATGACCTTGGTTCCTCTTAAGGTATACCTAAAAAACGGTTTTGCCAAGGTATTGCTCGGCATCGCCAAAGGGAAACACGATTACGATAAACGTGAGTCTATCAAGCGTCGTGAACAAGAGCGTGATATTAATCGTATTATCAAGAGTGTTAACCGTTAAACCGCTTATCATCTAAGACTGACCTGGTCTTAGATGATTTTTTGCTTTTTAGCTTTAAGAAATGATATAATGGAAACACCGCATGATCTTTTGTTAGGGCTGCTTCTTGAATAGTACCTAGCGCTAGATTTTGATACTGTAAAGGAGATTAGCGATGCCAGTAGATGCAAAAACAAAATACAAGGCCAAGAAGACTAAGATTGTTTTCTTTGATATTGATGACACCCTTCGTGTCAAAAAGACAGGTTACATTCCTGAATCTATCAAGGCTGTTTTCAAAGGGCTTAAAGAAAAAGGAATTTTGACGGGGATTGCCACAGGACGTGGCTACTATGGTGTCGTTGAGGATATTCGAGACCTAGAGCCCGATTATTTTGTAACCATCAATGGAACTTATGTGATTAACCGAAAAGGGGAAGAAATTTATAACCAGCCCCTAGCTCGTGAGGTTACAGAAGCTTTTGTTGCTTGGTGCAAAGAGATTGGGAATGCTTGGGGCTTCGCTGGTAAGGACAAGCCAGTTGTTTCAGAGCGTTCAGATTTGATTGATAATGCTATGAAACCAGTCTATGGTCTTTGTGATGTGGAGCCAGACTTTCACTTGTCGAATGATGTTTACCATATGTGGACTTTTGCGGAAAATGATGCTGAGCTTGAGTTACCAGAAGAACTCGCATCCCATGTTCGTATGGTACCCTGGCATGAACACTCGTCTGATGTCGTAGCAAATGGTATCTCAAAGGCCTCTGGTGTCGAGCATGTCTTAGAGCATGAAAATCTTAAACCAGTCAATGCCATGATGTTTGGGGATGGTCCAAACGATATGGAAATCTTTGATTATGTTGGACTTAAGATTGCCATGGGTAATGCCACACCAGAATTGAAAGAAAAAGCAGATTACGTTACAGGAACAATAGAAGAAGATGGCATTTTTAATGCTTTGGAGGAACTCGGATTGGTAGAAAAAGAACTTCATTTTCCACAACTTGACTTGGATACAGTAGAAGGTCCAGTCGCAACAATTAAAACAAATCATGGTAATTTGGTCATCAAACTCTTCCCTGATCATGCACCATTAACAGTTACAAACTTTGTCAATTTGGCCAAGAGTGGCTACTATGATGGTGTGATTTTCCACAGAATTATCAAGGACTTTATGATTCAAGGTGGTGACCCAACTGGTACTGGTATGGGTGGTGAATCAAGCTTCGGTGGTAGCTTCCAGGACGAGTTTTCTGAAGAACTCTATAACCTCCGTGGTGCACTTTCAATGGCAAATGCTGGACCAGATACTAATGGTAGCCAGTTCTTCATCGTTCAAACACCTGAGATTCCTTATGCTAAAAAGGAACTCGAACGTGGTGGTTGGCCAGCACCAATCGCAGAAGCTTATGCTGAAAATGGTGGAACACCTCACCTAGACCGTCGTCACACAGTCTTTGGTCAATTGGTAGATGAAGACTCTTACAAGGTGCTTGATGAGATTGCTAATGTTGAGGTTGGAGCTCAAGATAAGCCACTTGAAGATGTTGTGATTGAAACAGTTGAGGTAGCAGACTAAGATGAAAATTGGAGACAAGCTTAGGGGTGTTATCACAGGCATCAAGCCTTACGGTGCCTTTGTTTCATTGGAAAATGGTACCACAGGCTTGATTCACATCTCAGAGATTAAGACAGGTTATATCGACAACATCTACAATACCTTAAAGGTAGACCAGGAGGTCTTGGTTCAAGTTGTTGATTTTGATGAATTTACACAAAAGGCCAGTCTTTCTTTGAGAACCCTTGAAGAAGAAAAAAATAAAATTCCTCATCGTCATCGTTTCTCTGACAGTCGTTTGAACTATGGCTTTAAACCTTTGGCAGAAGCAATGCCAGGATGGATTGAAGAAGGACTTGACTATCTTAGACAAGAGCATGAGGAAAAATAGTAAAAGCTGACTCTCGATGAGTCAGCTTTTTTGGTGTTTTCGATTTGGCTACAAACAAAAAGGTCTTCAACTTAATTGAAGACCCATATTTATTAATTAGACATCAAAATAGAGCAATTCTTTTGGTGTGTGTGTGAAGACTTCAAAGCCATCTTTTGTCACGTAACCACAGTCCTCAATACGAACACCAACTTTTTCAGGAATGTAAATACCTGGTTCAACAGAGAAACACATTCCTTCTTCGATTACCAAGTCATTTCCTTCCATGATTGAAGGAAACTCGTGGACATCCATACCAAGTCCATGTCCCAGACGGTGGTTGAAGTATTCACCGTAACCAGCTTTTTCAATAACATTACGTGCTGCAGCATCGACTTCGCTGGCAGTTACACCTGGTTTGATAAAATCAAGGGCAGTGAGTTGAGCTTCCAAACAGATATTATAGATATCTTTCTTGAATTGGTCAGGTTGACCAACAGCTACGGTACGTGTCATATCTGAAACATAACCTTGACTAACAACACCCAAGTCGAAGAGGAGGAGGCTGTCATTTTCAATGCGGTTAGTTCCTGGAATACCATGTGGGTTTGCTGCATTGTTGCCTGTGAGAACCATAGTTTCAAAGGACATTTGATTGATGCCGATTTTTTTCATGCCAAATTCGATTTGAGCAATGATATCTGTCTCAGTCATATCAAGAGAGATATTGTCGAAACCGATATTAACAGCTTTATCAGCATAGTCACCAGCAACAATCATTTTTTGAATTTCATCAGCTGACTTGATAACGCGCATTTTTTGAATGAATGGTGTCAAGTTTTCAAAGCGACCTTCAAAGACCGTTTGCAATCCTTGGAACTTAGTCACATTGAGATTGTCAAACTCTGCATAAATAATAGGGCTGTCTGTACTTGCTAGACCAGCTTTGATTTTTTGCCATGGATTTTCAGAGTCCACATAACCGAAGACTGGGAAATCGAGAACAGAAGAGGCACGTGCAACCTCAAGAGCAGGAACAAAGAGGGCAGGCTCACGATTTTCGTAGACGAAGAGGAACATTTGGCGTTCATGTGGGTCACAATCAAAACCAGTAAGATAATTGACAGTTACAGGATCTGAAACAATAGCTAGCCCTGATTTATTTTCATTTAAAAAATGACGAATGCGATCAAGTTTAGACATAGAAAAAACTCCTTTGTATTTCTTACACTCATTCTGTCACTTTTATAGGGAAAATGCAAGCTGTTTTTGGCTTTTCATTAAATCATTTGCTTTCATTGAGTTTTTTAAATCTTATAGGTTGTAAGCGATGGATAATCATGAAAACGCGAAATGATAGCCCAACATTTGAAATAGCTTTCTTTACCCTAGTTAGCAAAAGAGGATCCCTTTCATTTTTTTGTAAAAAATCAGTCAAAACAATTGAAAGTGTTTTCAAATTTTGCTACAATTACTATGAAAGAGTGTGCATTAAGTTTAGAAAGGAAGTGTTTCTTATGAATACTGATGAAACAATCACAATTTACGATGTTGCGCGTGAAGCCGGAGTATCGATGGCAACTGTTTCTCGTGTTGTAAATGGTAACAAAAACGTAAAAGAAAACACCCGGAAAAAAGTTCTCGAAGTTATTGATCGTTTGGATTACCGTCCAAATGCAGTTGCGCGTGGCTTGGCGAGTAAAAAAACAACTACTGTAGGAGTTGTCATTCCAAATATTACAAATAGCTATTTTGCTACTCTAGCTAAAGGTATTGATGACATTGCAACCATGTACAAGTATAATATTGTTCTTGCTTCCAGTGATGAAAATGACGATCATGAAGTTACAGTCATTAATTCTCTATTTGCTAAACAAGTTGATGGTATTATTTTTATGGGACACCATCTGACAGAAAAAATCCGTGCAGAATTCTCTCGTACCCGTACACCGATTGTTCTAGCAGGAACAGTTGATCTCGAACACCAATTACCAAGTGTTAACATCGACTATAAAGCTGCCGTTGAGGATTGTGTAACGCAACTTGCTAAAAATAATGAAAAGGTTGCTTTTGTATCAGGACCACTAATCGATGATATTAATGGCAAACTACGTTTGGCTGGGTATAAGTCTGGACTTGAAAAGAATAATTTGAGCTACAACGAAGGACTTGTCTTTGAAGCTAAATATAGCTATAAAGACGGCTTTGATTTAGCACAACGTGTCTTGAACTCTGGTGCCACTGCTGCCTATGTTGGGGAAGATGAATTGGCTGTAGGTCTCTTAAATGGCCTCTTTGCTGCAGGCAAATCAGTTCCAGAAGATTTCGAAATCATCACAAGCAATGATTCACCGATTACAAGCTACACACGTCCAAACCTTTCTAGTATAAACCATCCTCTCTATGATTTAGGGGCAGTTAGCATGCGTATGTTGACTAAAATTATGCATAAGGAAGAACTTGAAGATAAGAACGTTATTCTTAATCATGGTCTAACTTTACGCCAGTCAACAAAATAAAAAAGGAGTTGGGACATCAGTTTGTCTCAACTTCTCTTTTTTAGAAAAAGGGAGAATGAATGACTTTTGAGGATGCTTATTTTAAACAGAAAGTCCTAAAACATGATAGCCTGGAGCCTTTTGGTTTTATAACTAGTGAGAAAGGCTACGAGCTCAGAAAACCACTAATGGCTGAAGGACTTGAGGCTCGACTATTCATTGATTTAGAAGGTAAGTTGACAGGGCAGGTTGTTGATATTGATTTTGATGAGTCTTATGACACTTTCCGAAGCCCTCACGCAACTGGAACCTACGTTGGTCAAGTCAGAGAAGCTTATGGAGATCTCTTGTCACAAGTAGCTGATTTTTGTTATGACGACCAATTGTTTTCGTCCCCGCAAGCTAATCGTCTGGCTAATTTTATAGTTAAGGAATTTTCAGACCAAGCTGACCATCCTTTTGAGAAATATCCAGACTATCTTTCCTTTCGGGTTGATGATAAGTGGTATGCCTTATTTTTCCCTCTCAAAGGGGAGAAACTAGGACTTGATAGGGAAAAGGCGGATTTAGTCTATGATGTGGTTAACCTCAAGATCGATCCAAGGCAGATGGATAAGCTCTTAGACTTAGATGGAATCTATCCTAGTTACCATATGTCCAAGAAGACTTGGATTAGCCTTGTTTTAGATGAGACAATTCCAGATCAAACGATTTTTGAGCTCCTTAGAGGGAGTCGTTCTCTGGTTGCTCCTAAGCATCTTAGGAAGCCTTCAGAGCCTCACTACTGGATTATTCCAGTAAATCTAAAATACTACGATATTGGGGAAGAGTTCTCGTCAAGTGAGGATATTCTTTGGACCCAGAAAGCCAGTATGCAAAAAGGGGACGTCGTTGCAATCTATATTACGGCACCTACCAAGGCCATTCGTTATCTCTGTCAGGTTTTAGAAGCGAATATCCCTAATCAAGGTTATCGTGAAGAGGAGAGTATTAAGGAGTTGATGCGGATTAAACCCTTATACACCTTTAATGACACTGACTTTGATAGTGATAGACTAAAGAGTTTAGGTATTAAAACTGTTCGAGGTCCTCGACATATGACAGATGAGTTAGTTCAGGCTTTATCCCCTTACCTAAAAGAAAAATAGAAGGAGGACATCATGCGAATTTTGATTGCACCTGATTCCTTTAAGGAAAGTTTGTCTGCAAAAGAGGTCGCCTTAGCTCTTAAATCGGGCTTTGAAAAGGCCTTGCCCGACGCTGAGTTTGACCTCATGCCAATAGGTGATGGTGGCGAGGGCACCTTAGATGCTCTTGCTGAAAATCTAAATCTTGAGAAGAAAAGTATCGAGATTCCTCATGCCTATACAAGTGATGGAAGTGTTTTTTTTGCCAGCAATGGCCAGACTGCCGTTTTTGAAATGGCTGCGATTTGTGGCTTGGAGCATATACCTAAAAATAAACGCAATCCTCTTTGTATAACAACCCAGGGGGTCGGTGAACTGATTGTTCACTTGGTTAAATCTGGTATTCGTGATTTTATTATAGGTGTAGGCGGATCAGCTACTAATGATGGCGGAATTGGTATGGCTTATGGATTAGGTTATTGTTTTTATGATTCTGAGGGACAGGAGCTTGATCCAATAGGTGCTAATCTTGGTCTCATTAAAAAGATATCCTCTAAAAATAAGGTTGATTTGTCTGGTGTCACCATTCGTCTGATTACTGACGTAGATAACCCCTTGTGTGGTCCACATGGAGCGACCTATATTTTTGGTGGACAAAAAGGCCTAGCTCCTTCACAATTTAAAAAGGTTGACCAAGACATGACACAACTCTACGAAAACTTTGCTCCTGAGGTTTTAAAACTGGCTGGTTCAGGAGCCGGAGGAGGCATGGCAGCGGGTTTAGTAGCCTTTGCAGGCGCAGAAATTAAATCAGGGATTGACTTTGTACTTGATTGCGTTGATTTTGATCAACGTGTGAAGGAAGTTGATTTGGTCATAGTTGGTGAGGGACGTATGGATAGCCAGTCCTTGTCTGGAAAAGCACCGGTCGGGGTGGCTAGGCGGACACCGTCAGCTATTCCTGTCATTGCTATCTGTGGTAGTTTGAAGGATGACTTGCCTGATTTTCCAGTAGCAGGTATCTCAGCTGCTTTCCCTATCATTGGACAAGTATTAGAGTTAGACCAAGTTTTAGCTACCGCTAAGGAGAATCTCTATCGCACAGGACTCAATATTGGGAATCTCATTAAGCTCAGTAAAACATTGTGATATAAGAAAAAAGCTGGCGTTGCGTCAGCTTTTATTTTCCAAATAGTTTAGCAAAAAATCCCTTTTTTTCAAGGATAGGTTCAGTTTCACTAGGAGCAAGGATATCAGGATAGAGTTCTGAAAATAACACTTTATCAAGATTCTCTGCTTGATTACTATGTACGATAAGACCGTATGGTGAATGAGCCTTGGCCTCGTCCACGATAGTAGCTGAAATGTTGAGCGCTTGAGCCGTTTTGATAGGTAAATTGTATCTGGTCAGCTAATTTTGGCGATATCTTGAGACTAAGATTCGGGTAAACTGCTTGCAAGTCTTTTAAAATCTGGGGAAAATGGTCAATTACAGTTTTCTTTTCAGCATTTTCTAATAGAACAGCTAGGACTACACGTTCCGCATAGGTTCCAAAATACTGACGAAGTTCATCGGGATTTAGGCGTTTTTCGCCACTAGCGCATTGGAGCACTTTGTTTTCAAGTGAAGTCATAGGAATCTCCTCTTAGTTTTCTACTTGTATTATACAATATTTTGAATTCCTTTTCATTTGAGTCGTTTTCT
>OKVV01001061.1_pt1 | contig 9449 bp, 7 predicted proteins | sample 1606871 | NCBI WGS metagenome assembly OKVV01 (sample SAMN03281011, study PRJEB24777) | human gut metagenome | isolation source: fecal sample PR176 from 1 month old male Indian infant, caesarean delivered... | place: Singapore | collected 2006-01-13
GCCTCAACAGGCGCTGAAAGCGACGCCCCGCCAGCCAGAGCGGGGTTTTCAGCGTGTTACTCGCCAGCATCTGACGTAGAAACGGCGCAAACTCCGGCAGGAAAGCGCCGGAGTCCACAATGCTCGTCAGTCCGGAGGGAGCGCCAGGCTGTTTGCTAAGCCAGTCGTCAATCGCCACGCGAAATTCATACAGACTGAGGCAGGTGGCCTGCCTCACCTCTTCAAGGAAAGGGAGTGAAACCTCCACCAGCGTCGCTCCGGCACGGCGCAACGTGTGCAGCGCCGACTGCCAGACCTCCAGCTGTACCTCATCCTCTCCCTGTAACGCGGTCACCACACCAAAGCGAACGCCTTTCAGCGAACGCACAGGAAGCGCAACCGGCGGCAGGCCATGGATCACCGCATGCAGCAAGGCGGCATCTTCAACGCTATGTACCATTGGCCCAACGGTATCTTTGCTGGGCGAGAGCGGCGCTACACCGTCCAGCTGTGAACGGCGAAAGGCAGGCCGTAGCCCCACCAGCCCGGTATAGCTACAGGGAATGCGGATAGAGCCGCCGGTATCGGTACCCAATGCGCCATCCGCCATTCCCGCCGCCACGGCCGCAGCGCATCCTCCGCTGGAACCTCCGGCGGTGAGTGTCGGGCAAAGTGGATTCGCCACATCGCCCCCCAGCGAGCTTCGCGAGCGCACATCGAACGCGAACTCGGACATATTGGCCCTGGCGAGAATAATCGCCCCCGCGCTGCGCAATCGCTGCACGACCCGTGCATCCGCTGTCGCGTTAAGTGAGGCCAACGCACGGCAGCCAAGGGTGATCGGCATCGGCGCGCAGGCAATATTATCTTTGACGATCAGCGGCACGCCGTGCAGGGGGCCGATCGGCTCTCCACGTCGACGCTGCTGCTGATGCTGTTCCGCCTGAGACATAGCGTCAGGGTTAACCCCGAGGATCGCGTTGAGCGCCCGGTGCTGCTGTATGACGTCGAGACGGCGGGCAATTTCCTCCGGGCAGTCGTCTGGCGGTATCAGGCGCTTCATAATCTCAGGCTCCCCGTGCTGAAAACCGGGCAGAAGGCTGCCCGGGATACGTTTTAGTCCCGCATGCCGGTAGTAATGGCATCAATGTCCTGCGGACGCAGACGAATTTCCGCCGCCCGTCGGTGCCCCTGCATCCCCTCGGTACGGCTCTGGCGGATCGCCGGTTCTGCGATTGCCGGGATACCCTGCTCGTCAATCCACTGATGGGTACAGATTTTGACGTACGCCCCTACCCACAGACCGCCGGTATAGCGTGCCGCCGCCATCGTCGGTAACGTGTGGTTGGTGCCGCAGCATTTATCAGAGAACACCACACTGGCGTTCTGACCAATAAACAGCGAGCCATAGTTGCGGATCTTCGCCGCCGTCGCGTGCGGATCGCGGGTATGCACCTGCAAATGCTCCGTCGCCATATGGTCAGCAAAAGCAATCAGCTGCGCTTCATCTTCGCAGAGCACAATCTCACCCTGCCGGCGCCACGCCTCCCCCGCCGTTGCCGCCGTTGGCAGGCTGGCGAGCTGACGCTCAACCTCCGCCAGGGTACGCTCAGCGATATCCCGGCTGGTTGTCGCCAGCCCGACGCGGGTATGAATATCGTGCTCTGCCTGCGCCAGCATATCGGCGGCCAGAATGCGCGGGTCGGCGCTGTCGTCCGCGATAGTGAAAATCTCGCTCGGACCGGCGAGGGCATCAATGCCGACCCGACCAAAAACCTGGCGTTTCGCTTCATTAACGAAGGCGTTGCCTGGCCCAACGATTTTGTCCACCGACGGAATGCTCTCCGTTCCCCAGGCCATAGCCGCAATGGCCTGCGCGCCGCCAACTTTGAAAATGCGGTGCGCGCCTGCCAGATGGCAAACTGCAATCATCGCCGGATGGGCGCCCGGGGGCAGACAGGCGATAATCTGTTCACAACCCGCCACCGTCGCAGGAACAATCGACATCACGGGAGCGGAGAGAATCGGATACCGACCGCCCGGCACGTAGCAGCCCACCGTCTGCACCGGGATGATCCGGTGACCGAGATGCACGCCAGGCAGCGTCTCTACCTCCAGCGGCTGCATGGTCGCCAGCTGCGCCTGCGCAAAACGACGCACCTGATTAATCGCAAACTCACTGTCGCGGCGCGTCTGGGCATCCATCCCCTCCAGTGCTTCGGCGATCTCCTGCTCGCTCACCTCAAACTGCGCGGGCACGACCTTATCAAACTGCTGCGAAAAGGCTCTTAGCGCCGTATCGCCTTCGGTTTTCACGCGCTCGATAATGGCGCTGACCTTCTCCGTCAGGGAACGATCGGCCTGCGCATCCTGCCCCTGCGGGCGCTTAATCCAGCTCACCTTATTTAACATTTACGCGTCCTCCATCTGGCCGAGTTTGATTTGCGCCAGCAGCGCCAGATGGTCGTAAACCACCCACTCATCAACAATTTTTCCGTTGACGATGTGGTAGTGCGACATGCCCATCACAAACAGTCGTTCTCCGGTCGGCTTGCCCAGTTCGCCGTAACCCAGGTGATGCCCTTCGATGATCCAGCGAACGGCCACTTTGACGCCGCCTTCATCGCACGGGTTGGAACAAATATGCTGCGGCAGCCACGCGCCGTCAGGGATCATCCCCACCAGCGCCAGCGTCTGATGGGTTACCGCCGCGGTGCCGTACAGCTCTTTCATCAGCGGACCGTGCCACTGTACGTTAGGCGCATACACTTCTTTGATCTTGCCAAACATCCGGCGGTTGTAGATCTCATGCAGCCAACGCAGGCACTGCTCCTCAGTATCAGTGTGCGCAATGGATACATCGCACTCCATCTCCGGCGGATATTGCCCCAGCATGCGGCCGTTTTCGCCGATGTCCATCACGCGGAAGCCTTTATCGAACTGCTCTTTTGCCATATTAAATGCGATTTGATCGGTGTTCAGGCCAAGCTGTTTCATTAACGACATGTTGTCGCTGACCACCCACTCCCGATAAATTTTATTCTCGTGGATCATGCAATCCGCCACGGTCCGGGTAACGAAGGTGCGGTTGGTCGGCTTGCCTAAATGGCTGTGCTGGGTATGCCGCCCGCTTCCCGTCACCAGGTGAGAGGTATAAAAACCGTCAACATCATTTCCGTTCCAGATAACCTGGGTTGCCATTCCGCGCCGTTCCGGGAAGGCAATTAAGCGTTGCAGCGTATCCTGTACCACCTGTTCACGGTTATAGAGTGTCCCCAGCGCGTTATACAGCACGCAGTTATGGGTATAGTGAGAATAAATTAAGCCGACATCGCGCTCATCCCATATTTTATGGGTGCAGCGAACGATATAATCGACAATATCGGTATAGCAGTCATCAAAGCCGCGTAATGATTGCACACGCGGTCTTTTTTCCGGTACCAGATCGACAAAATCACGACGCTCCACCTGTAATACAGGTTCCTCTTTCAGAGATTTCACGCTGCTTTTTTCGGGTACGGCTGGTGCTTTATTTGTTGCTTCGGTGGAAGACATATAAACTCCTGCTCTGTTTTCAGACAATAAGAACCCGCACCCGTAAGTGAGGGTGAATTAAACACGGTTAATATTTGCAGCCGGAATAAGGGGGCTGCCGCCCCATTAATTAAATATTTGCGACCAAATCGCTAATTCATCGATCCCCAGGTATTCACGGAAAATTAAACCATCACGTAATTCAAGCTGACTGATACCGGTAATTGATATGGGTTTACGGGTCGGCGCACCAAATTTGCCGTAACCGTCATGCCAGGTTAACAACGACCAGCGCAATGAAAGTCGAATCGGCTCATTAGGATCTTTACGCACAATCAGGTGATGAAGTTGCGTTTCGCTGTCGGCAAATGAAGCGCGATAACCGGAAAGCTGTGCGCCAATTTCCTGTTCGCCGGTGCAGAGGCAGTGCCCCGGCGCGTACAGCGTCGCCGCCGGGTGATAGAGACCGGGCACCACGTCGCTGTTACCGCCCGCCCACATCGTTAAGTAGCGCTCAACGACCCCGGCCAGCGCCCCTTCCACGTCGTCGCCCTCGGGCCCGCCCGCCCAGCGGGCGTCCAGCGTCTCAGCAGACACAGATTCCAGCCCAAGCTGCTGGCGCATGGTCGCCAGGTTAAAAGCAAAGTCGCGGACATCCAGCCCCAGTTGCGCCACAATCGCGGCACGATCCTGAAGCAGCCACTCCTGGCGTACGGCACCATCAACACAGATGCGATCGGCCCAGGTGCGGACCCAGACATTTTTCCCCGTCGGCGGGCCAAAAAATCCCTCCCCCTGGTGCTGAATGCGGGCTACGGTACGCTGCGCCGCATAGTACTCATCCCCCGGGTTCTGGCTGCACAGAATATCCTCCGTCAGCACCGCTCGCTGCGGGAAGCTGTGCATCGCCTCAAGCGTCAGGCGCATAAACTGGGAAAGCTCATGCAGCTGTTTTTCGGGGGTAGTGAAAACCACCGGCGTGGCGTAAAAATCCGCCAGCTGGCCGATATCTTTCTGCTCCCACACCACGTGCGTCAGCGTCAAAATGAACTGCTGGATAGAGTCGAATTGAGGGCTGAAGCCCCGCAATCTGGTCATGTGCGCTCCTTAGACTGGAATAGCGTTAAACCATTGGTTTCGATAACGCCGCTGCGTGGGCGACGCGCCGAGTGGCGTATCACCAGCGTACCGGGCACCGTAATCTGTTCAGGCTCTATGGTTCCGCTGTCAATTTGTTTCATTAACAGTTCCACCGTGGCATCCACCATCGCGCCCACCGGCTGCGACGCCGAGGTCAACGCATAAGAGGGCCAGCCGGAAGGGCCAATGTCGTCATACCCGACAACGGAGACCTCCTCCGGAATGCGCAAACCAAACTCATAGCGCGCCACATCCATTACCGTGACGGCCATATGATCGTTGGCGACAAAGACCGCATCCGGCGCTGGCGACGTCGAAAACAGGGTATAGGCTGCCCGGGTGGTTTGCTGAGCGTCGTAATTCCCGTGCACCACCCGCACATCGGTGATGCCATGTTCTTCCAGCGTGGAGATGAACCCGCGCTGGCGGGCAATATTGACCGGGGAATCGGCCACGCCGCCCACGTAGGCAAAACGCTTGTGCTCCCCCGCCAGCAGAAACTCGGCAATCTGCCGCGCGGCCGCTTCGTTATTACTGTTGACGCTGGAGGCCATGCCACTCTCTTCGCTGCGGTTAAACAGCACTACCGGGATCCCGGCGGCAAGGCATTCTTCAGATAACTCCAGCGACAGCGTCACCGAGGCCAGCACAATACCATCCACCCGGTACTGCATAATCTGGTCAAAAATACGGTCAACGTTGCCCTCCCGGTCGCCAACGAACAGCAGCAGGTGATAGTTCAGCGTATCCAGCTTTTGCGCCAGCGCCTCCAGCACCTGCGAGTAAAAGGGGTTATCAAAGTAAGAAATGACGACACCGATAATGCGCGAACGAGCCGTGTTGAGCGAACGGGCAATCGCATTCGGGCGATAACCCAGCTCGCGCGCTGCCTTCAGCACTTTTTCACGCGTTGCCGGCGAAATGCTGGCCCCCGGCGTGAACGTTCGCGACACCGCAGATTGCGATACCCCCGCCAGCTGAGCGACCTGTTGGGATGTGACTGCTGCAAAAGTCTTACGTTTCATTACCCCTGATTCCTTATCAACGTCCTGCCCATTTGCGCGTGCTTCAAACGCCTCAGCAAGTGGGTGTTTTTTATACTTACACCACCTTTGCATGCGTATGCAACACAAAAAATTAAAATTCTCACAACAAGATCGAGATCACTTTACAAACATGAAACCTTTTCGTAACTTCAAATCTTGAATACGTATGCAAAGAGTTTTCATACCGTCAATGGTACCGGAGAGAACAGGAGTCGCCCAAAGGATTGAACCGGTAAACGTCGTCCCTGACTGGTTATAACCCATTAATTCTCAAGAGGTTCAAAACCATGTTTCAAGCACTGTTACGCCGTCGGGAAGCCCGGCTCTTTTTTATCATCAGCATCCTGTTCTTTATCTGCATCCATAGCATTGATGCATTCCTGGCCCCCATGATGATCAACCAGGGCATTGAGCCACAGATCATGGGCATCATTATGGGCGCGTCTGGTCTGGCAACCCTTCTGATACGCTTCCCGTTAGGCATTATTTCCGACGTGGTTAAAAGCCGCAGGATCTTCATCCAGATTGGCCTGCTGCTGCCAATTATCGCCTGGCCGATTGCCTGGCTTGAACCCAATGCCATTACGCTGTATCTGGCGAAAGCGGCAGACGGCGTCACGGCGGCGACCTGGGTGCTGTACAACATCCTGTTCATGCGTTACTTCGGTCGCAACGAAGCCCCTGCCGCCGTCGCGCTGCTGGCGCTTGCAGGGCCCATCGGCGTGTTTCTCGGCAACTGTATTGGCGCGGTGCTGATTCACTATTTCGCCAATAACATCGCCTTTTTTGTCTCCTGCATCTCCGCCCTGGTGGCGTTGATCCTGACGACCCGCATTCAGGACGTGCACGACCCGGTTCAGGCCCCCACGCTTAAAGCCTGCATTACCGGCGCGCGCCAGCAGCTGGCCGACCGTTCCGTCTGGCTGATTGGCATTCTGGCGACCGTCGTCATTCTGGTGCCCTTCGCCACCCGCGACACGCTGACGCCGGTCTATGCCGAGCAGCTTGGCGCCCGGGCGGGGATCCTCGCGCTGCTGGGTAACATTCACCTTCTTTTTTACGGGCTGGCCATCGCCCTGTGCAGCTCGGTGTTTTATCAGCGCCTTGGGCTGGTAAAAACCGCCGTGCTCGGCATCGTTTTACAGGTGATATCCACTTTCGGCATTCCCTTCACCAGCAATATCTATGTTATTTACCTGTGGCAGGCGCTGGCGGGGTTCTCGTTCGGTATGGCCTTTGCAGCATTCATGTCGCTCAGCGTAGTGAATACCTCGTCTGATGAACAATCCACGCGAATGGGGCTATTCCAGACCATTTATTCCTGCGGCATGTTTGTCGGGCCGGTAATGATGGGCGTAATGATGCAACATATTAACCTGTCGTCCGGTTATATATTGATTGCCGCCCTTTCCGTTGTGGCCGCTATTGCCACGCCGCTGTCCGCTCGATGGGTATATGCCCGTAAATCGCAAACCTCAGCCCAATTATTAAAAAACGGTGCGTACGCTGCCGCGCCGGATCAATAACCCTTTCTGAAGTAAATACCCTTTCCCGGCTCGCCGGGAGGACAACTGACATCTGAAAAAGGTAAGGAGAAGCGAGTGTCCTGGAAATTAAAAACCGGTAAATCTACCGAAGAGCGCCAGCAAGCCAACCAGCAAATAAGAGAAACGGTTGAACAAATACTTGCAGATATTGAAAAACGCGGAAATAAAGCCATTCGCGAATTATCCATTAAATTCGATCGTTATGACCGTCAGGATTATCGTCTGACGTCCGCGGAGATTGACCGCTGCATAAAACAGTTAAGCCGTCAGGATATTCAGGATATTGAATTCGCCCAACAGCAGGTCGCGAATTTTGCCCGCGCGCAGAAAGAATGTCTGCGGGACCTGGAAATTGAAACGCGTCCCGGCGTTATTCTCGGGCATAAAAATATTCCGATTAACGCCGTGGGATGTTACGTGCCTGGCGGAAAATATCCCCTGCTCGCCTCCGCGCACATGTCGATCATTACCGCCAGCGTGGCGGGGTGCTCAAGAATTATCAGCTGTGCCCCGCCGTTTAACGGTCAGCCCGCCCCGGCGATCGTCGCGGCGCAAAAAATGGCTGGCGCAACGGAAATCTATGCCCTTGGCGGCATTCAGGCGATAGGCGCCATGGCGCTGGGCACGGACTCGCTGGCACCGGTCGATATGCTGGTCGGCCCCGGTAACGCCTTCGTCGCGGAGGCCAAACGACAGCTGTTCGGCCGGGTAGGTATCGATCTGTTTGCCGGTCCGACGGAAACGCTGGTGATTGCCGATGACACGGTTGACGCGGAAATGTGCGCAACGGATCTGCTGGGCCAGGCCGAACACGGCGTCACCACCCCTGCCATCCTGCTGACGAACTCGCTTTTTTTTCAAGCAGAAGACGGCATACGAGATTTCTGCCTGGCTCGTGGGCTCGGAGATGTGTATAAGAGACAGTGGCAGGACTACGGGGAAATCATCGTCTGCGACAGCTACGAAGAGATGCTGCTGGAGGCAGATCGTATCGCTTCCGAACATGTTCAGGTGATGACCGACCGGGACGACTGGTTCCTGGCTAACCTGACCAATTACGGCGCGCTGTTCCTTGGACCACGTACTAACGTGGCCTACGGCGATAAGGTGATCGGCACCAACCACACCCTGCCCACGCAGAAAGCCGCACGTTATACCGGCGGCCTGTGGGTGGGCAAGTTCATGAAAACCTGCACCTTCCAGAAAGTCCTCAGCGACGAAGCCACCGCCGAAATCGGCAGCTATTGTTCGCGTCTGTCGCTCCTGGAGGGGTTCGCCGGACATGCCGAGCAGGCCAATATTCGCGTGCGCCGTTATGGCCAGACGGAAGTTCCCTACGCCACACCGGCCCCGGTCAGGGAAAAGGTGTAAGCCATGACGCTTTTGCAAACGCCCTCTTTCACCCTGCACGGCAAACGCGCGCTGGTGACCGGCGGGTCAAGAGGGATTGGCTTCGCTGCCGCCGTCGCCCTCGCACAGGCAGGGTCAGAGGTCTGGATTGCCGCCCGGGGCCGCGAGGCGCTTGCGCATGCCGCAGGTCTGGCAGCGGAACACAGCCTCGCATTCCACCCGCTGGAACTGGATATTACCGACGCTCAGGAGGTGGAGCGTGTGCTGGCGACGTTGCCCACGCCCGACATTCTGGTGAACAGTGCCGGGCTGGCCCGCCACCAGCCGTTTCTTGAGGTGAACGAGGACAATTTCGATGCGGTGATGACGCTTAACCTGCGCGCCACCTTTTTTGTCAGCCAGCGCGTGGCGCGCAGAATGCGGGCGGGCGGTAAGGGAGGAGCGATTATTCACATCTCATCGCAAATGGGACACGTTGGCGGCCCCGAGCGTAGCGTGTACTGCGCTTCCAAATTCGCGCTTGAAGGGTTAACCCGAACGATGGCGCTGGAGCTGGGCGATGCGGGGATCCGCGTCAATACGCTGTGCCCGACCTTCATTGAAACCGACCTGACGCGTTCGTCACTCGCCGACCCGGCATTTCGCCGCTATGTGCTGGACAACATCAAACTGCGCCGGCCAGGCAGGCTGGAGGACATTATGGGGCCGGTAGTGTTCCTCGCCTCTGAGGCCGCCGGGCTGATCACCGGCAGCGCCCTGATGGTTGACGGCGGCTGGACGGCTACGTGAGGGATGCAATGGAATATCCGCTTCTGGACAATACCGATCTACCGCTGGTGCTGCTTGGTGGCAC